>PVMK01127508.1_pt1 | contig 15287 bp, 9 predicted proteins | sample 1853481 | NCBI WGS metagenome assembly PVMK01 (sample SAMN08533507, study PRJNA380276) | Marine sediment metagenome, whole genome shotgun sequencing project.
AAAAGGGGGGCAGATGAAAAAGAAGATTGAAACTACCAGAAGATATTCATTTCATTAGCGCCTTCTCCTGTGAGATGGGAAGTCGCTAATGAAATGAATAACTTCTGGTAGTTTCAATCTTCTTTTTCATCTGCCCCCCTTTTCCAGACGGAAAAATTTGCTTCCGGCAAAAAAATTGTATGGTTGTTTAACTTTGCCGGTTTATGCTTAAACCCACCCTCCGACCCCCGCCAGGCAGAATAATTTGTACGGCAACTGATACCGGTAAACGTTTAGACGGTGCAATGAAGGGAAGACAATCTTGACGGCGTCATGGCTCGACTGGGCAGTATTCAGAATAATGGCCAACTTTTCACCCTCCTGCTTAAAACACTGGATTTATAGCAAAGCGAAGCGGAGGTGTCAAACTGGTTTTGGGAGGCGGTATTTTAGATTGTTATATTAGCGGGTTATATCAATACTTACGTAATTCCATTATGAAATCTAAAAGCTGTTAGAATTGTGGATATGTGCTGAAAACCTGAAAATATCAGGCATTTTGAAAAGTGGGGCTATATTGAGAGAATCTGGATTTCGGCTAATGATTTTCATCAAAGCCAAATTCGGTATTTTGCTATCGATATCGTAAATGACTATCTTTTTCAAAGTCACACATCCGTAATGGAAAAGTATCAAAATTCATTCGTCAATATTCAATTCCCCGATAAAGCGGGATTTACGCTTCGCTACAACCGGCTTATCCGGGTTAGGAAGGAATGACTGCCATTTACCAACAGTCGTGATTGACACCCCTATGCCCTACCCGGACAAGCCGGAACCAAGCAGGCTTTTGATTTCCTGCTTGTCCGGAAATTCGAAATCAGAAACTCGAAACAAATCCTAAATCCGAATGTTTCAATGACCAAAACAACATCAGAACTCAACGTCTTACAGACCATGTTTCTGTTTTTGTCATTCGATTTTGTTTCGAATTTCAATATTCGATATTCGGATTTTGTTATCTCAATGAGTTGTCTGTCTTGATAAATATTTTTGCCACAAAATGCGCAAAAATTTCAACTAAGATACTAAAATGCCATCCCCACACTGAAATGAAACATAAAAAAATCCTCATCCCGATCACTATCCCTGTCCGGGTTAAACGCCAAATCAACCCGGGCCGGACCAATCGGCAGCTGGTATTGCAGGCCGAACCCCACCCCGATACGGAAATCCTTAAAATACTGACTGAATGTATCCGACATGATATCCGACTTGCTGTCGTAGGAGGGCTTACCTCGCTCTTCGCGGCTCCGGTTGGGCGATACATTGCCTAAGTCAAAAAAGAGGGACCCGGTAAAATTTCCAATCAGCCGCTGGCGTAATTCCATGTTGATTACATTATAGGCCAGCCCGCCGACCGGGTTGCCGTCTTCATCCTGGGGACCGAGCTCGGATTGATTAAAACTGCGGACCGTATTTTCACCGCCATTGAAAAACCTTTCCGCTATGGGCAAATTAAAATCATCCGCTCCCGGGACAATCAAACCCGTTCTGTAGCGCATAGCCAGTATAGTAGATTTAGATTGGGTCAGAGGGAGGAAGTAACGCACGCCTGCCGTCAGACGCGTGAGTCTAATCTGACCTCCCAGAAACGAATCGGCATATTCGGCGGATATAAAACTTCTTTGCCCTCGTAAGGGGAAGAACAAGTCATTGCGGCTGTCGTAGGTGGTCTGAAGTTTGACACTGGCGTAATCATAGCTGGTTCGAGCATCATCTGCGGCTGCTTTCGAATCGATATCCGATACGTCCGTCGTGCGCAAGGTATAACCACCTGTGGTCTTCAGATGTTTTGATATTGTTTTGGTAAACAGAAGGGATCCTCCCAGGTCTTTGCGGGTAAACGACGGTTCTTCGCGACGGCCGTAAAAAGCCGACAGATCGGCCTTTATTTTGGTATTTAGAAACCATGGATCGGACAGACGCGCCACCAGGCTTTGGGCTTTGTAAGAGCCGGTGGCTTCCAAACGGAAGTTTCGACCGCTACCGAACAGATTATTCTCTTTAAAACCCGCTTTCAGGCGCAGTTTTTCATAAGAACCCCAGCCCGGTTCAAAAAAGAGTTCCTTGGCCGGAGCTTCGATGACCTCAACAACAAGAGGCCACTGATCGGTTCCCTCCCGTTGTTCAAGGTACAGGTCTACTTTGGAAAAAAGTCCTGTCTTGTAAAGATTCCTGAAACTTTTTTGTTGCCATTTAAGTTTAAATCGGCCACCCGGTTTCAAGCGCAGCCGGTTGCGGATAAACTTTTCGCTTGTTCTTTCGTTCCCCCGGACTATAATTTCGGAAATTGTAATACGAGGGCCCTGGATGATTTCGGCAGTAAGCACCACCCTGCCGGGCTCGGCACCTTGCTGCTCCTGGATGTTCACCACTACGTTCGGGTATCCGCGATTCCCGTAAATTTCGATTAAACGGCTTTGCAGAATCAGTCTCCTGCGACGGAAGTATGGCTTGCCGATCAACTCCTGACGCGGTTTTTCCAGCAACTCCCGTTCCTTCGCCGTAACATCCCCCCGAAAAAGAACGTCATCGATAACATACCGGATTCCTTCCTCAATATGAACCGTGACGGTGGCCCGGGTCCGGTCATCGGAAAAAGAATATTGAGGATCACCAATCGCTGCTTGCCGATAGCCCTGGGAAATGTATAAATCTCCTATTTGGGATAAGGCCGACTCGATGTTCGACTTGATGAAGAGAAGTTCTCCCTGACCAAAGAGACCGGATTTATCTTCTTCGAAAAAAGGTAACAGCTTCTGAAGGTCAAAGGCGGTATTTCCGGTAATTTCGATTTTCTGGAGAATGACACGGGGACCTTCTCGTATGAAACTTCATTGAATGACGATTGACGATTGACGAATCGTGGATGTCGCTTCGCTCTGCTCTTTTTAACAATTAAAATAGATAGAATTCCTTAATTCGACATTCGTCAATCGACATTCGTCATTTGTCATCTGGAGTTTCTTTTTCGATTAGACCGGCCGTTTTTTTGGCTGGCGGCTGGGCTGACACCTGAAACCTGAATACTGATAGTAAATGTAACCACCCATATCACCGCTCTCTCCGAGCTGTAGGTTCTACGAGCCGGAAGCTGGAGTGGACCAAAGCCGGGCCCTATGGACCCGGATCTTTACTTGAACCGGAAGACAATTTTTAATCCCGCATTGTAAAAATCATACATGTCTTTCTCACCGGTAAGATAGAGTCTGTCTCCACCGCCCAGGACCCCGTCCGCGATCCGAAACTGAGCTTCGATGGTGTCCTCTCCGTCGCGGGTCACAGCTCTGCCAAGATGGACTTCGAACCGATCCATGATGTCCTCGCCGGCTTCGGCTGATTGACCGCCGAACCATCTTTCAATAAAATCCCGACCTAAATAGACGGCAACGTTCATGCTTTGCCCTTGCGAGGAATTGGGGTTATCTGCAGTATCGGGTAGCTTGCCGGCGATAATCAGCAATACCAATTCTTCATGGGTAAGCGGCGGCACCGAAGACAAGGTCACCACCGGCTCGTTATAGGGCCCTTCCACCAATATGGTAATTTCATATCCGAGCATCTTCGATGTGCCGAAAAGGTCCAGGGTGGGACGGTCGGGTCTTTTGGGGTCGAAGCGAATGACGCCGGATTCGAATAAAAGGCTGCCGGCGGGGAGTCTGATCCGGGTCGGGTCCACGTATACTTTGCCGGATAGGACCGGAAGCTCGCCGGTACCGATAAGCTTGAGCTCAGGACGAACTGCGCCCTTAGCCAGATTGTTGCGGATACTGAATGGATTTTTGGATGTAAGCCGCACATCAAAGATCATATCACTAAAAGGCGGGTTTCGGATGGAAAAAAGCTGCAGGCCCAGGTCAACTTCGGGTTTTTCCGATCCTTTCAGTGTACTGAAAATATCGAAGTATTTTACCAGACGGCCGTCGGTAATCGCCACTTCACCCGCCACTTCCAGGCGTTTAACAGGTCCTTTGACCGTAATGTCCGTATCGGCGCGCACCTTCAAGCCCGCGCTGCGATAAAAAAGAAGATTTTCGCCCTGGAGGCGCAGATCCGCAACGGCACCGTTTTGGCTGTTACGCATGACGGACCCTGTAATGTGAAAAGCGGCGCCCCCCAGCTCTCCGGTGAAAGTTTGCAGCTTTGCGCCGTCCGGGGTGACCACGGCTTTTAGATTCAGCGCCTGCAGGGAAGGCACATCCATATTCGGTCGCAGTTCACCATCTGTCAGACGAACGACGGCATCGACTGCGAGGTCCGATATCGGGCCTTTCATGGTTACATTCGCTTCAAGCCGGCCGGAAACCCGCCGCAGACCCGGGTTATCCGCCGCCAGCCAGCTTAAATCCTCGACACTGAGATTGCCTCTCATATCAATATTGCCGGCCGGTTTGGCGGTTTTCCCCTGGAACAGATCAGTCAATGCCGGCATCCCGGTCCATTCACCCCGGCTGGTAAAAGTCAGCTTGGGGGAGTCGATTTGAATCGATTCCACCACGAGTTTTTTTCCAACGAGCCGGATGTTTCCATCGATATCAACGGGACCGGGCGGCATGGATTTTAAATCGCCATAGGTCACATCCTTGAACGAAACCCCTTTGGCGGTTATGTTTGCCTTCCCGTCGGGAGCCCCAAAGGTGCCGGTTACCGTTATGTGACCGCGCACGGACCCGCCCAGTTTGGGAATTGCAAACAGACGGCCGAGCAGCTCCAGGTCAGGAAAATCAATATCCAGGGCGGCTTGGACAGCGGTATCGATAATAGGACGGCTCATTGACGGCAGTGCGATACGGGACGGTTCCAGGCGAATGTGTCCGCTTTCCGTGGTCAGGCTGCCCCCGGAGATAATAATGTCACCGCTGCCGATCTCCCCGTCAAGCATCAGTCTGTGTGCCGGTACCGCATCGATCCCAGCGGAAAGATCCACGCCCGCAAGGGAAAAGAAGGCGGGAACATCCCGGCAGTCAAAGGAAAAACCGCCCGCCAGGGTTTGTAAAATGCCCTCGACGTCGCCCGCGAACACTGCTTGCGAAGAGGAGCTGACATCTCGAAATTCAATGAAATTTCCTCCGGTTCGAAGATCGAGCTTATCCAGGCGTATCTTGCCGTCTTTTGCTGCGGCCTGCAAGTTCAACTCGTCAGCCGCAAGCCCGTAAATGTTTCCCCGCTTCAATTGGAGATCCAGATCGGCAACAAGATCCTTCGGCTGTTCCAGCGGCATAACGATATCCGCCTCCATAGAAATTTTTCCTTCAAGCGCAAGCTTGTATGAAAAAACAGAGCAAATTTGCGCCAAATCGAGATCTTCCGCCTTGATTCGACCCAACAGATTAGAAGGACCCAGTTTTCCAGCGAGCGCTAATCGCCCGCCGGCCAGATAAAGCTTTGCCTCGAAGGGCATTGTCTCCGGTAAGGCCTTCAATTCTATTTTCACAAACTCCGCCAGCTCCGATCCGCCCAGCATCAACCGTTTGGCAATTATTTTATCCGGGGAGTACTCGATTTCTGCAGAAACCGGTGTTTTGCCGGCCTTCAAATCCGGTTGAACCCAACTCCATTCCGAAACGCGAAGCTGAATAATGCTGGTCATCTGCCGGCGGGGGCGGGTTTCCAGTGCGATTCCCTTGAACGCCGTCACAAAATCCGATCCCCGCAGAAATACGGATGTGTCGTCAACCCGAATTCGGGGAAGCAGCTCAGGTAAAAAAATCGATCCCACCGAATCTGCCTCCGTCTGGGCCGGCGGGTTAACGTCCTCACGCGACAAATCGAATTCCAGCCTGGCGGCCTCAAGCTCGATGGCGGCATCGCCCAAAAAAGTATTCAGGCCTTTCAAAATGGACAACAGGTTATAGGACACCCGCAGTCGCTTCAATTCCAATGAAACCAGGATACCGGCAGGCGCCGGCTTTAAGGTGGTGACATTGGCAACCTCGAAATCGGAAATATAAGACCCACCGATATTTCCGATGGCCACCTCCATACCGAGCTGGGATTCAATGGAATTTTCCAGGAACCTTGTGATGTGGGGAGCGATCAGAACACCGCGCAACAGGTATAGTGTGACAAGCAGGATGATACCTATCCCGGCAAGAATGACGGCCCCTTTAATTAATCGGTGAAAGATGAGTTTCAAAATCGTGTAGTCCTGACTTTTGACATCTCGGTTCGTTTTTTCTGACAACATGTTGTGAGAAACCGATGGTATTGAGCTGGAGAGACTCATCTCGCTGGGATGTCGTCCTCGTCCTCGATCCGGTTGGTAACGGGCTTCACCAGCTTCTATCTTTTCGATTACGAGAACGACGACGAGGACGAGAAACAATCCAATCGGCATTTCTGGCGTTTGCCACTTAAGTCTCTGCTCACAAATTGCCTCAAAGAGGCCACTTTTTCCGAGCGCAGTCTCGGAGAAAGCTTAGTAACTTACCATTTCATATCACCGGTTACTTTAAAACCAAAATAGCGCTCGGCATTATAATAACAAATGTCTCTGACCATGCTTCCCAGCAGTTCTAAGTCATCGGGCAATTCACCGCGCTCGACGTCCTTGCCCAGCAGATTGCATAATATTCGTCGAAAATACTCATGGCGCGGATAGGACAGAAAGCTGCGAGAGTCGGTCAGCATGCCGACAAACCGGCTGAGCAAGCCTGAGTTGGAAAGGGCATTGAGCTGGTGTTCAATGCCAAGCCGCTGATCATTGAACCACCAGGCGGCTCCGAACTGCATCTTGCCCGGCACCGTCCCGTCCTGGAAATTACCGATCATGGCGGCCAGCATTTCATAATCACCGGGGTTTATACTGTAAATGATGGTTTTGGCCAGCTTGTTTGCCCGGTCCAGCCTGTCTAAAAAAGCGGCCAGCGGCCGGGCCATTTCAAAATCCCCCATGGTGTCGAAGCCCGTATCCGGCCCCAGCGTCTTTAGGGCACGCGAATTCACATTGCGCAGTGGCCCCAGGTGAAACTGCTGGACCCAATTTTTTTCCGCATCCATGCCGGCCAGCTCCAGCATCATGGCGGACTTGAACTGCAGGATTTCCGGCTGCCCGACAGTCTGTCCGCTGCGTACTTTTTCGAAAATTCGGGCGATGTCTGCGGCTGAAAAGTCCTCGGCGAAAGGCTGTTCAAGGCCGTGATCTGATAGACGGCAACCCATCCGGTGGAAAAAATCGTGCCGCTTCTGCAACGCCGCCAGGAAGGATTCGAAATCGGCGATGTTTATATCTGTGGCCCCTTCCAGTTGGTCAACCCACGGGTTGAAAGCCTCCGGTGTTTCCACCGCCATGGCCTTGTCCGGCCGGAAGGCCGGCAGGACCTTGATTTCAAAGCTTTGATCCTCAAGAAGTTTCCGGTGATGAGACAGGTCATCGACAGGATCATCAGTGGTACACAGCACCCTCACGTTCATTTTCTTTAAAATCTCACGGGTACTGAACGCTGGGGTCTGAAGCATCTGTCTCCCGGTTTCAAAAATTTCTCCAGCCGTGTCGGGACTCAAAAGCATATCGCTGATACCAAAGCAGCGTTTCAGTTCGAGGTGGGTCCAAAGATAGAGCGGATTGCGCAGTGTTTTAGGCACAGTCGCGGCCCAGGCTTGGAATTTTTCAAGATCCGTGGCATCCCCGGTAATGTATTTTTCTGAAACGCCATCGGCACGCATGGCCCGCCATTTATAATGATCCCCGTTCAGCCAGATTTGGGTGAGATTCTCAAAGGTCCGGTCCTCTGCAATTTCCTGCACCGGCAGATGACAGTGATAATCAATGATCGGCATGTCCCTCGCGAAGTCATGATATAAGGCTTTAGCAGTCTCAGTTTGGAGTAAAAAATCTTCAGATAAGAATAGCTTCATGAAAGACCTCTCTTCAATCCATATTTACAACCACTTAACCAATCAACTAATCAACCAATCAACCAATCAACGATATCTGTATTTATTACAGGAATTAATCTTTTTCAATCATTATTGAGTATTGACTTGAAATCAAAAGCAAACTATTTTTCTAACATGTTACGAGATCTGTAGCTATCTGGAGGTATATAAATGGAGATCAAGATTGCAGTTGTGCCGGTAGCCGGCCTGGGCACACGGCTTTTGCCGGCCACCAAATCCCAGCCAAAGGAGATGCTGCCGGTTGGCCGCAAACCGGTGGTACAGTATGTGGTGGAAGAATTGGCGCACGTCGGCATGCAGCGCATATTGTTTATTACCGGTCCCGGTAAAGCTTCAATCGAAAACCATTTCGATCTTGATAATGAGCTGATTCAGTGTTTACGGCAAAACGGCAAGGAAGATTTACTGGCTGAACTCAGCTTTGAACGTGCGCCGCTTCAATATTTCTACACCCGGCAGCGCCGGCAATTGGGCCTGGGTCATGCTGTCGCCTGCGCTCAGCCCTTTGTCGGCAATCAGCCATTTGCCGTTGCGTTGGGCGACTCCATTATTGGACTGAATGCCCGGAGTGACGTTCTGGGACGTATGACTCAATGTTTTTGGGAAAAGAAGGCCGAGGCGGTGATTGCATTTACCGAAGTGGCCCGCGACAGGGTGTCCCATTACGGCGTCGCCAAGCCCAAAGAAGATGGTGACGAATTCGAACTTGAAGATGTCATCGAAAAACCGGGGGTTGATGAGGCGCCCAGCAACCTGGTGATTTCAGCGCGATATATTTTTGCCCCCAGCATCTTTGAAGCCCTCAAGCAGATCCAACCCGGCGCAGGAGGTGAATATCAGCTAACCGATGCAATTCGTCTGGTTATCCAGGGGGGTGGGAAAGTGTATGGTGTGCGGCTGGGTGCGAATGAACGTCGCTATGATGTCGGAAATTTTGACTCGTATTTCCGCGCATTTGTAGAGTTTGCCCTGGCAGACGAAAAATGTGGCCCTTCGCTTCGATCATATTTGAAAAGTCACCTGTAGGCCCGGAGGGCTGGGAAGCTATGAAGGTGGGAAGTTTGGAATGCGGAAGTGGGAATGCGGAATGCGGAAGTGGGAATGCGGAATGCGGAAGAAAACTGAGAAGATTAGAAGTTGAGAAGTTGGGGAGCTGGAAAAAGGGGAAGATGAGAAGGTGAGAAGTTTGGAATGCGGAAGTGGGAATGCGAAATGCGGATGTAGAGAAGGAAAGATAGGGGTTGGGAAGGTGAGAGGCTGGGAAACCTGGAATGCGGAAGTGGGAATGAGGAATGCGGATGTAGAGAGGGGAAGATAGGGGTTGGGAAGGTGAGAGGATGAGAAGCTCGGAAGCTCACAATCAACGAAATCAACCCAGTCAACCTAATCAACTTAATCAACCAATCAACTCAATCAACCAATCAACTCAATCAACTCAATCAACCAATCAACTTAATAAACTTAATCAGCCAGTTAACTTAATCAACTTAATTAACTCTATCAACTAATTCCCCAGTCAACTTAATAGACCTAATCACCCAATCAACCAGTCAACTGGGAACCATATGGATATCATCCGCAAACGCGCCTATGCTCGGGCCGGGCTTCTGGGTAATCCGTCCGACGGCTACCACGGCAAAACTATCTCGATTGTCGTACGAAATTTCTGGGCCGAAGTTGTCCTGTATGAGTGGGATTCAGTCGAGATCGTCCAGTCAAGAGATGATCGCGCTCGTTTCCGCTCCATCCATGATCTGGCACAGGACGTTCGGTTGCACGGGTATTATGGCGGTATCCGGCTTATCAAAGCAACCATCAAACGCTTTGTCGATTATTGTCGGGAACGCAATTTAAGGCTTCACGATCGAAATTTTTCGGTGCGCTACGAAACGACCATTCCGCGCCAGGTCGGGTTGGCCGGATCCAGCTCCATTATTGTCGCCACCCTGCGCTGCTTGATGAAATTTTACGGAATTGATATTCCGCTTGAGCAGCAACCTTCCTTTGTGCTGTCGGTGGAAACTGAAGAACTCGGGATCTCGGCCGGTTTGCAGGATCGGGTGATTCAGTGTTATGAGGGCATGGTCTATATGGATTTTGACAGGTTGGTCGAACGCGTGGTAGACGGGGTAACCTTTTATACTTACGAAAGGCTCGATCCCGCCCGGCTGCCCCCCATTTATGTTGCCTATCACGACGAGCTCAGTGAACCCACCGAGACGTTTCACAATGACATCCGGAGTCGCTTTGACGGGGGTGAATCTCTGGTTGTCAATGCCATGCAGCATTTTGGCCGGCTAACTGTCCAGGGACGCGAAGCACTGCTCAGCCGTGATTGGGAGAGGTTATCCGCGTTGATCGACGAAAATTTCGACACCCGGCTCAGTATTTATAAACTGCCGTCCTGGCAGGTTAATATGGTCGAGACGGCCCGTCGCTGCGGCGCCAGCGCCAAATTTGCCGGCTCAGGCGGCGCCATTATCGGTGTTTATCGCGATGAAGCGATGTTTAGGGAAATTTGCGATCGCATGACCTCAATCGGCTCTCACACCATTAAACCGATGGTGAGGGAATAGTGTCAAGGAATGCCTAAAATTAAAAAATGACTAAAATGACTAAAGTTAAGGTATTCTATCGATTTAATCAAAAATTTTAGGCAATTTATAATTTTAGTTCACTTTTCCGGTCTGTCCACGGATTATAGAATCTCAGTCCAATGGCTTTATCTCAGTTCGGTTAAGTGCGATGCCGCATCTTCATCGAGATAGATAAAGGCCCTGGGGTGTTTCCCCAGGATAGAAGCCGGATGCAGGGGAGAAATTTCCCCTTCAAAACATTGTTTCACCGCCCGGGCCTTCCTTTTATCCGGGATCGTACAAATAATTATCTCCGATTTCATAATTTGTTGAACCGACATTGAAATTGCCGTGTTGGGGACCTCGTCCAGGGATGGGAACCAACCCTCACCGAATTGTTGTTGCCGGCAAGCATCATCCAACTCCACAATAAGGTACGGCACTTCGGTATCAAAATCCGCCGGCGGGTCATTGAACGCCAGATGCCCGTTTTCGCCAATCCCGACAAACGCCACATCAATTTTATCCCGGGAGATGATGTTACTGATTCGCCGGCACTCGGCGGCAGGATCGTCAGCCTCGCCTTGAATAAGATGGACCGTGCCCGGATGAACCACATCAACTAAACGTTCTTTAAGGTAACGGCGAAAACTGGCAGGATGATCTGCATTCATACCTATATATTCATCCAGATGATACATGGTTGTGTTGTGCCACTTAATTCCGTCTTTTTGCGTCAAAGCCGCCATAAAATCAAACTGGGAAGCTCCGGTGGCCACAATAAAGCTCGCGCGGCCTTTAGCTGTGATGGCCTGCTTTAAAATTTCAGCCCCCCTGTCGGCCGCAGCCGCACTGCATCTCTCTTTTGTTTTAAACACTTCAATTTTCACTTTTTTCTCCTTTTCCGAGTTTCCATTAGGAATGGATCCATTTTTTATAATTATATTTGACAGGATTTACAGGATAAACAGGATTTAAAATATCCAAATAAGCCTAATGAGCGTTTTTAACGAGGGCTTCGGGTCTTTAAGCCCTGTTTGTCCTTAACCCTGAACGCTGAACCTGTGAACGGTTCTTCATTTTTAAGTATTTTATTCTGCTGTATATAAAAGACGCCCCGCAAGATAGACGCGCAGGATGTGGATTTTTTTTCTCTTGGCCCTGAAAAGAACCAGATCGGCCCGTTGACCTTTTTCTAATTTGCCGCTGATCCCGTCAAACAGTCCGGCCGGATTCACCGTCGCCATATTGATGGCCGATGCCAGGGTAATTCCTGCAAATGCAGCGCAATTGCCGATAGCCCGGTCCATCGTAAGCGTTGAGCCTGTGAGATATGGCGTACCCGCAAGCCGCAGAACACCATCTCCGCCCGCTTCGACTTCAAGATCACCAAGAGAGTATCGGCCGGCCGGTGCATGGGAAGCGGCGGTAGCATCACTAATCAAAATGACTCTAGATTTTCCCTTGGCACGCACGACATTTTTAACAAAATAGTCCGGCAAATGAGGCCCATCGCAGATGATGCTGGCCATCAATCCATCATGGGCCAACTGTTTCTGCAGATAATTTCGATGACGTTCAAGCATTTGGTGGGTACCATTTCCAAGGTGCGTTGAGATTACGGCACCGGCGCGCACCGCCTGATCTACGGTTTCCGGCCCGGGTTTACAATGCCCGATGCCCACCACCAGGCCGCGTTGAGACGCTTTTCGAATAAATGCGAGCCCCCCCGGCACCTCGGGCGCCACCGTCACCATGCGCACCAGCCCATTTCCCAATAATAGGAGACGCTCAAATTCGTCCCAGTCGGGACGGGCGACGTGGGCCCTGGGATGGGCCCCTCTGGGACCGTCTTCGGGATTAATATAGGGTCCCTCTAAATGTATGCCTAAAACCATTGAACGGACCAGTGGGTGTCTTTTACAGGCTTGCTGAATCTCTTTGATATTCCGGCCGATCTGTTTATGATCGGCCGTAATCAGTGTCGGGCAAAATCGAGTCACCCCGGTCGTCAGGAGGTTGCGGCAGACTCTGACCAGGTCGTCTCCGCTGAAATTCGGGTGATTAAAATCAACGCCGGCGAATCCGTTTACCTGAATGTCGATGAAGCCGGCTGTTATCCGGATATCTTCATCCGGCAATCGCTGATCGTTGCGGGTTGAATCGGGTGCTATAATCCCGGTAATGCGTTCACCGTCCAGTTGTACTTCTGCAACCCGTTTTCCGGGAATTTTTCCTTTGATAAGGGTCATTTTACTTAAAACTCTTTGAGTAATTTCTTTGTCCTCCATAAGTACAGACCTCGGCTTTCAGCTTGGAAAAATAGCTGTGACTCCTTAACTTTCGAGGGACTGCATAAAAATTGGATACGGGTTTAATTCAGGAATTTAAGGATTGAGGAATTCAGGAATTCTATCTATTTTAATTTGTAGATTTGATCCTTTAATTGCATTTAATCCCTCAATCCTTCAATGCCTAAATCCCTCAATTTGGCGCTTATAGACATAAATAATGTCCAAAAAAAAGACCTAATTCTATATCATCTTACGAAATCTGAAGTGGGATGTATGCGATTTTTTGATACCAGAATTCGGCGACATAACTCTTGACAAAAGGGACTCGTAACATTTATCGTACCTGGGCTTGGTTCGACAGGCCAGCCGGGACAGAATACCCTATCTCTGGCAAACCGGAAATAACAAAAAACAGCTTTTAAATGTTAGCAAACAGTTTTGCTTTGTGTCTTTGTGCCTTGGTGGCTATTTTTTCCGGTTTATCCGGATTTAGGCCCTTATGAATTATTTTTTTTGCATTTTGTGGCAAAAAAATGGCAGAGGAGCTTTTTTATTAATCACATTACAAAAAGAAAAGGGGGAAATGCAATGAAAAAAATCGGAATCTTTATCGTCATCGTGGCAATGGTATTTTCTGCAGCCTTCGCGTCTGCCGAGTGGCAGCCCACAAGACCCATTACGCTGATTGTTCCGTGGGCGGCCGGTGGAGCAACCGATCAGACCTGTCGCACCCTGGCCGGTGAGATGGAAAAAGTCCTCGGTCAAAAAATCCCGGTGATCAATCAGCCCGGCGGTTCCGGCTCTATCGGCATGAAAAATGCTTATGAGGCCAAACATGACGGCTATACCTGGGCCGGTAACGCCGACGGCAGCGTGATCACCTATCAGGTTCTGGACCTGCTGCCCAACATTTCGCATAGAGACTGGATTCATTACTATGCGATGCTGACGGCCCCGGTTATCTGTGTACCGTATGACTCGAAAATTAAGACCATCGATGATCTCGTGGCCGAATTCAAGGCCCGGCCGGGTGAGGTGAAAGTTGCCTCAGCCGGGGTTGGTGCCGGCGGGCATCTGGCGGCCGAAACCTTTCGCAAGGCCACCGGTATTGAATACCGCCATATCCCCTACAAGGGCGGTTATCCGGCAGTGGTGTCCACTGTAAAAGGAGAAACCGAAGTGGTTATGCAGCTGTCCATGGAAGTGGCGGATATGCTGCGTGCCAAGAAACTGAGGGCCCTGGCCAACATGTCCACCCAATCCCTTATGATCGATGGCTATGGGGAAGTGCCTTCGGTGATGCAGTTTATTCCCAACCATCTGCCCCTGCAGTATCTGTTTGGTCTTTACATTCCCAAAGCTACGCCGAAGGAAGCAGTAGAAGCAATTAACAAAGCCTTCGATGCCGCCGCCGCATCGGATTCCATGAAACGTTTGGCCAGCGAAAGAGCATCGGCCGTCGTCAATTACAAAGGTGAAGAAGCTCTCAAGCTGTCTGAAGCCACCGGCAACAACGTCAACTGCATTCTGCAGGAGATCGGCGTTGCCAAAAAAGACCCCGCGGCGTTTGGATTTATATGTAGATAACGGGGCGCGAAAGAATCATGAAAGACAAAGGAATGCCGAAGGCCGACTTTGTTATGGGCCTGATCCTAATGGCGTGCAGCCTGGTGATTGTGGTTGAATCACTTAAAATTCCGCACTTCGAAAAAGATTGGGGCGGCTTCTATGCCGCCCCCGGTTTTGTGCCCTTAATTCTGGGGATTACCCTGTTTGTCATGAGCCTGGTGCTTTTCGTACGGGCCGTGAAATTGCGGGGATACCGGATTATCCCCGACCGGGAAGCAGTCAGCGGTTTTATGCGATCCAGGCCCGTCCATCGCTGGTGCCTGGCAATGATCTATGCCTTCGGTTTCTTTTTCCTGCTTGGACATGTCTATTTTTACCTGGCGACTTTTCTCGTTCTCTTTGCGTACATGGCGACATTTGGCGAACAAAAGCTTTGGGTCGGACTGACCGTATCTTTGATCGCCTCCGGATCGATTTACCTGGTGTTTACCAAAATTTTTCTGGTTGCGCTGCCCTAGGGTTACGTAGCCGTTCAGGGTTCAACGTTCTGGGTTCAATGTTCAGGGTTCGGCCCAGCCGCCGGCCAAAAAAACGGCCAATCAAATCGAAAAAGCAACTGATGTTCGACGTTCAATCTGTTGCTGTTTAATCCATGCCCGGCCATCGAAGCGGCCAGTTTAATCGAAAAAGAAACTATATAAAAGAGAATATTGAATATTGAATATCGAATATCGAAGGAAGGAATTCTATCGATTTTTATTAATTCAAAAGACAGAGCGCAGCGGTTCCATCCTTCATGATCCTGCGGTTCGATATTCGATATTCTGCGGTTCGCTGTTCTAACTATGTGTAGTTTCATACAAGGGGTTCAGGGTATAGCCGTCAGGCTAAGAATTTGGGTGAATGG
>PVMK01175862.1_pt1 | contig 15284 bp, 11 predicted proteins | sample 1853481 | NCBI WGS metagenome assembly PVMK01 (sample SAMN08533507, study PRJNA380276) | Marine sediment metagenome, whole genome shotgun sequencing project.
CGGACCGATTCTTCACCGGAAACATACAATACTTTACGACCGTTTTCCGCAATACCGTGCAGTGCCTGAATCATGAGGGTAGATTTGCCGATTCCCGGATCTCCGCCGATGAGGACAAGGGTTCCGGAAACAAGGCCGCCGCCCAAGACGCGGTCGAATTCTCTGATTCCGGTTAAAAGGCGATCTTCCGGCTCCAGCTCAACGGCGTCGATGGGGACCGGTTTTGGCTGCGAAGCAGATAAAACCCGGCGACCCCGTTGCCCGGGTTTGCCGGACCGGATTTCTTCCACAAACGACTGCCATTCCCCGCAATTCGGGCATTTGCCCATCCATTTGGGCGTTTGATATCCGCATGCCTGACATGAAAATACTGTTTTTGACGTTTTTTTCACTATCCTGAACTAAATTAATTAAGAATCCCCCGCTAAGCGGGGCAGGCAGGGCCAAAAGACCCTGTTTTGGTTTCATCCCTGGAAGGGGATTGTTATATCATATATCAAATGCCTATGTCTGGTTAGCCGGTTAACCGGTTAGTCCGTTGTCCAGTATTAAATTACGGGCTAACGGGCATAACGGGCCTACGGGCACAACCTTTTTTAACTTTAGTTCACTTCAAATTTTAGTCACTTTCAATTTTACTGCTTTTGCAACATAGCCAACTGTTTCTGACTCCCGCAATGCGGGGGAGGAGCAGGTTTTTCAAGATTAAATAACATCGTACCAGTGGTTTTATTTTGTTTGAATCGGTTTCTATTGATTGACAATAGAATTCATACCATGTCATTTAAATCGGATCAACCCGTGTCCTGTTTAACCGGTCCGATAACCGTATGATCGATTACCACTTACATACCTTGTTTTGCAACCATGCTTCGGGCAGTATGGAGCAATATATCCGAAGTGCCGCCGATTCGGGGATTGGGGAGATCTGTTTTCTGGATCACCTGACCGTTCAGGCGGCGGAAAAAGGGCTTTCCATGACGGTTAAAGAAATTCCTTATTATTTCCAGGCCGTCCGGGTTTTAAAGCAAAAATATCGACATGCCCTAAATATAAAGGTCGGTCTTGAGATCGATTTTAACCCGGATCATACCGGCCTTTTTCAGGAGGTTGTCGGGACCTATGCATTCGATGTTATCGCAACCGGGCTGCATTTTCCGGGGGGGATGGACGTCGTGAGCCGCCGTTCGTCCTGGTGTTTCGGAGAAGAAGATACCGATTATGTCTATGGCCTCTATTTCGAACAGCTTGAAAAGATGCTGGATTATACCTATTTTGATGTGATATGTCATATCGATCTCGTAAAAAAATTCGGTCGAAAACCTTCGAGATCTTTTGATCAGGCGGTGGATGAAATCCTGTCAAAAATAAAAGAAAAAGATCTGACCGTGGAGGTCAATACCAGCGGATACAACCATCCGATCCAAAAACCGTATCCGTCTTTGGATATAATCAGAAGATGTTATGAAAAGGGGATCAGTATTACCCTGGGTTCGGATGCCCATAAACCGGCAGATGTAGGACAACACTATGAACGGGCATTGCCCATGATCCTGTCCGCCGGCTACAGGCACCTGGCGACATTTACAAAACGAAAACGTAGCGAGATCCCTATAAGGAAAAGAGAAAACATTCATAACTTGAACGAAGTGACGGATTCAAATGCTTCTAAATAAGATGAATTGGGGCAAATACATCGCCTTTTTTTTCAGTTTTTTGATGCTGAATTCCATTGTTTTGCCGCAAAACGCGGTTGGCGTGGAAAATAAACACCGCTATTTTGAATCCCTCCAAAAAAGATTGATAAGCGACGGGTTCGATTCCGCCGGGATCACCGAATTGTACGACAGGCCCGGGGTTTATTTTGAAGGCAAAGGGGTTTCCCGTTTTTTGGTTCATCGGGAGTCGCGACTGAACTACGATCAGTTTGCCCGTAAAAAATCCATCAAGCGTGCATTGAAATATATGGAAAACCACCAAGCGGCGTTGGAAAGGACCGAAAAGGAATACGGTGTCGACAAAGAAATTATTACGGCCATCCTTCTGGTGGAAACTCGTTTGGGGACCTTTCTCGGCGGGCCGTCCATATTGAATACCCTCTCCACCATAGCTGCCCTTGCAGACCCTGATGTGCGGGATATGTTTTGGAAAAACGTTTCGAAATCAAAAGGGGTTACCCGGGAACAGTTGGAAAAGTGGGTGGCTAGAAAATCGACCTGGGCCTACAATGAACTCAAGGCTTTTTTAACCTATACCGCTCAGGTGAACATGGATCCCACTTCCGTTTCCGGATCCTATTCAGGTGCCATGGGCATTCCCCAGTTTATGCCGAGCAACGTTATTATTTTTGCCAGAGACGGTGACGGTGACGGCCGTATCGATGTTTTTAACCATGCAGATGCCATAACCAGTATCGCCAGTTATCTTAAACATTACGGATGGCATTCCGGAATAGACCGGAAAAAGGCTTACAAGGTCATTTATCACTACAACCACAGCAGTCAGTATGTTAAGACCATTTTAAAAGTTTCGGACCTGTTGATAGTTCCGTAAAAAGTAAAAAACTATATGCTTATAATTTTTCTCCCAGTTTGTTTACGATCAATTAGGGTGAAAGGATAAACATGGAAATCGCAACGGTAATGGTATGGATTAAAATCAGTGTCGTTTTTTACCTGCTCACGATACTGGCCATCATCGACGTTGTGCGAAAGGATTTCGGTACCATCGGGAAGAAAGCGCTTTGGGGAGTCATTGCCTTGATTCCCTTTGTCGGGTGGCTGATCTATCTGATATTCGGGTTCAGAAAGGGGAAGAAGCCGGGAAGCGATGAGGAATCAGCAAATAATGTTTGACAAATTAATATTCTTCCTTTAAATTTTTGTTCTTTTTGGTCCCATCGTCTAGCGGTTAGGACGCCGGCCTCTCAGTAGCGGGGGTTCGATTCCCCCTGGGATCACCAGTAATATATCAAGAGGTTAGCCGTTTTCATGGTTGGCCTCTTTTTCGTTTCGTGCCTGGCCTTCGTGCCTTTTTATTTCAGAAAGCACCTCAACGGTCGATTTTAGATCTTCTCCCAAGTGATAAATATAGCGTTCAGTTGTGGTTAAATTGCTATGTCCCAGGAGCAGTTGGATCTTTTTCAGAGAAACCTTTCCGGAGTCTTGGAGGACAGAGGCAACGAACCTCCGGAGCGCATGAAAGCCAAACTTTTTTACACCGGCCCTCTTGCATAGACCAGGCAAGAATCTGTGGCGGTATTTATAAGGTTTGCCATAATTGGATCCTGGATTATCATTAACCCAGACATAAGGGCTTTGTTTGAACTTCCGATTACTCCAGAGCCATTGAAGATTATCGTACAGATCCTGGTTCATATCGATCCATCTATATTTCATGGACCCATCTCTTGATTTGCGGGATCCAAGTCTGACCTTCCGGCGTTCAAAATTGATATCCTCATGCCAGGTCCATCGGAAGATTTCAGATCGCCTTGCACCTGTTTGCAAATAACAATCCAGGAATATCCGTTCAATTCTGGTGGCAACCATTAGAATTTTTAAAATATCCTCAATTGGTGACACATATTGAGGTTGTCTTTCGTGAGATCTTTTTTCTATCTCGATTAAGGGATTGTCTTCGAGTTTGAGAATCTTACGACCGAAGGTCCACATAGCCAAGAGGTTTTTACGATCGCGATTTGAGGCATTGTTGGATCTGGATTTAGCTTGGTTGTCCAAATATGTCTGGATCATTTCAGGCGTGATGTCTTCAATCAAAAACGACGATCCCCATGCCTTGAGAATCCGCCGGCATAGAGCCTTTTTTTCATCGTATGTTTTCTGGATAAAACGCTCTGCATAAATTTGATATTTGCTACAAAAAGTCAGCAAATCCAGCCCTCGATGCAAGCGTTTCTCTTTCTTCTTCAACTCCGCTCGCTTTGCGTTTTCCCAAGCGATTGCCGCCCTTTTTGTTTTGTGCAGGCTTGTGTACCGTTGTCCTTTGAATGTAACTTTGGCTCGCCATTGAGATCCCTCTTTGTATGGCATTTTCAAAACCCTCCTGAGTAAATATCCAGTCCAGCCCTCGATGCAAGCGTTTCTCTTTCTTCTTCAACTCCACTCGCTTTGCGTTTTCCCAAGCGATTGCCGCCTTTTTTGTTCTGTGCAGGCTTGTGTGCCGTTGTCCTTTGAATGTAACTTTGGCTCGCCATTGAGATCCCTCTTTGTATGGCATTTTCAAAACCCTCCTGAGTAAATATCCAAGATCCACCGATTTTTACGCCGCCGAGAACATGTGCATTAGCGTATACAAATTTCAGCGACTTTTTCAAGCGGATAGATATTTCTTTGGCGGATAAAATCTTCATTATTAAATCTGCATTATGTCAGCGGCGGTCTGCGATATTAAACTCATCTGTTAATCTTCCAAATTTACACCTTGCGTATTTGCACCACCTGTCGTCTGTGCAATCTTTCAAGTTGAAGGTGGCTGCTGCGTTGTTCCCACACGAAGGGAATGAAAGTGCGGAGTCGTTGATGCTGTCAAATAGTGGCCACAGATTGGTGTGGTGTGAACTCATTCTGACTATCAACCAGCACAGATCAGGTGGAGACCACACAAAAGTAGACTTTGTAGCTTGCACGTGTGAAGAGGGAGTAGCTTTTTATTATATCTATATATATTACCCTACACTCCCTTTTACACCCTTACGTGCACAAGATACTTTGTCTACTTTTGTGGTTTGTTTACGTTTTGATGAAACATTCTCATCATTCTCCCCCTTTGTGAGCACGGCCGCAGCCTGTTTGATTTTCTTCTGGTCCTGTTCTCTGCGCTCTCGTTCAGTTTCAGCCCGTTCAGCAAAACACTTGTGGACTTCAGGGTTGACATACCATTGAGTTGGCCTGTTTCTGGTCAACTTTTTAACACGCACCCAATTATACGCTTCCAACAAGTCCATTATGTTTTGGATTTCATGCTTTTTCTTCTTCAGTTTGCGCACTCCTTGTAAAATCTCACTTGAAGTTATCGTGTCTTTTTGAAGGGCTAATAAAAACCCGCACAGGTCGCTGGCAGCCGCTTCTATTTTATTTTCGTATCTCAGCGTTTTGTAAAAACTCCACGCCATCGGCATGTGATATTCTATGAGAACAGACGCTGCCATTCTGGCTATTTTCGTTGGTATCAACTTGTATGGCTTTTTTCCTCTACTGACCGCATCTGTAATGTGGAATGTAAGTGCTAACCGACAGAACATGCCCGAATATTTATAGAGATGAGCCTTAAATGCTTCAGTAGCTCCCTGAAGGTACTTTGCAAGGTCCACCGTGGTTTCAAACTCTTTTCGAATACCCTGTGCCCGTGGGCCGAGTTTAAAAACCTTTTCACCATTAGGCATCAACTCCACCATATCTTTCAACGTACCTTCATACCGGCTGATCGCACTATCGTTCGGGATTCGGTCTTGACCCTCGCCTGTATTTTTCGCCTTGTAGAGCAAAAACCGTTGAAGCAGGCCATCATGCATGAGATTTCCGAAGAATTCTGTCATAACCTCCGGTGTGATCGTACCGGAAATACAAGCGCTCCAGTTTGGCACATAAATATGTCCTTTTTTTACACGGTCGATGTATTTGGGACCACCATTATACAGTTCGAGCCAAAGAGGGCGATCCTTGCTTACTGAACCGCTTTGTCTGTAGGCATCGAAAGATCCAAGCCATCCGGACAACTCATCCCACAAGCAGGCAAGCTTTGAAGCCCCTCCACCATTTTTTAGCAGGTCTCGGAGTGCCTCAATTGTTGTGTCATTTATAGCTATACGACGCTGCACAGGTTCGGTGGGTTCGGATGCCTTTAACTGTTCTTTTTTACTCAGACTATTAAACTTCCGCATTTCTTTCTTATAGACGACCATTTCTTTTTCGTATTGCACATAAAACTCATTTTGAATTGACTTCAGGACCCTGTCCGCACGATCTTTTGCAGGCGATTTCTTTTCTCCAGACTTGCCGATTACGGCTCCAAAGAGCCTTGCGGACTCGTCCCATGTATCATCATGTTCCTTGGGCTGGATCTTGAATTTGTCGTTAATAACACTGGCGGCATTTACAATAGCAGGGCCTGCGATTTGTTCAGGCAGTACCCCCATCCGCTCGGCTTCGTCATAGGCAAACTCGCTAATGACTTTAGGACAATAATATCTTTCCCATTTGGGTTCTATAAGACCGATATCGCTGAAAATGTCTACTGGAGTGCCCCATCCTTCTTGGACAGGCACCTTTTTAGAATAAGTATCCTTACAACTGGTAATAGCGTTATCTATGGTCCCCTGACCGTATGTCCTTCCGTCGCTGTAGTGCCTTTCATCCCATTTTTTCCGAAACAGGCCGGAATTTCTAAATACACGGTCGATACGCTCAGGATCACCATTAAGCCAGAATGCAAGATAATTGCACAGGGCTTGGTCCGCTTCGGAAGGAGAAGGGTAGGCAGACTGATAATCACCGTTAAACAGTCTTTGGATTTTGTCACCATTTTTTGACCCGAATGCTTTTTTCAGAAGTGCTTGTTCATCGAGATGGGCTGTTTTAGGAGATGTTTGTTTTATTTCGCTTGTGTTTTTAGTGGCAAAGTATTTTTGGTGAAGGGCGGTTGTTTCTTCTTGGCGGTTTTCGATGTTTTTAGATCTGTCAGACAGGCGGTGCCCAGTGATTGTTAGATATCGTCCATCCTGATAGACTTCGATCTTGCCTTTTTTTCTCCCCTTTGGTGGTAAGCCGGCTTTAACAAGAATCCTGTATCCGGTTCCGCTCGGTGAAATTTCCGAATAGCTGTTTAATGCCGTAATAATTTCATCAGCCCACCGCGTTGGTTTTTTCGCTTCAACGTCTCGGCAATCGTCTAAATCCCATCCTGCATAGGGATCATCTTTTGTTAGAACAAAACCAATGCCATCGTATTGGTCCATATTTTTCTTATATGCTAAATACGCGGTTTTAAAATCAGTCCATGTTGTAGGATCGGTTGAAGAGGCATTTTTGCCGGTTATTGGGTTAAAAGGAACTTTTGTCCATTTTTCTCTATTTGGAATATAAACACCTTTCCAGCACATCCACTGGTTCAAGGCTTTTAAATCCTTCGGAATATTTCTTTGCTTCACTTCCAAGAATTGGGGCTTATCGATTCTGCTCATATCTATATTCCAATCAACTCGTGTGGGATGGAATTCGTGCCAGTCATCCTTGTTTTACTTAATAACCAAGGTTTAGGGAATTTCAGGTGTTCCGAAATTATTTCCGTCTATTTCCCCGAAAAGTTCTGCCTCATTCTTGTTTAACGCTGTTGCGATTTTCGCACGCTGGATCTGATCAGGTATATACTTGCCGTTTGAGATCAATGATATCACGCTTTCGTCAAGCTGAGCTCTCCTTGCAAGTTCTTTCTGGGTCAAGCCTTCCCTGAGAATCGCAATTTTAAGTTTTGTAAGTTTTCTCATGTTAACCTCATATTATAGATCTATAATTTAACGTTAAAAAAACAGTGGATCAATACTCTTCCGAAACAATTTTCTCTATAAGTTCTTTTGCTGTTCTTATCGTCCCATCAAGAATTTTGACTAAATCGTCTTTAAGATTCTCTTTTTGGTCAACGTAATTTGACATTTTCTTGTGATCTTCATTGCAGAAAGTTTTTCCAATATTATTCTGGAAAGAATCTAAAGCCGCAATTTCTGTTTCTAATTCAGACATATGCTTATTTATTTCACTTATCATTGTCCCAACCACGTTTGCTTGCAGGAGTTCTTCTTTGAACAAACACTTCTGGTTGGCGAAATTAATACAAGCTTGAATGGCAATAGAAGGATTTTGGAGATATTTCTCGATATTAAAGTCCTTACAATACTGCCTTGTAAGATCTTCTCGTCTTTCTTTTACTATGCCGGCAAGCTCATTTATGGTGAATTGCCCTTTATATTTTAGAAGGAACTCGATAATTTCAAGAACGTCCCTTTGAAAGAATCTTGTGCCTCCTTTACCTTTACCGTAGTATCTCGCCTTCGGATGTCTAAGAATCCCTAAAGTGATCAAATAGTTGAGACGGGTTTTAACTTTCGAAAGGGAATCACCCCCTACAAAATCTGATTGGATCTTTATATTCTTTTCATCTTCAGTGTAATCTTTAAGTAGCTGGTTCAGCCTGCTTACAATCTCGAAACCCTCCATATTCCCTCCATTAATATAGGATTATGAATACTATAAATAATTGAAAAGGAATTGTCAAGCTATTTTTAAATTATAGCCTTATAATTTCTTGTATGATGTTTTTTATCCAACAAAAGAACAGTGTCGCATGACAAAGTAGGGTGCCAAATAATACCTTTTCACATGTCCATTCACAGTGAAAACTCAGACAATAAATTGCGGCCGGTTGCCTTCTCCTCAAAATGAAAACGCGCGCAGGAGTTTTCCCGAGGGGCGCCTACAGGGTTCGGCGCAGTCTGGCTGTTGGTATCAGATGTGGGCTGCCGGTGAATGGTTTAAAATAGATTCCCACGTGTATAAAAAGGATAAGCTGTTCTCAGGAATCGGAAGAAACAAACCGAATGTTGTTGTGATGGATCTGGATCTGTATGCAAAAACGGATGGGATTGAAACCTCACGGAAGATTCGTAATCGTTTTGACGTTCCTGTTATGTACGTTTGAAAAGTGTTTCTGATATTTCGATATCACAACTATAGAAACACCTTCAAAATGGCGGATAGATAGCAGTGGTCGCTGAGTCAGCTAATTGATGGGTATGTTTCGGATATCACATTAATTCGGAAGGTTGATATCTGTAGGTCATTGCAGATATCACAGGCCTTGCCGATTGAACAAACCAATCGTAGTTTATAATATTGAAAAGCTCTAAAAGTGTAAGAATTGAAGTTATTATTGTATGCTGTAAAATTTGATCATTTGGGATCTAATTCGTATTTCTTCAAAAGACGCTTTACAGCTGCGATTCAATTGGCCAAATACTCATAAAACCGATACCAAACCGGCGCCAAAAGCCTGTATGGGGCTCATGGGTATAAACCACCTGTTTCCCCTTTTCCCAACCGTGCCAGACAAGCTGTTCGTGCCCGTTTTCGTCTTTTTTTAGCTCTAACCGAAAGGCCACCCGTTCAATGTTCTCTTCAAACCCCTTTGCCATCTCTTCGGCGATTTCAGGCACTTCCAGCACCACGCCGATTTCGGTGTTGTGCAGTACGGCCCGGGGATCGAGATTCAAAGATCCGATAAAGACTTGTTTGCGGTCGAAGACAAACGATTTGGCATGCAGGCTGGCCTTGGACGAGCCACCTGCTCCCTTTTTTTCTTTACGCTGTTTCCGAGTCAGCTTTTTGTTCAACTCATAAAGCTCGACCCCGCCGCGCAGCAGCTTCTTGCGGTATTTTTTATAGCCGGCATGCACCAGCCCCACATCGTTTGAGGCCAGGGAATTAGTCAGGATGCGCACCCGAACTCCGCGTTGGGCCAGCTGGGTCAAAAAAGCGGTTCCCGGCTTGCCCGGCACAAAATATGGAGAGAAAATGATCAGCTCTTTTTCAACCCCTTCCCAATAGGGTTTGAGCATCGGCGAGAGATGATATTCGGTTTCGCTGAAATCGTGAAGAAGTTTTTCCGGTCGATCAAACACGACCTCTGCGTCTCCCCACCTGAATTTAACCTGAGCTTCTCGGATTTCGTTGGCCAGGTCGGAATGACGTAGCGCCTGCAGATAGTTAGAATCGGTTTGATCGGCCACATATTCGTTCAACCGCCCTCGCAATTCTTTGACCTTTTCAGGTGTTGGCGGCTCACCTTTGAGAAGTACCGAGGCAGGATAGGCCAGTTCACTGTTCCAATAGCGATCAAAAACAGAAGAAACTTCTTTGACCACCGGCCCGATGGCCATCACATCCAGATCGGCAAAGGCCAAATCCGGATCGGCGTCAAAGTATTCATTGCCGATATTGCGTCCCCCGAGGATGGTAACCTGGTTGTCCACCGTAAACGATTTATTGTGCATACGCCGAGTCACAGAGCCCAAACGAGTCAAAAACTGGGAGGTCCGGCCCACATTTCTACTGAAAGGATTGAATATCCGCACCTCCATGTTGGGATGACTGTCCAAAGCAGCCGCCCCCAGATCCCTGCCGGCAAGGTCCATATCGTCAACCAGCAGACGGACCCTTACGCCTCGGTCGGCCGCTTTGAGCAGTAGATCGGTGAACAATCGGCCGACCAAATCATTGTGATACAGGTAATACTGTACATCGATGCTACGCTCGGCGTAATGGGACAATACCGCACGGGCCACAAACGCATCCAGGCCGTTGCCCAGCAAATGGAATCCAGATTCTCCCGTGTGTGCTGATCTTTCCTCAGCGCGTGCCTTGCCGAAAGCTGTATTTTCCGTATCGGTCAAAGCATACGATTCGGGTCGATCAAAATCTTTTGGCAGAGTGGCGCAGCCGGCAATCATAAGTATTGTCACGGCTGCCACTATATGAAGGATATTGGCAAGTCTATACATTTTAAACCTCATGTTGTTGGAAAACTCAGATGGCGATAATATATATCCTAAAATTTACAAAAGATCAAAAAGGTCAGCCCTTTAAAATGAATTTACCCTTATTTAGAAACGATGTCACACGATTATTTTTCAGACATTATACGTGTGTTTATAGTAATCGTTGCATACATCGTTTGATGATATGATATTATGTTATCACAAAGAAATCAGGCCACTGATAGCTGGTAGTTATTGCAGGTATCACCAACTGAAACAGAATTTTTGCTTCTGTAAAAGACGCTCTACAACTGCGATTCAATTGGCAGAGCACTCAGGAAACCGATACCAAAACGGGCCAGAAGTCGGTATAGGAATCAACGTGAAAAACGCGTTTTCTCAACCGTATGTCAAAAGCCCGGTGGTGCCTTTTTCCATGGATATCCCGACTTCGCCATCTGGTAGCCAAGATCGAAAAGTTTGCCCATGTATTCCGGATCGAAGCCTTCGGTGGGTTCCTCCGCGAAATCCGACGGGATGTAAGCCAGGTTAAAGTCATTTCCGTCTCGCTCGCAAAGAGAATAGATTTTGTAGAGATCCCCTATGCCTTGTGTCCTGATGAGTGAATCTATGGTGCGGGACGCAATGGAAAATATCCTGCGTTTTACACCATTGTAATCAGGCTCCAGGAAGGAGTTCCTAACCACGTAAACCTTGGGATCACCCTGTACCTTAAGCTTCTGGGTTATTTGTCTAAAATCCATGGCTGCAGGGTAAACGAATACCTGAGACCCTGTACCGCCATCCACATGCATCTCGTCGAAGCGCTTGCCGTTGATTTCTACCGTAATCACCACGGGTGGAAACGCAACTGGTATTGAGGCTGAGGCTCGGAGTATATCGTGTATCAATTCAATCTTATGCGGAGAATCGCTGGCAGCAATGGTCCCGATGTTCCAGATAACGGACCGACCTGCATCGAGGTTTACAGTACCAACGAACAGGCGTCGTCCTCTCTTATGTTCCCGAGCAATGGCGTCTATCACGTTGGAATTGATATACTTGGCAATCAGTGCCTGTAGGGGCTTCGTGTCGGCCATCGAGTCACCAAAAACAGCGGTGATGATATTTCGCTGCTCGACGATGTCCTTGGTAGAGGTGGTGGTATAGACGGTTTTTAACTCATCGTCATAGTCAGGACCGAGGAACGCAAACGGTGCCGTTAGAGCACCGGTGCTGACCCCTGTCACCATGGTGAACTCGGGCCGTGTGCCGGTTGCAGTCCACCCCAAAAGCAGTCCAGCTCCGAAGGCCCCGTTGGCACCGCCGCCAGAAATTGCAAGGTAATTGTGAGGCTTTTTGTAGATCCCGGAGTAATATTGGCGAAATTCAACATCCGTGAAAGTCTTGAGTATTTCCTTTGAGTACTTCGGCCACTCGTCGCCCCAGAACCGGGCCTCTGGAATACCGGGGATACTAACTTTTGTGGTGAGGTCCGGTGGTACTGGGTGTCGCTCCGGCATACTGGCACAACCAACAATTGTCACTATGAGGCTGATGGCGACCAAATGACTCACACGAGTTAGTACGTCTTTGGTTGTCCTTAATGTCATAACGTTAACTCCTTTTATAAAGAGGGTATATAATGTTGTGATACCTTACAAGTATCACAACATTTTCAAAGTCCTGATAGTTGCGGTTCATTGCAGGTATCTAAGGTTCGCCCGAGGCGATATATGTTGGTGAGAACACGACTCTGTCTTTCATCACGCATCTTCTTCGGTCGAGTACTTATCGACACCGTGCAGCAGGCCGGTCTCACCCGCGACCCAGACGACCAGGCGTCCGAAGGGACCAAGCTGCTTCCGCCATTCTATCACCTGACGTGCAAGCGCTGGTTCGTCAGTTATGATCCCATCGACTCCACGGCTCATCATCACGGACATCTGGACCGGGTCATTGATCGTCCAAACGTATACTTTCATCCCTTGCTTGTGGGCACGCTTGATCATCGCGGTCGATGCCGCCCTGGCATTTAGCGCCAGAAAGTCCAGATCCAGTCGAGTTAGGTCACCAATGCTGGCTGTGTTGAGCAGACCCCGGGTCCAGGTTGGCCGCAGAGCGGCGGCCTTGCGCAGGCCATCAATTTTGAGGGACATAATCATGATGTCCGATTCCATACCGGTCTGCTCCACAATATCCACGACCCGTGATTCGAGGTTCCGATCGTGACCATAGTACTTGAGTTCTATCACGACTCCCAGCTTATCTTTGGCCAATTCCAATGCCTGGTGCAGCGTCGGGACCCTCTGGTTTGAGTATTCAGGAGCATACCAACCGCCGATGTCGAGGTCGCGAAGTTTTTCATTCGTGGCGTCCCAGACTTTGAGGTCGCTCTGTGCCACCTTCATAAAGTCGTTGTCATGGACAACCACGACGACATCGTCAGCATTTTCCTGAACGTCAAGTTCAATCCAATCCGCCTTGTCGACGATTGCTCGTTGGAACGATGCCATCGTATTTTCCGGCGCCGCTCCTGCAGCTCCGCGGTGCGCAATGACCGCGACGTCAGCTTCCTCCTCGATGCTTCGGCCGACGGCGTAGCCGCCCAGAATAATCAGGGCCAAAGCCGCGGCACTGAGTCCGAAAATTGCCTTACCCGGAATTTGAAGGGAAGCCTTTTCACCGAGTGAACCTCGTGCTGCGAGTTCCGGATCGAGTCGGCCGGGGCCAGCCAAGGAGCGATAGAGGCGGACGATTAGCAGGGGAAACAACGCCGTGCTGAGTATCGCAACCGCAAGATTTCCCAACCCCGCCAGTATAAGGGTAATCCCCAACCCTAACGCCATGATCGCGAAATTCCCCCCGAAGTCTGGGATCAGGACATTGCCTATTAGGCCGACGAAAAACGTGACGAGTCCCGAAAGAAGGGCAACCCCGGCGAGCCACGAGGCGAGCACAAGTGCAATTTTCCAACCGAACACCACCACCTTCCGAGCACTTTCACGCAGCGCCTGCCTGGCGTGATTACCCTCGAACAGTATCAGTGGCATAGTAATAATCCAACTCGCACACTTTTTTAGAACGATGACCGCCATGACCATCATCAACAGTCCGGCAATCGCAATCGCCCACCAGAATTCGGGCGGTTTGTCGACCAGGTAGAAATTGATGTCATGTTTATTCAGGAAAAGAAGATAGACGCCGCCCACGCCTGCGAGAAACGGGGCGGAGATAAGCAACAAGCGAACGATAACGTGCCCGGCCAGCTTCACCAGTTCAAGGGCATACCTTGCCACGTAGCGCATCGAGTCCAGCCAGGTCATCCTGCGATCTTCGACGGCCCCAAATCCGACCACCATCAGAACGCCCTGCTGTGCAAACAACACACCCAGCGAAACCGCGCACACGATCAGAAGTGCTGTGATACCGATCGGATGGAACAGAAAAACTGCGATATCAGTATCGCTTAAGACACCGTCATCCGTTTGAAGGAGGAAGACCTTTATAAGAAGACCGACTATTGGGGTCAGAGCTACCACTACAATCATCCGCGAAAACAGATCGGTAAGCAGCAGTTGTGGCCATGTACGGCGAAAATCACTTCGGGCTTCGAGCAGATCGAGCCACTGAACCGGTTTCACTAAATTCTCTCCTCACTCGGATTTAACCTGAACAGAACTATTCGTTCTTCTCCTTAATCGTATCGGGGTGAAATCTTTTGTTCATCAGAAAAACTCTGGAACACACCAATATGGTTTCGATGAATAAAGAAATGTTAGGGTTGCCGTCCTTTACGCTTGTTCATCTCTGCGCTCGAAATTTTCCACCCTTCGTATCAGGTCCATAAGCCGTGCCTTCATTGCCGCTTTGCCATGCGCGATCAATGTATCCCGTTGTTCCATATCCATAAGGCTGGTTTTTTCGATACCGGGTATTTCGATAGCGATATCAGCCATTGACAGTGAACGAGCAATTCCTTCCCGGCTCATTATTTCCAATAGATTCATGAGGGATTGATGCGGATGCTTTGGCTTTTCGAAAAATTGAACAAATCCCAGACTGACACCGATAACGATGTCTGCACCCATTGCTCTTGCGATCTCCACAGGAACCTGGTCAACAATGCCGCCATCTGCAAGTCGAAGATCCTTTTCTTTAACGGTTTCAAAAATTACCGGAATGGCACTGCTCGCTCTTACCGCTGTCGCTATAGATGGGCAGCTGTCCACAATACGGGACCTCATGAACCGATTTGAGTGGGCGGTGATATAATGATCTATGGTCTTGCCCATGTCCGGGGATGTGAATACCACCCGTTCTTTTTTTTCGAATTCAGTAGCAACAATGGCCAGCTTTTTTTCGAGATCATCGAATGATTTTTTGGGATGGATCAGCCGATTGATCCAGTTTTCCAATCCTTTTGAACTCAGAAATCCGCCGCGGCTTTGATCAAATTCAATACCTATTGCATCTTTTAGCCAGTTTTCGAGACTGTCAGGCAATAGAAGGCCGGTTAAATTGTGTAGGCTGTCTCTTATGGATTGGGAAACATCAATCACCTCACGCGACCATTCGATTTTTTCAGACTCAGTTTTTATGGTTTCGATGCTCAGACCGCTGGCATATAAGGCTCCCATGATGCTTCCGGTGCTGGTTCCGGCGATCAGTTGAGGCATCAGCCGCTCATCTCCTGCATCAGACAACGCTTCTAAAACCCCGATATGGACAAGTCCCC
>PVMK01127460.1_pt1 | contig 15282 bp, 15 predicted proteins | sample 1853481 | NCBI WGS metagenome assembly PVMK01 (sample SAMN08533507, study PRJNA380276) | Marine sediment metagenome, whole genome shotgun sequencing project.
GTCCCGCTTGAAGCGGGTACGCTATGGCCCGGTGATCCTGCCGTCGACGTTGCGACGGGGTCGATGGATGGAGGTGGAGCGAAGTGATGTGTCGTCGCTGTACCGGACGCTGCGGCTCAAGGTGCCTTCGTTGCCGCCCAATTCGGCCAGAAATCGCAATGCGAAAACCGTCTCTGTATTGATACCTTATCCAGAATTGCCTGCTGGCTGAGATGACTCCGCACCAGGCGGGAAGTCCCTCGCATCGAGCTGTGCTGCCGGGGCCAGCGTCTTTCCCTCGGGGCCCATGAAGTAGAGATAGGCAGCCATGCGTTGCTCGGGGGTGGCCACTGTGCCTGGATCCTCGCCGGGGTATGCGGCGGCGCGCATTTTGGTTCGGGTTGCGCCCGGGTTGATGGTGGCGACGCGGATGCTCGATGCGCTGGTCTCGTCGGCCATAACCTGGGCGAGGCCTTCCACGGCGAATTTGCTCACCGCGTAGGCGCCCCAATAGGCACGACCCTGGCGTCCGACGGTCGACGAAGTGAACAGCACCGGTGCGTCGATTGCGGCTTCCAGTGCCGGCATCAGCGCAGCGCTGAGTTCGAATGCAGCGTTGACGTGCACCTGCATGAGGCGCCGCCAGGAATCGCCGTCGTAGTGAGCCAGCGGGACTCGCGGGCCGAGCAGACCGGCGTTGTGAAGCAGACCATCGAGCTTGCCGTAGTGGTCGAGAATCTGCGTGGTCAGTTCGTCAAATGCGCTGCGCTGCGCGATCTCGAGGTCACAGGTCACGATCACCGGGTCGGTCTCGGTATTTCCTGTAATCCAGTCGAAGACCTGTTCGAGTTTGGTCTGCGTACGACCCAGCAGCATCAGATCGGCGCCGTACCAGGCGAACGTTCGCGCCGCGCACGAACCGATTCCGTCACCCGCGCCGGTGACCAGGATAGTGCGCCCGCGCAGCAGATCCGGTTCCGGCTGATAGGGCCAATCGGAAGCCGCTTGCTGCAGTTCAGGGTAGGGGTGGTCGGCGGGCATGGAGCAAGTAGTTTACATCGACGTTGTCGGTCAGGGTGCAGCGTCGGCTGAACGGGTTGTAGCTCATGCCGGTGATCGCCTCGGTGACCAAGCCTGCCGCGCGCACCGCGCGAGCCAACTCGGCGGGGGTAATGAATTTTCGATAGTCGTGCGTACCCCGGGGCAGCAACCGCATGACGTATTCCGCTCCGAGAACTGCCATCGTATACGACTTGGGATTGCGGTTGATGGTCGAGAAGAACAGGTGCCCGCCAGGTTCTACGAGCTCTGCACAGGCCGCCACCACCGACGTTGGCTCTGGAACGTGTTCCAGCATCTCAAGGCAGGTCACCGCGGCAAATTCCCCGGCATGGCTGCCCGCTAGTGCTTCGGCGGTAGTCTGACGATAGTCGACCTCTACGCCGGTCTCCAGGGCGTGCAGGCGGGCCACCGCCAGCGGTGACGCGCCCATGTCGATGGCGGTGACTTCGGCGCCGGCCTGGGCCATCGCTCCGCTGAGAATTCCGCCTCCGCAGCCCACGTCCACCACCCGGCGACCCGCAATATCGACGCGAGAGACAATGTAGTCGAGGCGCACCGGATTGATATCGTGCAGCGGTCGGAAGTCGCCGTTGTGATCCCACCAGCGATAGGCAAGGGCTTCGAACTTGGCGATTTCAGCCGGATCGACGTTTGCCTCGTGGGTCATTGCTGGATACCTACGCTAGCCGACACTGGCTGCTGCAGTCGGTTCTGCCAACGCCGGGCATTGCTGAGCACCGCTGCGACGTCGATGCTGGTCGGAATCCGATCGGTGACCAGGGCTCTACCGGCGACCCAGACATGGCTGACCTGGGTGCCGGCATTCGTGTAGACCAGTTGCGAGGCCGGTTGGTGCAGCGGTGTCATGCCCGGACTTGTGGTGTCCACCGCGATGAGATCGGCACACTTGCCGGGTTCCAGGGAACCGATCTGACTATCGAGGCTCATGGCCTCGGCGCCGCCGAGTGTGGCCAGTCGCAGCGTGGCGAATGCCGCTGCCGCGGTGACGTCCCCGGTCACGGTTTTGGCGACCAGCGCCGCGGCTCGCATTTCGCTGAACATGTCGAGGCCGTTGTTCGACGCGGCACCGTCCGTGCCCAGTCCCACCCGGACTCCCGCGGTTTGCAGTGCGGAGACGTCACAGTGGCCGCTGCCCAGCTTGAGGTTCGAGTGTGGACAGTGAATGACGGACGCGCCGGCCTCGGCGATCAACTCGCGGTCGCGCTCGCTGACCTGCGTCATGTGCACGGCCTGCAGTCGTGGAATCAACAGGCCGAGTTCCGCGAGCCACTCGATATGGCTCATGCCGAGACGCTCGCGCGCATCCTGGACCTCGCTGGCGGTCTCGTGCAGATGGGTGTGGATGGGCGCTTCCAGCTCATCCGCCAGGGTCAAGGTTCGGACCAAATCGTCAGCCGTGACGGTGTTGGGCGCGTGTGGTCCGAACGCGATGTTGATCAGTGGCTGGTCGCGATAGGCATCGTGCAGCGCCAGGCCCTTGTGGAGAGCCTCGTTGGCGTCGCGTGACCAGGCATTGGCAAAACGCACGATCGGAAAAGCGATCTGAGCACGAATTCCAGCGGCACGTGCGGCCTCGGCTGTCGCTTCAGGGAAGAAGTACATGTCGCTGCAACAGGTGGTGCCAGTGGTCAGCATTTCCAGCAGCGCGAGTGCCGCACCGTCGTGCACGAACTCTGGATCCACCCAGCGCGCCTCGAGCGGCCAGATGTGTTCGGAGAGCCACTGGTCCAGCGGCAGGTCGTCGGCCAGGCCACGAAACAAGGTCATTGCCAGGTGACCGTGGGCGTTGACCAGCCCGGGCAGCAGGATGTGTTCGGGCAGTGAGAGATGTTGATCGGATGTCCAGGCTGCTTCGATTACCGCGCGCTCGCCCAGGGCCACGATCAGACCGTCATGGATCGCAACGCTGTGGTCGCGCAGCACGGTATTGACCGGTGCAATCGGCAGCACCCAGCCGGCGTCGATTATCGAATCACATTGTGTTCTGGGCATGCCCGGCATTATAGCCAGTTACCCTAGGGGCTACCCGTCCGGGTAGCACCGGACCCGCATCCGACCCACACTCGACCCGCACCGGATGCTCGCGGATGGCGGCGTTGAGCGGACGTATCGTGCTAAAATGGTTCGTTTTATTGCCAGCCGGATCCAGCCCAGAACATGTCCGAATTCGGAAAAGAAATAGTACTCGTCAACATCGAAGACGAGCTTCGACAGTCGTACCTCGATTACGCGATGAGCGTCATCGTTGGGCGCGCGTTACCGGATGTCCGCGACGGGCTGAAACCTGTCCACCGGCGCGTGTTGTTCGCCATGAACGAGCTCAATAACACGTTCAATCGACCGTATGTGAAGTCCGCGCGGGTGGTGGGTGAGGTGATCGGCAAGTATCACCCGCATGGCGATGTCGCGGCCTACGACACTATCGTGCGTATGGCGCAGGACTTTTCGATGCGCTACATGCTGGTGGACGGTCAGGGCAACTTCGGATCCGTCGATGGTGATCGAGCGGCGGCCATGCGCTACACGGAAATACGAATGACGCGCCTGGCCGGCGAGCTGCTCGAGGATCTCGATAAAGAGACCGTCGATTTCGTTGCCAACTACGATGACACGTTGACGATGCCGGATGTGCTGCCCACCCGGGTGCCGAATCTGCTGGTCAATGGATCTTCGGGCATCGCCGTTGGTATGGCGACCAACATACCTCCGCACAACCTGACCGAGGTGATCAACGCCTGCCTGGCCCTGCTCGACGACCCGGAGATGAGCATTGATGCGTTGATGGAGCACATCACCGGCCCCGACTTCCCCACCGGCGCAATCATCAACGGACGTGCCGGAATCGTGCAGGCCTACCGGACCGGACGAGGTCGAATCTACGTGCGCGCGCGGGCCCGTGTGGAAACCAACGAGCGAACCAGCAAAGACACGATCATCATCACCGAGATCGCCTATCAGCTGAACAAAGCCCGGCTGATCGAGAAGATCGCTGAACTGGTCAAGGACAAAAAGATCGAGGGCATTACCGAGATCCGTGACGAGTCGGACAAGGATGGAATGCGCATCGTTATCGAGATCCGACGTGGCGACTCCGGCGAGGTCGTGCTGAACAACCTGTATGCGCAGACGCAGTTGCAGTCTGTATTCGGTATCAACTGCGTCGCGTTGGTCGACGGCCAACCGGGCGTGCTGAACCTGAAAGAAATGCTGGCGCCGTTCATGCAGCATCGTCGCGAGGTGGTCATCCGGCGAACGGTGTTCCTGTTGCGCCGGGCCCGCCAGCGGGGTCACATCCTGGAAGGGCAAGCGGTGGCGCTCGCCAATATCGACCCGGTGGTGGAGCTGATCAAGGCATCGGCGGATGCGGCTGAGGCTCGGCAGCGGCTGATGGCACGGGGTTGGGGATCGGGCGCCGTTGAGGAGTTGTTGGCTCGGGCCGGCAGTGACGCTTGCCGTCCAGACGGGCTTGGCGAGGAGTATGGCATCCGCGATGGGCTCTACTACCTGTCACCGGAGCAAGCCCAGGCGATCCTGGATTTACGCCTGCACCGTCTGACCGGTCTCGAACAGGACAAGCTGATCACCGAATATCAGGGCATCCTCGATGAGATAGCGGATCTGCAAGACATTCTTGGGTCGGAGGAGCGGTTGGCAGCGGTGATTCGCGCCGAGTTGATCGAGATCCGGGATCGCTATGGTGACGAACGCCGCACCGAGATCGTCAGTTCGCAATTGGATCTCACCGTCGAAGACCTGATCGAAGAAGAGGAGGTGGTGGTCACGATTTCACACCAGGGCTACGCCAAGACCCAGCCGCTGACCGCCTATCAGGCACAGCGTCGGGGTGGCCGGGGCCGGGCGGCAACCACTGTAAAGGACGAGGATTTTGTCGAGCACCTGTTGATCGCCAACAGTCACGATACGCTGTTGTGCTTCTCAAATGCGGGCAAGGTGTACTGGCTGAAGGTCTACCTCATTCCACAGGGTAGCCGAGGCGCGAAGGGTCGACCGCTGGTCAACATGTTGCCGCTCGATGCGGACGAACGGATTACCGCCATTCTGCCGATCAAGGACTTCGCCGACGACAAATTCGTGTTCATGGCGACCGGCAACGGCACGGTGAAGAAAACCCCGCTGGAACAGTTTTCGCGACCACGCACGGCGGGCTTGATTGCCTTGGAGCTAAATGAAGGTAATACCCTCGTTGGCGCTGCGCTGACGGATGGTCACTGTGATGTCGTGTTGATGGCAAGCTCGGGCAAGGTGGCGCGCTTCAAGGAATCCGACGTTAGGGCCATGGGTCGCGGCGCGCGCGGCGTTCGCGGCATCCGACTGTTCAGCGGGCAGCAAGTGATTTCGCTGATCATTCCGCAGCCGGACGGGTTCGTTCTGACGGCCAGCCGTCAAGGCTATGGCAAGCGTACGTCGGTCGACGACTTTCCGGTTAAAGGGCGTGGCGCCCAGGGTGTCATCGGCATGCAGATCAGCGAGCGTAACGGCGAAGTGGTCGGCGCGGTGCAGGTCTTTTCCGGTGACGAACTGATGCTCATCAGCGACCAGGGAACGCTGGTGCGTACTGGGGCGGACGAAATTTCCGTTCAAGGCAGAAATACGCAAGGCGTCCGGCTGATTGCGCTGCGTGATGATGAACACCTGGTTGGCGTCGAACGTATCCAGGAATCGATGCTGGTCGACGACCAGGCTGGGTCGATCGAAGCGGTTGAAGACCTGGGCGATGTGGAGTCAGGCGATGTGGAGTCAGGCGACGCGGAACCAGGCGGTGACGGCGAAGATTGAACGGACCATGAGCCGAGCATTCAATTTTTCCGCGGGGCCTGCCGCGCTGCCCACCGAGGTGTTGGAAGAGGCGCGAGACCAGCTGCTCGACTATCAGGGCCGCGGCCTGTCGGTAATGGAGATGAGCCACCGCAGCAAGGAGTTCATCGCCATAGCAGAGCAGGCGGAGGCGGACCTGCGTGAACTGTTGGCGGTTCCGGAGGGCTACCACGTGTTGTTCATGCAGGGCGGGGCGACTCTGCAGTTTGCAGCAGTGCCGTTGAATCTGCTGGGTGAAAAATCATCCGCAGACTATGTCGAAACCGGTTCCTGGGCGAGCAAAGCAATTGCCGAAGCGCGCCGCTACTGTGAGGTGCACGTGGTCGCGAGTTCAGCCGAGGAGAATTTCAGCTACGTTCCAGCGCCCGATACCTGGGATTGCTCGGCGGACGCTGCATACCTGCACGTTACCGGCAACGAAACCATTGGCGGCGTCGAGTATCACCAGTACCCGGACACCGGGTCGGTGCCCCTGGTTGCGGACCTTTCCAGTACCCTGCTGTCGCGCCCGCTGGACGTCTCCAGGTTCGGCGTCATCTATTCGGGCGCGCAGAAGAACATCGGGCCGGCAGGCATTACGGTGGTGTTGGTGCGCGAAGACCTGGCGGGCAAGGCAGCCGCGGCCACTCCGAGCATGCTCGACTACGCGGTTCAAGCCGAAAGCGGTTCGATGCACAACACGCCACCCACCTACAGCTGGTACATCGCCGGTCTGGTGTTCAAGTGGCTGAAAGCCCAGGGTGGGCTTGAAGTCATGGCGGAACGAAACGACTCCAAGTCAGGTCGGTTGTATTCAGCGATCGATACCAGCAATTTCTATCGTTGCCCGGTACGCCCTGCGGATCGATCCCGGATGAACGTGGCCTTCACCCTGGCGGACGCAGAACTCGACGGACGATTTCTCGAGCAGGCCGAAGCGGGTGGCTTGCTGAACCTCAAGGGCCATCGTAGCGTCGGCGGCATGCGCGCGAGTCTTTACAATGCGGTTCCAGAACAGGCCGTCGATGCGTTGATCGATTTCATGCGGCGCTTCGAAACAGATCACGCTTGAGCGGACAGATGAAAGAGAAGAAGGAACTCATCGAGATACGCGATCGCATCGATGCGATCGACGTGGAGCTGCGCCAGTTACTCAACCAGCGTGCCGCGGCCGCGATGCAGGTGGCGCAGATCAAAGCTCAGGATGCGGGTGATGAATCACCGGTGTACTACCGCCCGGAACGTGAAGCACAGATTCTGGCCCGGTTGAAGGCCGAAAACACCGGTCCTCTGTCGGATGACAACATGGCGCGGCTGTTCCGGGAGATCATCTCGTGTTGCCTGGCGCTGGAACAGCCGTTGTCGATTGCCTATCTGGGACCGGCCGGTACGTACTCGGAAGAAGCAGCGGTCAAGCAGTTCGGACACTTCGCCAACGCGCGCCCGCTGGCGAGCATCGACGAAGTGTTCCGCGAAGTGGAGGCCGACTCGGTCCACTACGGTGTCGTGGCGGTGGAGAACTCCACCGAGGGAATGGTCAATCACACGCTCGATTGCTTCATGACCTCGCCCTTGAAAATATGTGCAGAAGTGGAGTTGCCCATCCACCACTCGTTGCTGGCGAGCCCCGACACTGAACATGACAAGATTAAAACCATCTACTCGCACGAGCAATCGCTGGCGCAGTGTCGCGCCTGGCTCGATACGCATTGGCCGAATGCTGAACGGATACCCGTGAACAGCAACGCGGAGGCGGCCAGGATGGTCGCGAGTCGTGATGACTGTGCGGCAATTGCGGGTGAAATCGCGGCGCAACATTACCAACTACGTACCCTGGCGAGCAGCATCGAAGACCAACCGGACAACCGAACTCGATTTCTGGTAATTGGCAAGCAGAAGGTTGGACCCAGTGGCCGGGACAAGAGCTCGATTCTGGTCAGCACGCGCAACGAACCCGGTGCGTTGTACAAGGTGCTCGGTCCGTTCCACGAACACGGCATCAGCCTGTCGCGCATTGAAACGCGGCCCTCAAAAACCGGTAGCTGGTCGTACGTGTTCTTCATCGACTTCGATGGTCATCAGTCGTCACCGGAGATCCGCGCCGTTCTGGACGAGATTCGCGAGGTTGCGATGGAGGTGAAATCGCTCGGTTCCTATCCTCAGGCAGTAGTTTGACCGTGTCCGTTTCCCAGTGGTGCAATCCTGCCATCAAGACGCTGCAACCCTATCAGCCGGGCAAACCAACCGAAGAGTTGACCCGGGAGCTCGGCCTGACCGATGTCGTCAAGCTGGCGAGCAACGAAAATCCTCGCGGCCCGGGGTTGGCGGTCACATCGTTGCTGGCACGGGCAGCGGGTTCGTTGTCGCGCTATCCGGACGGCAGTGGCTACCGTCTGAAGCAAAGGCTTGCGACTCATCTGAATGTAGATGCCGACCAGTTGACCCTTGGCAACGGCTCAAACGACGTGCTGGAGCTGATCGCCCGGGTGCTGTTAACCCCGGGGGCAGAAGCCGTCGTATCGGAGCACGCGTTCGTGGTCTATCGGCTGGCGGTGATCTCCAATAGCGGGGTGCTGGTCACCGTCCCAGCGCGTGCCTGGGGTTGCGACCTCGATGCGATGGCGCAGGCAGTGAACGACAAGACCCGTCTGGTGTTCATTGCCAACCCGAACAACCCGACCGGAACCTGGGTGGACGAAGCCACGCTGATCGATTTCCTCGAGCGATTGCCCGAGCACCTGGTCGTGGTGCTCGACGAAGCCTACTTCGAGTACGTGGAAGACCCGGCGTACCCCAATGGCGTTGACCTGCAGCGGCGCTTCCCACAGCTGGTCGTTACGCGGACATTCTCGAAAATCCATGCGCTGGCGGCGTTGCGGGTAGGTTATGCGGTCAGCCACCCCGAATTGGCCGATCTCATGAATCGGGTCCGCCAACCCTTCAACGTCAACGCCCTGGGGCTCACCTGTGCAGAAGCCGCCCTGGCTGATCTGGACTTCGTGGCGGAGAGTAAGTCGTTGAATGTCGCCGGCATGAGCCAGCTCAGTGATGGCCTCGACCGGCTGGGTGTCGGCTTCATACCCTCGGCCGGGAACTTCCTGTGCGTCGATGTCGACCGCGATGCGGCACCGGTTTACCAGGATCTGCTGAAGTGCGGGGTCATTGTGCGCCCCATCGCTGGCTACGACATGCCGCGTCATTTGCGCGTCACCGTCGGGCTCGCCGAGGAGAACGAACGATTTCTCGCCGCCCTCAGCGAGCTGCTGTGAGCCACGGATGAGCCACCTGCACGTGGTTGGCACGGGGCTGATTGGTGCATCATTTGCCCTGGCCGCGCGACGAGCGAATTGTTTCACCCGTATCACCGGCACCGATGCCGACCGCCAGCGAATAGCCCAGGCGCTGGAACGGGGCATCGTCGATGCACAAAGTGATGGAGCCGGGGCTGACGCGGTGCTGATAGCCGTTCCAGTTGGTCAGATTGCCGGTGTGGTCGTAGACCTTGCGAACATCGGCGGTGCTGCCTCGAGCACCCTGTTTGACGTAGGCAGTACCAAGCAGCAACCACTGGCCGCGCTCATCGAAACGATTGGCCACGTGCCGGAGAACTTCGTGCCCTGCCATCCCATGGCGGGTTCAGATCTCTCCGGCCCGGTGGCAGCCAGCGCAGATTTGTTTCGTGGCAAGCGGGTGTTCATCACCCCGTGTCAGGACACGGAACCGCTACACCTCGAACGAGTTCGCGGCTGGTGGCAGGCCTGTGGCGCCGTGGTGAGTGAGACCTCGGCCGAACATCACGACGCCGCCGTCGCCTTGACCAGCCACTTGCCGCACCTGCTGGCAGCGGCGTTCATGGCGTTGATCGCAGAACGCGATGACGCGGTTCTGGAGTTCGCAGGCTCGGGGTTTGCCGACTTTACCCGCATCGCCGGCGGTGATCCGGCGCTGTGGCGGGACATCATCGGTAGCAACCGTGATGCGATAAAGCAGCAATTGACCGCGTTTGTTGCGCTGCTCGGCGAGCTGGAGGCAAACCTGGACGGTGGGCATCTGGACGCGCTGGAAGCACTGCTGGCCCGCGCGCAGCACCTCCGACGTGGTTTTGCGGAGAATGACACCTCCGACGCCGATGACTCGGAAGGAGTCAAATAGTGCCAGCGGCGGTGATTGCCATCGACGGTCCCAGCGGCTCAGGCAAAGGCACGCTGGCCGAGTTGCTCGCGCGACGCCTGGGCTGGCGGCTGCTCGATAGCGGTGCGTTGTATCGGATCGTCGCGCTGGCTGCGGCGCAGCGTGACGTTGATCTCGACGACGGGGCGGCCCTTGCCGATATGGCGCGGAATCTCGACATCGAATTCCGGCCGGGCGATGGCGGTGTGGTGGTCCAGCTGGATGGGCAGGATGTGACGCTTCAAATTAGAGCGGAGTCGGTCAGTGCGACCGCATCGCGCGTTGCGGCTTTGCCGGCCGTTCGCAAGGCATTGCTGGAGCGCCAGCGAGGGTTGCGTCGCGAACCGGGTCTGGTGGCCGATGGGCGGGACATGGGCACGGTTGTATTCCCGGATGCGCAGCTCAAAGTGTTCCTCGAAGCCAGCCCCGAGGAGCGGGCCGCGCGGCGGCATAAGCAGTTGATAGATAAGGGTTTGGGTGGTAATCTCCGCGCCCTTCTCGTGTCCATCCGGGAGCGTGACGCGCGCGACCGGCAACGCACCGAGTCGCCATTGGTTGCCGCGCAAGATGCTGTGATTATTGACAGTACCGCGCTCGATATCGATGCCGTTGAGCAACGCGTATGGGAATTGATCAAAGCTAGAGGCCTCCTGACTGAGGATGGCTGAGAGAAGCGAGTAAAGGGATAACAGGTGCGTCGCTAGACGACGTGAAACTCACTAACAACTGAACATTTGAGTATGACTGAAAATTTTGCGGAGCTGTTTGAAGAAAGTTTGCAGACAATCGAGATGGCGCCCGGTTCCATCGTCACTGGCACGATAGTCGAGATCGACAATGACTGGGTGATCGTCCACGCCGGACTGAAGTCCGAAGGCGTGATTCCGATTGATCAATTCGCAGATGAGAATGGCGAGACCAACCTCACCGTCGGCGACCAGGTCAAAGTTGCGATGGAAGTGGTTGACGATGGCTGGGGCGGTACCCGGCTGTCCCGCGAAAAGGCGCGCCGCGCCGAATCCTGGATGATGCTCGACGAAGCCTTTGAAGGGGGTGACGTCGTCACCGGAATCATCAACGGCAGGTCAAGGGCGGATTCACCGTCGACATCAACGACATCCGGGCATTTCTCCCCGGTTCGCTGGTGGACATCCGGCCGCTGCGCGAGACCGCGCATCTGGAAGGCACACCGCTCGAATTCAAAGTGATCAAGCTCGATCAGCGTCGCAACAACGTCGTGGTTTCACGCCGCGCCGTGCTGGAAGAAGAAAACAGCGCTGAGCGCGAGGAACTGCTCGGCTCATTGCAGGAAGGCCAGGAAATCAAGGGGATCGTCAAAAACCTCACGGATTACGGTGCATTCGTCGATCTCGGTGGGGTCGATGGGTTGCTGCATATCACCGACATGGCGTGGCGGCGGATTCGGCATCCAAGCGAGATTGTTAATGTCGGCGATGAGATCATGGTCAAGATCCTCAAGTTCGACCGCGAGAAAAACCGCGTATCGCTCGGCATGAAGCAGCTTGGCGACGATCCGTGGGTAGACATCACGCGGCGCTATCCGGAAGGAACCCGCGTTCAGACGACCGTCACCAACCTCACCGATTACGGTTGCTTCGCGGAGATCGAAGAGGGCGTCGAAGGCCTGGTGCACGTCTCGGAGATGGACTGGACCAACAAGAACATCCATCCGTCCAAGGTGGTCGCGGTGGGCGACGTAGTAGAAGTAATGGTGCTCGACATCGACGAAGAACGACGTCGGATCTCGCTCGGTATCAAGCAATGTCGCTCTAATCCGTGGGATGACTTCGCGCAGCGCTTCGCCAAGGGCGATCGCATCAGCGGCACGATCAAGTCGATTACCGACTTCGGTATCTTCATCGGCCTGGACGGCGCCATCGATGGCCTCGTGCATCTGTCCGATATTTCCTGGAACGAACCCGGCGAGACGGCGGTGCGTCGCTACAGCAAGGGCGAAGAACTCGAAACGCTTGTGCTGTCCATCGATCCGGAGCGTGAACGTATTTCGCTTGGCATTAAGCAGCTCGATCAGGATCCGTTCTCGGATTACACGGCCATCAATGATCGTGGCAGCATCGTCCAGGGTACGGTCGAGAGTGTTGAGCCGAAGGAGGCAGTTATTCGCCTTGCCGAAGAGGTCGAAGGTATCCTGAAGGCTTCCGAGATCAGCGTCGATCGCGTCGAGGATGCGCGTCACGTACTCAACGAAGGTGATGAGGTCGAGGTCAAAATCGTCAGTGTGGACCGCAAGAATCGGACAATTGGCCTGTCGATCAAGGCCAAGGACGTCGCAGACGAGCGCGAAGCCGTTGATGAGCACCGTCGCCAGGAAACCACGCGGCCTGGTACCGCGACGCTTGGCGATCTGATCCAGGCGCAGCTGGACAAAGACCAGAGCGAGGATTGATTCGGGCCTTGCACGGCATCGGTGCCCATCGCGGTGCCGGTGTCCGGCTGTCCTGCCCTCGGGAACCAGTACTCAACTGCATGAAAAATAAGGAATTTTCCTTGAGCGGTTGAAAGTGCTGTGGTAGCGTCAGCGATCAGTATTTGCCTGTGTGGGCCTGGCGATGACCAAGTCTGAACTCATCGAACTGATCGCGTCGCGGCAATCCCAGCTGTCCTCCAAGGACGTCGAGCTTGCGGTAAAAACCGTGATCGAGCACATGGCTCAGGCGCTCGCACATGGCAGCAGGATCGAGATCAGGGGTTTTGGCAGCTTTTCCTTGCACTATCGGGCGCCGCGCATCGGCCGTAACCCGAAGACCGGGGAATCTGTAGGTTTGTCCGGGAAGTATGTTCCGCACTTCAAGCCTGGCAAGGAGCTGCGCGACCGAGTCAATCGCAGCATGCACGCATCAATGGCACAGACCCCGGACGCGCCAGACGCCTCGGACGGCTCGGAACAGTCGTCGGTTTTCGGCGCGGCTGCTCCACGCTGATTCGTGCGGACGCGGCGTAAGCCATGCGATCAATCGCTAAGCTGACGCTCGCGGTCCTGTTTGTAGGCGTGCTGATATTGGGCGCGCTGGCGATGATAGACAATCAGGAGCGGGTCGCGCTGCACTTTCTCGATTGGCAGACCTTCCAGCTGAGCATTTACTGGTGGCTGCTGATAACGCTCGCCTCGGGATTCCTATTGGGTTGGGTGTTCGCGTCATTGGGTAGTCTGCGACGTCGTGTGGGTATGCGTCAGACCCGTCGCCAACTCGCGGTCAGCCAACAGGAAGTAGAACGCCTTCGCGAGTCTCCCTAGCAGCCAACCCTCGGAATAGGTCCAGCTCTTCGGGTTGGTTCCGGGCGAAACGCCGCCAACCCGTTGGGGTCCGTTCCTAGAAGTCGTGTCGTCATAGTCCCCTCCACGATGCATCCTGCAAGGACCATGCTCTGCTCCGGTCGCTGCCTTCGCGGCGGCTGAAATTCACTACACTTTTCACTACACAAGGAGTGGGTCATGCGATTGATTCAGATTTGGTTGTTCGTTGTGGTCACCGCGCTGGGATCAGCGATCTGGGCTGATAACGACGCGTCTATGACGAGGGTTAACATAAACACCGCCGACGCGGCGACCCTGGCGGAGGCTCTGGACGGCGTGGGTGTCGCGAGGGCACGTGCGATTGTGAGCTATCGTGAAACCTATGGGGCATTCGAAATCGCCGACGATCTGGCAGAGGTGCGTGGTATTGGTGTCCGGGTACTGGAGCAGAACCGGGACCGGATAGTCATCGACGACTGAGCGGGGCTTGGGGGAACCTGCAGCGTGCTTGGCCTTGGTCTGGTATCATCTCGAATCGTCGCGCATCGCTTCATCGTCGGATCGAAGTGCCATTGCAGAGTCGCCATTCCGGTAACGGACTACTGGGCCATCACGCCGCAGGATTTCCTTTGTGACGGATATCAAGGACGTGGCGGGTGCAGCTCCGGATACAGTTCTGGACGCGGTTGCGGATGCGGTTCCGGATGAAAGAGACCCGCCGCTAACGGTGCTCTACGTAGTCAACGAAGCTACATTTTTTCTGTCGCATCGCCTGCGCTTGGCGTGCGAGGCCAGGAACTGTGGGTTTCGAGTGGTAATCGTGTGTGGCGAGCAGACCGGAGAGTCTCAGCTGGCTGCACACGGCTTCGAGTACCGGACGATTCCTCTGTCACGCAGCAGCTTCAACCCCCTTCGGGAGCTACGTACCTACCTGGCGCTCAAGCAGGTTTACCGTGCAGAACAGCCGGACCTCGTGCACCACGTGACCATCAAACCGGTGATCTACGGAACCCGAATCGCGCGTCGCATGCAGGTGGCAGCCGTGGTCAACGCGATTCCCGGGCTCGGCTTCGTGTTCACGCGCAGGGGCAAGTGGGCCTGGCTGCGCCGGCGTCTGGTCAGCGCGATGTACCGATCGGCGCTGCGACATCCGAACATGCGGTTGATACTACAGAACCGCGAGGATCTGGATGGTTTCATCGCCAACATGCACGTAGCGCCGAGCCAGACCTGCCTGATCAGGGGTGCTGGAGTTGATCTCGAGGAGTTCTCCTTTGCACCGGAACCCGAGGCGCCGCTGAGTTTCATTCTGGTAGCCAGAATGCTGGCCGACAAAGGTGTACGCCAGTTCGTCGAGGCGGCGCGCAATGTCAAAGCGCTAAAACCTTCATGGCGCTTCACCCTGCTTGGCGGCGTTGATCCCGGTAATCCGGCCTCGCTATCGGCGGCGGAACTCGAGTCCTGGGATGCCGAAGGCGTGGTGCACTGGGCAGGACATCGGACTGATGTCGTGGACTGCATGCGTGACCATCACATTGTTTGCCTGCCCACCTACTATCGGGAAGGCTTGCCGAAGTCGCTGCTCGAGGCAGCGGCTATCGGCCGGGCGATGATCGCCAGCGATATCCCGGGGTGCCGGGACATTGTGCGTGACGGGGTGACCGGCCTGGCCGTTGCGCCGCGCGATGCGCCGGCCCTGGCGGCGGCGATGGTCCGACTGGGTGAGGATGGAGCGCTGCGCGAAAGGCTGCGTAATGCAGCTCGAAGCCGAGCGGAAGAGATCTTCTCCGTCGAGGATGTCGTACACGACACTTTTCTGGTGTACGAGGAGCTGCTTGGCGCGTGAAGGCCGTCGTTACGGGTGCCAACGGGTTCATTGGCCAACACCTCTGCCGTCACCTGCGTGCCGCGGGTTGGGACGTCCGTGGACTCACTCGAACCGGTGTTGTTTTTTTTTT
>PVMK01170997.1_pt1 | contig 15279 bp, 18 predicted proteins | sample 1853481 | NCBI WGS metagenome assembly PVMK01 (sample SAMN08533507, study PRJNA380276) | Marine sediment metagenome, whole genome shotgun sequencing project.
CCTGCAGCGCGTCGCCCTTGCTCGCGGTGATCGCGGTCAACGTCAGAATAATCTTGTCGTTCGGTCCGATGGAGTCGAGAAAGTGCACGCGATCCGCGAACCGGGGCTGCAGCTCTGCACGAATGCGAGCATTGACGGCGGAGCCCTGAATGGCCGCCACCCTCGGCAGCGAGTCCGCCGCACCGGTCAAGGCAGGAACCCAGCGCATCTCATCCGGCATCAACGACGGATCGGGCTCGCCATCGAGCTTCAGCAGCACGCAGTCGGATACGGTGACCGTCGCAACGCAACGATCGGCGTCGCATAGCGTGTAAAGCGCCTCGACAAAATCCTCGGGGAGTCGTTCATCGAACAGGTCACGGGCACTCGCCGGGTCGTGTACTTGCGCACCGGAACAAGCGATGACAGGTCCCTCGATTTCCAGCTGCGCCGCAACGCGCAGCGCCATCTGATGCCAACGCGCAGTCGCAATGATGATCCTGAGACCCGCGTCGCGAGCCGCGCGCACGGCGCGTATGTTGTTCGGTGGCAGGTCTTCACCGACCAGTAGCGTGCCATCGAGGTCGATGGCGAGTCCTTGGTAATTCACAGTTATCTCCAACGGTTCCTAATCAACGATCGACCGCGCGCGGTTTCATTCGGCCAGCACTGGCGCCGCTTCCTGTGGCGCGCTCGAACCACTCTTGCGCATCACCCCTGGACAGCCCGGCCAGTGTCTGCTTTATGCGGTGCGCCGCGCCCGGCGGGTAATCAGCAATGGCTGCGCTCAATGCTGTCGCGTGGTGCAGGACCTCTTCATCCGCGACGCAATCATAGGCAATGCCCAAGTCGACCAACGCCGGCCCGGGCACTCGGTCGCCGATAATCGACAGGCGAATTCCAACGGATTCGGGGTGGCGTAAAGCGAGCCATGCCAGATTGTACGGGGCTGCCATCCCCTGCCGCACTTCGCCGATCTGCAGGTAGCTGTCTTCGCCCACGATCAGCAGATCGCAAGCCAACGCCAGTGCAGCGCCACCGTTGATCGCAAAGCGTTCCAACGCACCGACGATGGGAGTCATGCATTCGAACAGTGCAACATGGACAGATCGCCAGGCGGTGCCGAAATCGGCGAGCCACTCCGGCTCTGGATCCGCGTTGAACTCCTTCAGGTCGAGACCCGAGCAGAATGCCCCGCCAGCGCCACACAGCAGAATCGCCTGAACATCTTCATCCCCATCCAGCGCACGAATTGCGCTGGCAAGTTCGGTCGCCAGCGGGCCAACGATTGCATTGCGGCGCTCGGGCCGATTCAACGTCAACCGGGCCCAACCTTGGTGTCGTTCGACGTCGACATTCATGGCTTGCGCTCCGCATACAAATCACACCTTGGTAGACTGAACCCTCTCCAGTATTGAGATCAACCATGGCTATCATCAAAGTGGCACTGCTTCTGGTAGCGGGCCTGCTGATCCTGGCTATCATCCTGCTGGTGATCGGCTCCCTGCTGTCCCTGGATTGGAGTCGCAGCCACCGCGCCGCTACCAACCAACTTCCGGAACTGGATGACCTGCGCGGTGACGGTCTGGCGCGGGTGAGCGCAAACGGTTACGAGTTTCGCGCCCGGGTGGCTGGCCGCAACAACAGCGGCCCAGCATTGCTGCTGCTGCACGGTTTCCCGGTTACCTCCGCGATGTACACGCCGTTGATCGACGCGACCGCCGCGGCCGGTTACCGGGTGGTCGCATTCGATCAGCGCGGCTACAGCCCAGGTGCGCGGCCTGCGGATCTTCAGGCCTACGAGCTTCCTCACCTGGTCGCGGATGCGCTGGGCATCGCAGATGCCATGAGTTTCGACCAGTTTCACGTGGTTGCGCATGACTGGGGCTCCGCCGTCGGCTGGCTGCTGGCGCTGCAACACAGCGACCGCGTGCTGAGTTACACATCGCTTTCGATTCCCCATGTGGCAGCCTTTCAGGCAGGTCTGATCGACGATCCCGATCAGCGGCGCCGCAGCCGCTACATGATTTTCTTCCGCATGCCCTGGCTGCCGGAACTCGCCTTCACATTCAATCGCCTCGGACTTCTGCGCAGCGCCATATACCCCCAGATGTCGGAGGCCGAGCGCGTTGAATATCTGAGCGTGTTCGCCGAGCCTGGAGCAATGACCGCGGCGCTGAACTGGTATCGCGCTCCGAGCGATGCCGAGGATATCACCCGCGTCACTGACCCGATGCTGAAGATCCCTTTCCTGTTCATCTGGGGAAACCAGGATGGCGCGGTCAGCCGGAACTCAGTCGATGGCCAGCGGCCGTTCATCAAGGGGGAGTTTCGTGAGCTCGAACTGGACGCGGGACACTGGCTGATGGAAGAACGCAGTGATGTCGTCGTTCCCGAAATACTCTCGTTCCTGGAAGGTTCGCGCCTAGTCCAACAGCAATAGCAGAATGCCCGCAACGATCAGCAGCACGCCTACGACATCGATGGCTCGTGACCGTTCCCGGAACACGGCGATCGAGATAATGAACGCGAACACCAATTCCACCTGACCCACCGCACGAACATAGGCCGCCTTCTGGATCGCCATGGCGGTGAACCAACCCGCAGACGCCATCATCCCACAGGCGCCAACTATCAGTGCGGGACGCCAGGCACGCGCAACACGCACAGCTCCCCCTCTTTGCGCAGCAGCAAATAGCTTCCCATGGCCAGTGTCTGGAACAGCAGCACCCAACCAAGGGTCACCGCCGCCTGGTTGACGACACCGACCGGGGCCAGTGAGAGCGACGCACCGCGATAGCACACGGCCGAAATCGCGAACCCCGATCCTGACAGCACACCCCACATGGCGCCTGCACCAAACCATCCATCCGCCGACCGTGCCGGCCGGGACAACGCGACCACCCCGAACAGGCTGATCAATATGCCGAGTACCGCGAACTGCCCGACGCCCTCCCCCAACAGCACGATGCCGAACATCGCTGCCTGCATTGTTTCGGTCTTCGAGTAGGCCGTCCCAACGGCAAAATTGCGCACCGCGAACGAGCGAATCAGGAACACCGTGCCAAGGATCTGTGCGCTGCCGCCCACCACCACGTAGCCGCAAATGCCACGTTCGGGTCGGGCAGCGGCATGTCGAGGTAACAGGCCAGCACGGCCAGGTAGATCCCAGCGAAACGGCAGTGCAAATATGAACCTGACGTACGCCGCGCCTTCAGCAGAGAGACGGCTGGTCAGCTGGCGCTGCAGAGCCGAGCGGATGTTCTGCAGGAACGCCGCGACGACCGTGATGAGAACCCAGATCTCCATCGCGGCCGGATCATACTCCAGTAGGTCGGATGAACGTCTCTGCAACGTCGGCTGGGTAGTGCACCCCGGCCGATAACTCTTATACTGCTCCTCCGGGCTTGCAACGAGACACTTGAAAACGAGGTACTGACGCAATGGATCTGAAAGACAGCAACACTCTGCAAAACCTGAAGGACGCCTTTGCGGGGGAGTCCCAGGCAAACCGCCGATATCTATATTTCGCGGTCAAGGCCGACATAGAAGGCGAGAACGACGTCGCCGCGGTGTTCCGCTCGACGGCGGAAGGCGAAACCGGACATGCCCATGGGCACCTCGAATACATGGAAGCCGTGGGCGACCCGGCGACCGGCCTGCCCATTGGTGGTACCAGCGACAACCTCAAGGCAGCGATTGCCGGAGAAACCCACGAGTACACGGACATGTATCCCGGAATGGCCAAGGCCGCTCGCGATGAGGACTTCGACGAAATCGCAGATTGGTTCGAAACGCTTGCCAAAGCCGAGCGTTCCCATGCCAATCGCTTTCAGAAAGCCCTGGACGCGATGGAATAGCCTCGCCGCACGTTACGCGGAAAGGGGCCGTTTGCGGCCCCTTTTTTCTTCTCACGTGACTTATCGGATGGCAGCGAGAACATGACGATCAAGGAAGGCAACCTCGAAGCGCCGAAGCGAGCACCGCTCGATTGGAAGGCGCCCGAGTTCACGGACGAAGCGGCCCTGTATGCCGAGCTGGAACGGACCTTCGACATCTGCCAGGGCTGCCGGCGTTGCGTCAGTCTGTGTGAATCGTTTCCTACCCTGTTCGACCTGGTCGACGAATCGGACACCTTCGAGGTGGATGGCGTCGCCAAGGCCGACTACATGAAGGTCGTAGATCAGTGTTATCTGTGCGACCTGTGTGCGGAAACCAAATGTCCCTACCTTCCGCCCCATGAATGGGCAGTCGATTTCCCGCACCTGATGCTGCGCGCCAAGGCCTACAAGTACCAACAAGGCAACACGCGCTGGCGGGACCGACTGATCACCAGCACCGATTCCCTGTTCAAGGTCCTGAGCGTTCCGGGGATCGCCCAGACGGCCAACGCGGCCGCAAAAGTCGCCGGATTGCGAGAAGCCGCCGATACGCTGGTAGGAATTCACAAAGACGCACCGATCCCGACATTTCACAGCCAGACGCTCAGCCGCAGGATGTCGGGCCGTCAGCCATCGCCCGCGGAAGGACCCGCGCAAGATGTCCGTGCGTGCGAACGGACCACCGGCAAGGTCGCAATCTATGTCACCTGCTATGGCGAGCACAACGAACCGCAGGTCGTGGAAGACATGGTCGCGGTGCTCACCCACAACGACATCGAGGTAACACTGCTGAACGACGCGCGCTGCTGCGGGATGCCGAAGCTGGAACTCGGCGATCTGCAAGCCGTGGAGAAACTCAAGGACGCGAACCTGCCGCACTTCCTGACGGCCATCGAGCAAGGCTACGACCTGCTCGCGCCGATTCCGTCATGCACGCTGATGTACAAGCAGGAACTGCCCTTGATGTTCCCGGAGGACAACGCGGTAGCACAAGTCGCGAAGGCCTTTTTCGACCCTTTCGAGTATCTGGTGTTGCGACACAAAGCCGGGTTGATCGACACCGAATTCCCGACCGCACTCGGCGCCGTGGCTTATCACGTCGCCTGCCATCAACGGGTGCAGAACATCGGTTCGAAGACCCGCGAGTTTCTGAACCTGATCCCCGCTACCGAGGTCACCGCCATCGAGCGCTGCTCGGGGCACGACGGCACCTACGCGATCAAGAGCGAAACCTACGAGAAGGCCATGAAGATCGCCCGACCGGTGGTAAAGCGTGTCCGCGAGGTGGAACCTGAACATTTCGGCTCGGACTGTCCAATGGCCGGCCGGATGATCCAACACGCTCTGGACGATCAGGCTGAGGCGTTGCACCCGATCTCGATGGTCCGCAAGGCCTACGGGATCTAGGACGCACGATGGATAAACTCGATCGATCCAAACTCTGGAGCCTCGAACAGTACGCCGAGGAACGCGACGCTTTTCGGGCCGAAGTCATGACTCACAAAAAGGCACGCCGCGTGCCACTCGGCGACCACGCCAACCTGTACTTCGAAGATTTCCTCACCATGAAGTATCAGGTACAGGAAATGCTGCGGGCCGAGAAGATTTTCACTGCCGATCAGATCAACGAGGAGATCGACGCTTACAACCCGCTGATCCCCGATGGTCGCAACTGGAAAGCGACTTTCATCACCGAGTACCCGGATGTCGAAGAGCGCGCGGTGGCGCTCGCGGGTCTAACCGGTGTCGAGCACACGCTCTGGGCACGCGTTGGCGATGGGGAAAAGACATTCGCGATTGCCAATGAGGACATGGAACGCTCAACCGAGCAGAAGACCGCGGCGGTACATTTTTTGCGGTTCGAGCTGGACGACGCGGACATAGGGTCGCTGCGCGACGGGGCCACCCTCGCGTTTGGTAGCGACCATCCGGAGATGCGGGTGTCACTGGATTCGGTTGCAGTCGAAACACGCGCCGCGCTGGTCGCGGACCTCGACTGACCACGACCCGTTGACGTTAGGGGCCGGTCGCGGCGCAGTCGCCGATTCGGGCTGCGAGCACCCTCAACGCCAGGGCTCGACAATTATCTTCGCGTGGGCTTCTGGATTCGCCAGGTCCTCGAACGCCTGGGGCACTTCCGCTATACCCACTTTGCCGGTGATGAACGGGTCGGTGTTCAGCTCACCCTCAGCGATCATGCCAGCGTCGAAGCAAACTCCTCTGGCGTGTACGCCAACACGAACTGCAGATTCAGCTCTTTGCCGATCGCCAGAATCGGGCGGATCTGATCGGATTCCATGCACACGCCCACCACGACGAAGCGGCAGCCACGTTCGGCGCCGACCATCATCTGATCGAGGACGCCAGGCACGCCGACACACTCGAAGAACACGCCAGGCCGCAGCCCGGGCGTCCCGGTGAGCGGGTTCTCCGGCAGACGCTCGCCGCCCCGACTCACCGTGGCCAGCCCCAGCCAACTCTCGTACGGTGAGTTCTGCGCCGGGTCGATCACCACATCCGCACCCAACTGCTCCGCGAGCTGGCGTCGCCGCTGCGAGAAATCCGCCGCCACGATCGGTGCGACGTTGCGCGCCTTCAGAGAGGCGATCACAGCCAGCCCTACCGGGCCACAGCCGATGACCAACGCAACATCCTCGGGGCCAAGCCGGGCCATCTCAACCGCGTGCCAACCCACCGCCATCGGTTCGGTCAATGCAGCGCGTTCGGTAGACAGGCCATTGGGAACCGGCAACAACATGGCTTCAGTCAACACCATCTGCTCAGCGTAGCCGCCCGGCACGTCGTTGGAGTAGCCCACGGCAACGCCGGTACCGTCGCGGATGGTGATCGGCACGGAACAAACCCGGGTGCCGGCCGCAAGTTGTCCTTGTGTGCCGGGACCATGATCCAACACCTCCGCACAGAACTCATGACCCATGACCACATCCCGGCTGAGATCCATGCTCATGCCACCCGGCGCACTATCAACGAACTGGTCGGCATACTTCAGCGCGTGCAGGTCGGACCCGCAGATGCCACAGGCCAGGGTTTTCACCAACACCTCGCCTGGACCCGGCACCGGGTCCTCCATATCGTCCACCACGAGTTGTCGATCGCGCATGATCGCTGCACGCATCACCTGCCTCCATCAGTGTCCGGAACACGAGTTTCGATCATCGTCTATCCGCGCACAACCGATCGTGGTATCCATGAACCATGGGCAACCGCCGCGACACCTTGAAATTCGTCGCTACGCTTCCGGCGATCTCCGTCGCGTCGATCTCAGCCACACCAAGCAGGGCCTTTGCCGGTAACCAATCGAGGGAGTCCATGAACGATCGAATCGAACGCGTGATGATCGGCTGGGACAACATCGACGAGCATCGCACGGGCACCCCGGGAGACGCTCAGACGGCGCGCTGGCTCGCAACCGAGATCGAGTCGCTGGGCGCGGATCCGGAGATCGAGGAATTTCCGTTCGACCGGCTGACCCCGGTCGATCCGCGCCTCGAAATCGGCGCCCGGCAAATTGACGGGCTACCGTGTTTTGACGCGCCTGGTACATCACCCAACGGCATCCGGGGACGGCTGGTGCCATTTGGCGAGGACGGGGAAATCGGCTTGCTGCGATTCGAACCCACCGGGCCGGCAGCCGGCGCTCTGCTCGACGCCCGGCGGACGACCTCCCATCAGGCATTGATCGCGGTCTGCGAAGGCAACACCGTTGCTCCGGGTCTGGCGGTGATCAACGCAGACGCCTACGGAACGCCCTACGGCCCGCCGGTGTTGCAGGTGGCGACGACGCATCTAGACACGCTCATCCAGGCCGCGGAGTCAGCCACACAGGTCCGGCTGACTTCCGTCCTGCAAGAACAGCAGACATCGGCCAGCAATGTTGGAAGCCGCATCGCCGGGCGCGATCCGAGCCTCTCGCCCCTGGTGATCATGACGCCGCGCAGCGGTTGGTGGCGATGCACCTCGGAACGAGGCGGCGGTCTGGCGATCTGGCTCGAGTGCCTGCATCAGTTCAAGCAACAGCGACCGTTGCGCACCGTTCGGTTCACCGCCAACACCGGCCACGAACTCGGACATGTCGGACTGGACTATCATCTCGAGCGAAATCCGGATCTGGTGGGTGACGCACACTGCTGGGTTCATCTGGGTGCGAATTTCGCGGCCAAAGGTGGATTGGTGCTGTATCAGGCATCCGACAAGCAACTCATGGCACAGGGGCAGGGTCTGCTCGACCAAGCGGGGCAACCGGCCAATCGGACCATGCCCGTTGGGACCGAGCCACTGGGGGAAGCCCGCAACATATTCGACGGTGGCGGTCGTTACGTGTCTCTGTTGGGCAGCAATCCATTATTCCACCACCCTGATGACCGGTGGCCCGACGCGGTCGATATCGGTAAAGCGCGTCGGACGGCCGAGGCAATGGTCAAACTGACGGTCGACCTGGCAAATGACGCCTAGCGGCAACTCGACCAGAAAGCCACAAACGGATTGAGCGAGACAGAGTGTCCCGGTTAGGATCTACCCTGGACACATCTGGCCATACTCCGGCCAACGCACAAGGGGAGACAGTCTGCCGATGAGATACGCAGCACCAACAACCACCAAGGAAGCGGCAACGCTCATCGCGAAGGCCAAGGGCCCCGCGGTTGTGCTTGCCGGCGGCACGGATCTGCTGGTCCGCATGAAGAGCGGCACGATCGAGCCAGAACTCATCGTCGACATCAAACACATAGCGGCTACCCAGTCGATTACCAGGTCCGCGACCGGTTTCCGAATCGGCGCGGCAGTCCCCACGGCGGCGATGAGCGAAAACAACGCATTGCAAAAGGCATGGCCTGGAGTTGTCGAGGCTGCAAACCTGATCGGCTCGGATCAGATTCAGAGTCGGTGCACGATTGTCGGCAATCTCTGCAATGCATCACCCGCAGCGGACAGCGTGCCGGCGTTGGTCGCCGCCGATGCAAAAGCCGCCATCGTGGGTCCCAAGGGGCGGCGAACCGTGGCAGTCGCCAAGATCGTCACCGGACCGGGAACGACCTCCCTGAAGAAGGGCGAGATCGTTGAAGCCATCACCTTGCCGAAGCGTCCGCCAAAGTCGGGAGATGCGTACCTGCGATTCATCCCGCGGACCGAGATGGACATCGCGGTAGTCGGCGCCGGCGTCAGCCTGACGCTGGGTGCCAAGGGGGTCGTCAAAAAGGCCCGCGTCACCCTGGGGGCGGTGGCACCCACAGTGGTACTGGTACCCGCGGCCGCCAGAGCGATCACCGGGACCAAGCTTGACGACGCCGCGCTTGAAAAGCTGGCCGCGGCATGCGCAGCCGCGTGCAAACCAATCGATGACATGCGCGGCACCATCGAATTCAGAACCGAAGTAGCGGGCGTGCTGGCGCGGCGGGCCGCGAAGATCGCCTATCAGCGCGCAGGGGGTAAATGATGTCTGGAGTTCACGTATCGACCACGGTCAACGGCGACCCGATGGAGTTTGTCTGCCAGCCGGGTGAAACATTGCTGGATGTATTGCGCGACAGGCTCGGCCTGACCGGTTCGAAGGAAGGCTGCGGCACCGGCGACTGCGGCGCCTGCAGCATCACGCTCGACGGCCGGTTGGTTTGTTCGTGCCTCGTTCTGGGCGCGGAGGCCGAAGGGCGCGAAGTCACCACCATCGAGGGCCTCGCCGATGGCGAGAAACTCCATCCGCTGCAGGCCAAGTTCATTGAGCACGCCGCGCTGCAATGCGGCATCTGCACGCCAGGTTTCCTGATCGCCGCCAAGGCACTGCTCGACCGCAATTCCAGCCCTACCGACGAGGAAATTCGCTACGCACTGGCCGGCAACCTCTGTCGCTGCACCGGTTACGACAAGATCGTCCGGGCCGTGAAGGCCGCGGCGACCGAGGTTAGAAGGACGGGTCGCTAGACCTGCTACCCGGACCAGCATGAGAATTTGTGAGGAGAACACCTAAAGTGGCACACGACACCAGCTATACCAACCAGGAATTCAAACTTATCGGGACCCGTCCAGAACGCCCAGACGGCATCGACAAGGTAACCGGCCGGGCCCGCTATGGCGCCGACGCCTCCGCACCCGGCCAACTGGTCGGCCTCATCCTGCGCTCACCCCACGCGCACGCGCAGATCAGGAAAATAGACACCTCCAGAGCTGAAAAGCTCAAGGGCGTGAAGGCGGTGATCACCAGCGCCGATCTGCCCGATCTGACCAATGGCGATCGCGCCATGCTCGACATCCTGGAGAACTGCATGGCCCGCGGGCGGGCGCTCTACGACGGTCACGCTGTCGCGGCAGTCGCTGCCATCGATGCAGACACGGCGCGCAAAGCCCTGAAACTCATCAAGGTCGACTACAAGAAATTGCCCCACGTCACCGACGTCGACGAGGCCATGAAGGCCGATGCCCCGATCGTTCAGCCGTACGTACGCACAGGGGGAGTCCAGCCACCGTCAACCAAGGCGTCGAACATCTCGCAGGTCTCCACATTCGGACACGGCGATATCGACGCGGGTTTCGCGCAAGCCGACGTGATCGTGGAGGAGAGCTATAAGACCGAGCAAACCCACCAGGGTTACATTGAACCCCACGCCTGTCTTGCCAGCGTCGGCCCAGACGGTCAGGGCGAGCTATGGGTTACCACCCAAGGCCACTTCACCTTCCGCAACCAGTGCGCCGCACTGCTCGGCATGGAGGTCGCCAAGCTCAAGGTGACATCCTCGGAGATCGGCGGCGGGTTCGGCGGCAAGACTCATGTCTGGATGGAGCCGGTGGCGCTGGCGCTGTCGCGCAAGGCCAATCGCCCGGTAAAAGTCGTCATGACCCGTGACGAGGTGTTCCGCGCCAGTGGCCCCACCTCCTCGACTTCCGTGGACGTGAAGATCGGCGCCAAGAAGAACGGCACCATTACCGCAGCCAGCGCGACGCTGCGTTACCAAACCGGCGCTTTTCCGGGCATCTGGGGCATGCTCGGAGCAATGACCTCGTGGGCCTGTTACGACCTCAAAAACGTGAAGTCCGTGGGCTACGATGTATTGGTCAACCGGCCGAAAGTGGCCGCTTATCGCGCGCCGTCGGCGCCGATGGCCGCGTTCGCCGTGGAGAGCACCATGGACCTGGCGGCGGCGAAGATCGGCATGGATCCGTTGGATTTCCGGATCAAGAACGCCGCAAAGAAAGGCACCAAGGCATCCTACGGGCCCACCTACGGACCCATCGGCATCGGTCCGACCCTCGAAGCAGTGAAGAACCATCCCCACATGAGGGCGCGACTCGGCAAGAACCAGGGACGCGGCATGGCTTGCGGGTTCTGGTTCAACTTCGGTGGTCAAACCTGCACCGATCTCAACATCGGCGTCGACGGCACGGTCAACCTCACCGTGGGCACGGTCGACGTCGGCGGTTCCCGAGCCTCGCTATCGCTGATCGCGGCCGAAGAACTGGGCATTCCGTACGAGCGGATCAAGTGCCACGTGGCTGACACGGCCTCGCTGGGCCACAACGACACGACCGAAGGCAGCCGAGGTACGTTCTCCTCGGGCATGGCGACCATCTTTGCTGCGCGCGACGCAGTAGAGGTGTTGCGCGAGCGCGCTGCGCAAACCTGGGAGATCGACGTGAAGGACGTCGCGTGGGAAGGCGGACAGGCGATCGCCAAGGGCGTACGTCACAGCAACCTGGGAACGCTCACCCTGGAAGAACTCGCCGCCGCATCGCCGAACACCGGCGGCCCGATCGCCGGGCACAACGAAGTGGTTGCCGACGGCGCCGGGGTCTCCTTCGCCAGCCACATCTGCGATGTCGAAGTGGATCCGGAAACCGGCGCGACGAAGATACTTCGCTACACCGTAATCCAGGACGCCGGCAAGGCTATTCACCCCGATTATGTGGAAGGCCAGTTCCAGGGCGCAGCGGCGCAAGGCATCGGTTGGGCGCTCAACGAAGAGTATGTGTACGGCAAGGACGGCCGGTTGCAGAACCCGGGCTTTCTCGACTATCGAATCCCGGTCTGCTCCGATCTGCCCTACATCGACACCGAGATCCTCGAGATTCCGAACCCGAATCACCCGTACGGGGTGCGCGGGGTCGGGGAGACGTCGATCGTACCGCCGCTGGCCGCCATCGGAACCGCCGTGTCGAACGCCGTTGGTGTCCGGCTGACGCACATACCGATGTCACCACCGAGGATTCTCAAGGCGCTCAAAAACGGGCGGTCAGACGCCGCTTCCGGCTAACAACATTCTGATGTTAGTCCGGTGCTAGAAGTACAGCTCTCGGGATCTCTGCAGGATGCTGCTGGGGGAGCGACGTCGATTTCGATGGCCGCCGGCACCATCCGGGAGTTGCTCCGCAAACTGGTCGAGCGCTACCCGCGCATGCAAAGCCACGTCGACGACGGCGTGGCGGTGTCTATCAATGGGGAAATCTTTCGGGACAATTGGGGCGAGCCCATCCCGGAGGGTGCGGAAATCTTCGTGTTGCCACGGATTCAGGGCGGGTAGAGCGAAGCGATGACTACACTTACCGACAAGGCAGACACCTTCTCTGCGCTACATGTACCGGGCAAGCCGTTCGTGATCCCCAATCCCTGGGATGCCGGAACGGCCCGCATGCTCGCCGGTATCGGCTTTGACGCGCTCGCCACCACCAGCGCCGGTTGCGCCTTCACCCTGGGACTGCGCGACGGCCACCTGTCCCGGGATCAAGCGCTGACGCATGCTCGCGAGATCGCGGCGGCGACGGACGTGCCGGTGTCCGCGGACCTGGAGAACGGTTTTGCAGATGCCCCCGACGCTGTGGCCGAGACCTATCGATTGGCGGCGGCCACCGGAATTGTCGGTGCCTCCATCGAAGATTCCACCGGCAATGAGGAACAAGCGATCTACGACTTCGATCTTGCGGTTGCGCGGGTCCAGGCCGCGGTAGCTGCGGTTCAACCGGCCGAGTTCGATTTCACGCTGACAGCCCGAAGCGAGAATTTCCTGCACGGCCACGCGGACCTCGATGACACCGTCGCGCGCCTGCAGGCATTCGAAGCGGCGGGCGCCGATGTGCTCTACGCACCCGGGCTACCGGACCTGGATGCAGTCGCGACCGTATGCTCGGCCGTTTCCCGACCGGTGAACGTGCTGGTGTTCGGCGCCTTGGCACAGCACACCGTGGCCGACTTCGCTGACGCGGGTGTAGCGCGTTTGAGCCTCGGCTCGGTACTGGTACGACACGTACTCGCCCATTTGTTCAATGCGGCGACCGAAATTAGAGACCAGGGCAGCTTTTCGTTCGCCTCGGTGCTCGGAGGCCGGGATCAGATCGACCGCTTCATGTGCTGAACGTTCTGTTCCGCAACGACGAGTTTCTTGCGCTGAACAAACCCAGCGGCGTATCGCTGTTCGCAGACCGCTCCGGCGAGCCCAATCTCTGGGACGCGCTCAAAGAGCAACTGGCGCAGGATCAGCAAGTGCCGCGCAGCGTGCACCGACTCGACAAAGGCACCAGCGGCGTGTTGCTGGTGGCATTTACCCGCAGCGCACAACGTGAGTTGAATCGCGCGCTCAACCCAGCCATCGCAGCGGCGACGGTGCGCAAGTTCTACCTCGCTAGAGCCAGCGGTGATCTGCATCTGGACGGCACTGGCGAGATTGATCTACCGCTGCGCAAAGGCCGCAAGAGCCGGTATCGAGTGGCCGGGCCCCGGGAAGCCATCCATCGGGAAGCCGACATCTGGCGACTCGGCGGTGCGGCCGAACCAGGCTATGAAAGCCAGACCCGGCTGCGCCGTCTGAACTCAATCGGTGCAGATACGTTGCTGGTGCTGGCGCCGAAGACCGGCCGGACCCACCAGCTTCGGGTCCACCTGTCCTGGATTGGCCATCCGATCAGGGGTGACCACCTCTACGGTCGTCCTGACAGTGACGCCCAGCGATGGCCACGTCTGGCTCTGCACTGCCACCGCATGGTGTTCGAGGTGGCGCAAACTCGCTACAGCATCGTCGCGCCGATACCGGAGAACTTCAGGAACGCTTCCGATTGACCCAGCCACGCACCGCTGCGAAACCCGCCGCCGCGGCCGCTGGATGGCGCGTCACCGCAAACGCAAGCGCACCCGCGGCAAGTCCAGCGGCCCAACCGAGCAACTGGGGACTCTCGGCATGGCCCGTACTGGCACGACTGACCGTGTGCTCGCAGTTGTTGGTCAGCAGGCTGTAGCCCCGTCCTTCCGGCATGTACTGCGCGTGGCGCAATGCTCGCTCCCGGCGCTCCCGATCCTGAGACGTCACGTGTAAGCGTTGGCCGTTGCGAAATTCGTGCTCGGTACTGATGTGCTCGCCCTGAAAGGGCGTGTTATGCAGCACGCGCCCATCGCCAAGGGCGATGCCCTTGTGCATCACGAAGCCTTTACGACGCGAGACGATGTCGCCGGGAAGATAGCTGCTCATGTTGGAATCCAAACCAGTTCAACGGACCGTACACCGGTAGGCATGCACAAACCATTCCAGCCGTACATCGTTGATTTTATTGGACTATTTATTCTAGCCGTTGGCCAGATTGGCCATCTATTGGTGAGATCAGCGACTCACCTTCAACATGAACTGAACCGTCGCCGCCAACTCTTCGTCGCTGCACTGCATGCACAGGCCGCGCGGCGGCATTCCGGGCGGCATACCTTCGATGGTGCTTTGCAGCAGCACATCGTCCCCCTTGGCTATTCGCGGCGCCCAGGCCGCCACGTCTCCCATTCGAGGTGCACCCGCCGAGCCCGAGGCATGACACGAAAAACAGAATCGCTGATAGGTCAGCTGACCCGGGAGCTTTTCAGGCGCCACGCGTGCCTGCTGCGAGCCAACGTTGCCGTCACCACAAGCCGCCAGCAATACCAAACAAACGAGTGTCCATATCAGCTTCAAACCGAAGTCTCCTGGGTTTTGATTTCAAACCTGTCCGCGTCGCGCCAGGCGGGAAACGCGTCACGATGATCGCGCAGCGCGCCGGGATCCAGACTCACGTTCGCCACCAGCGGCTGGTCACCAAGCTCGATGAGCGCAGCACCCGCGAAGTCGTCAACGGCGCTTTCGCCCGAATAGCTGATCTGGTTGTCGTCAACGCCGATTCGGTTGACGCCTACGGCGTAGCTCAGGTTTTCGATCGCGCGTGCCTTGAGTAGCGTCTGCCAGACCGCACGTCGCGCCGCCGGCCAATTGGCGACACACAGCAACACATCGTAATCGTCGACTTGCGCTTCCCGGTGTGGCTGCGCAATGCCGACGACTACGATGTGTTGTTATGCGTCGCCAATTGGCCGGCGGCGCGGCGTGAGGTCTGGCGGACGCTACTCAAGGCACGCGCGATCGAAAACCTGAGCTACGCCGTAGGCGTCAACCGAATCGGTGTTGACGAC
>PVMK01156202.1_pt1 | contig 15276 bp, 18 predicted proteins | sample 1853481 | NCBI WGS metagenome assembly PVMK01 (sample SAMN08533507, study PRJNA380276) | Marine sediment metagenome, whole genome shotgun sequencing project.
TTTTTTGCCTAGTTTTTTGCCGTCATTTAAAACCCGGGTATCCTGTTGGGATGCTGCTTTTTTCACCGAGGCGGTATGCGGATATTTGAACTTGAAGTATTTTTCCAGTTGCGGATCCCCTTTTGAATGAGGGCAAAAATGTCTTTTTGCGCTTTTTTCCTCACGACATTTGACTCCAGTTTGTCGCGAAACCCTGCGATAATGCCCACCGCAAAATCGGTTTTGCGAAAACGGTTCAATCTTTTTTCCCGGTTGTATTTCCGCCTTTGGGCATCAATGAATTGCCCGATGAAATCATGTACATATTCGGCCATTTTTAGGTTTTGCCCGGTGCCGCTGATTTCCAGGACCCGGCCCGTCTTGCCTTTTTCGATGACATAAGCGGACACCCAAATTCCCGAAACAAAATAATAATCCTGCAGCAAATTGGCCAGATGGTAATCCTCGAGGGGATGGCGCAGGGCAGGGGAGCCGATAAAAATACTGAGAAATTGGCGCTTGTCTTCGTGGCGGTTGATCTCAATATTATGCCTGGCAATTAACTCGTGGGCTTTGGTCATGGCGGCATCGGCCTCAAAACGGTTTTTGCTTTCAGCCAGGGCCAGCAGCTTTTTGATTCTCAGCATGCGCTTATCATAATGACGGGTATGATCCTGCAAGAGGCGGTCTTGAAGCGGTTGGTAATTGGCGGAAGCCGCCGGATAAATTCGAAGCAGTTCACAGGCCTGGTTGAAGGCCGGCCCGTGAGGTGTTTGCGCAGATGCGCCAAACAGCTGTTGAGCGATTTGATGCGCCATTTCATGCAGCAAAACATCGCGAATCGAATCCCAGGGATAGTTGAGCACCAGCTGCCGACTTAAAGAGAGTTGCCGTTTTTCCAGCGACCAGTTCCCCCATTGGGTTTTTAAATCTTTTATGGCAAAAAGCGGCCTTCGGATGCGCTGCCGTTTGACGGGTTCTAAGTTGAGCAGTGCGGCTTCCCACTCACAGGCCATCCCGTGCAGGATGCGACGTTCCAGCACCTGTTGGGCCTGATTAATTTTCAATTTCCCGGAACCGTTTGACCTCAAACCTGACATAATTTTTCAGCGGCGCTTTCAAGGGTTTCGCTTTTTTTCGCAAAACAAAACCGTAACACTTTATGATCATCCTTTTGATGATAAAGCGCTGATGGCGGAATGGCGGCAACCCCGTGTTCGGCCGTTAGGCGTTTTGCGAATTCGAAATCCGGTTCGTTGGAAATATGCGGATAATTCAAAATGATGAGCTTTGTTCTGCTGTTGACGGCATTTTTGACCTCATTCCAATCAAATATTATGTAAATCCATTTTTGAAACACCTTCCGGATGATAACCGGCAAATGCAAGGTACAAATTTATTGAATGGGACAATAGGTCAATGATCAACTGGTGTCAAGGATCCAGAACGGCTAACGATTCCTTTTACGGATTTATGTCGGCAGTTCGCCGACGCTGTCAAAACGACTATCGGGTAATATCCGCAAATTCCGCCGATTTGCGCAAATAATTTATCCGCAGATTCCGCCAAAAAATATTATCCGCAGATTACGCAGATTACACAGATTTTAAAACAAAAAGAGTAAGAGAACTAGAAGCTCAAAGCGGGAATAAATTCAAAGAGCATAGTTTATCCGCAGATTACGCAGATTATTATTTAAAAATAATGCCTTCCGCTTTTATGGCGCTGAAGAGCCGTTATACAGGTTGTCAAAAATTTGTTCCGATAACATGTCATTGCGAGGAGCCTAGCGACGAAGCAATCTTTTGGAAAACCTGAGGGATTGCTTCGCTTCGCTCGCAATGACTTTTGAAAGATTCTCTAAGTCAATCGGAACATATTTTTGACAATTATTATAGAAAGTCAAAACGTGTACATTTCACCGTTATTTGCAGGTTTAATTTTTTTTTAAAATCTGTGTAATCTGCGTAATCTGTAGATTTAGCGTATTATTCAAAAGATAAAGATTATATCCGCAGATTACGCAGATTTTCGCAGATTATTATTTATTTTAGTAATGCCATTCCGTCTTTATGGCACTGAAGAGCAGTAAGAAGGTCAAACGGGTATATTACATCCTTATTTAGAGTTTTTAATTTTTTTTTGAAATCTGTGTAATCTGCGTAATCTGCGGATTGTATTTAGCGATAATCTGCGGATATTCGTTATTCTCTGTTTCCAAATATTCTCAGCAACATCAAAAAAATGAAACTCTGCCTTACCGGGTGATTGATCGTATTGATTTTAGGGCTTGATTATTTTACGCCTTCCTGTAATTTTCAATTCGAATGCAATCATTGCCGGAAATGAAACGATGGTTGATTCCTTCTTGGGTGAAATTGCTGGTGTTGATTTTTTTCATGCTATTTGCCACTGGCGGCTTTGCGGCCGGAAGAAGTGCCGACCTGCCACTTGAACTTGTGAAGATGCCGCCGGGATTTAGGATCGATATTTATGCGACCGATATCCCCAATGCCAGATCAATGGTTATGAGTCAAGATGGAATCCTTTTTGTTGGAACCCGTAAAGCAGGGAAGGTCTATGCTGTGCTGGACCGCAATGCAGATTTTCGCGCCGATGAGGTCGTAACGCTTGCAAAAGGTTTGAATATGCCCAACGGAGTGGCTTTTCGAAACGGATCACTTTATGTTGCGGAAGTCAACCGGATATTGCGGTATGACAACATTGAAAAACAGATCCATTCGCCGCCTGAGCCCGTCATCGTGTCTGATGAATTTCCCAGTGACCAGCATCATGGATGGAAATATATCGCCATCGGACCCGATGAGATGCTCTATGTGCCGGTTGGGGCGCCTTGCAACATATGTGAAAAAGATGACCCGCGCTATTCAACCATCATGCGCATGAAACTTGACGGCAGCGGCCTGGAGGTCTTTACCCGCGGTGTGCGCAATACGGTGGGCTTTGATTGGCATCCGCAAACCAAAGAGCTGTGGTTTACCAACAACGGCAGAGATTGGATGGGAGATGACCTGCCACCCGACACCCTGCATCATGCGCCGCTAAAAGGCATTCATTTCGGTTTTCCTTACTGTCATGCCGGGGATATTCCCGACCCCCAATACGGCAAAAAACGCAGTTGTAATGAGTTTGCGCGACCGGCAATGAAACTGGGCGCGCATGTTGCCCCCATTGGGAATGAAATTTTATACTGGAACCATGTTTCCATCAACGTATCGGCATCAGATTTTCATCGCCGAACACGGGTCATGGAATCGTAGTGTGCCGATTGGCTACCGCATCACACTGGCCGTCTTCGACAAAAATAATGCCCTTCGTTATGAAACATTTGCTGAAGGCTGGCTGCAGAAAAATAAAGCCTGGGGACGGCCGGTGGATATCATTGAAATGAATGACGGGTCCCTGCTCGTATCAGATGACAGGGCCGATGTGATTTATCGGATAACATTCAAAAAATAAAACCGCTGGAGTGATGGAGCAAAATCAATTGCGGATTTTAGATTGCGGATTGCAGATTGGAATAACGGATGGGCTATGTGTTTTTAATCCGAAATCCGCAATCTGCATTCTGAAATCCTATTTACTCCAATACTCCGGCACTCCATGTTTTGCAAGGAAATACCTTAATTTTGAAAAACCGCCTGTCGCAGAATAAAAATGATTATCCCAGTAATCCACGGGTGGCTGTGGGCGCCGTGGTATTCAAGGATGAGTGTGTTTTATTGGTCCGCAGAGGGCAGCCGCCCGCAGAAGATCTCTGGGCCATCCCCGGCGGGAGTGTGGAGATCGGCGAAACGCTTCGAGAAGCTGCCGAAAGAGAAATACTGGAAGAAACAGGTATTCAAATTCGGGCCGCAAAACCGATTTATACCTTTGACGTTATTGATCGTGATGAGGGCGGAAAGGTACGGTTTCATTACGTGATTGTCGATCTGGCAGCAGATTATGTCATGGGGGAGCCGTCACCGGGGGATGATGCGGTCGAGGCGCGCTGGGTTTCCGCCCAGGAGATCAATAGTCTTGAGGTGAGTGCAGCGACATTGAAGTTATTAAAGAGCAAATTTGGATTCGGCAAGTAGTCAGTTAAAAGTTAAAAATGAGCTAAAGTGAACTAAAATGCCTTTTAATTTTAGGCAAGGCACTGGTTGAAGTACCCGGGCTACGGGTTATCAATATTGAGCTCAATTTCAACCCGGCGGTTCGTTTGTCTGCCTTTGTCCGTTTCGTTGCTGGCAATCGGATTTTCAGGGCCTAAGCCCAGCGCTTTTATTTTGCGCGCGTGAACCCCTTTGCCCACCAGGTAACCTTTGACCATATTCGCTCTGAACTGAGAAACGCTGATATTATAACTGTAGGCTCCGGATGAATCCGTATAGCCGTTGATATTGATCTTGGTTTCCGGATTGTGGACCATAAAATCAGCAATGCGATCCAGCATATCATAAGCCCGCTCTGGAAGATCATTTGAGTTGTGCTTGAAGTAAATCACCATTTTCCGATCCGGAAAAGGTCTGACTTGCGGCTCGGCTGATAATTCAGTTTTTTGGCTTGCGATTGTCGTCTGGCCGGACTTCGAAGAATCCTTGCCTTCCATGGCCTGGTCATCAAACCGGTTTACGACCGGCAAATCTTTTTTAATTTCATTTTCACCAACCACCCCGGGGACGAAAGCTTCTTTGGCTTTTAAGGCCGGAGAATCATAGGATTGGGGGGCGATGTCCTCCATTTTCCAGCGGGGTGAGTCTTTTAATTGCAGATTGAATAAAAAATAACCGGTAACCGCGAGCAGTAAAAAAATAACGGCGAAATATCCGATTCGTTTGCCCTTAGATTGGTTTTGAAGCACGGAGAAGGGGCTTTCTTTGAGTTCAAAAAATTCCAGATCATTTCTTTCTTTGTTCGTGTCATGGATGGGGATTTTAAGCTCTTTTTCACATTCCTTGATCACCCCGGCATCAATGGTTTTTTTCCCACTGGAATATCCGGTCAGCAGTGCGTGATCACAAATGATATTAACCAGTCGCGGATATCCGTGGGAAAATGCATAGACTTTTCGCACCGCCTCCGGTTTAAAAAGTTCTCGGCTGCCTCCGGCAACTTTGAGGCGATGGTTGATGTATTCGCGCGTCTCCTGCTCGGTCAGGGGATCAATATGGTAGCTAACCGCTATTCGCTGTCTGACGGCTTTGTTGCGTTCTTCGCTCAACATTTTGTTGAATTCGCTTTGGCCGACAAAAAAGATGTTGATCAATTTGCGGTTTTCCAGCTCGATGTTTGACAAAAGCCTTATCTGCTCGATGAGCTCGTGGTTGAGTCGCTGGGCCTCGTCAATGATCAACAGGACTTTCTTACCGCTTTCCGAGGCTTTGTACAGGAAATGCTTTAAATGGATCAGAAAGGCGCCTTTGCTGTCAAAGCGCCGGTTCATCTTGAACTCTTCGGAAAGAAAATTAAAAAAATCAATACTGCTTAGCCCGGGGTCCGGAATGGCGGCCACAATTGCCGAAACGTCAATGATTTTCATCAGACCGTGGATTAAAACGGTTTTGCCGGTTCCGACATCGCCGGTTAGCAGCAGAAAGCCTTTGTTTTCCAAAATACCGTATTTAAGCGTCGCCAGGGCTTCTTTATGTTTTTCACCGAGCCATAGAAATTTTGGGTCCGTTGTGATTTGGAATGGCTTAATTTTTAAGTTATAAAATGACTGATACATGGTGAAAAATTCTGATTAATTGTAGAGTTATCGCCTGATAAAGCCGCGGCTGTAATAGAAATAGATCACGATCCAGAGTACGAAAAAGAGGATAATATAGGCTGTCCTTTGACGCACGAGTTTTTTGCGTTTTTTATCAATCAAATTGACAGAGTTTTTCAGCTCTCTTTTTACAATTTCCAGCTCATTCATCAGGGCTTGTATATTGGCATTTTCTGAATATGCTACCAGGCGCTTTGATTTAATTTCAAAGTCACGGACATTAAATGAATCGAACAAAATTTTTTGTTTTTCTGTAAAATATGAAACTTCATGAATCTCTTTTGCAAATTCGGCGCAATAAAATTTTTTATAGGGATTAATGGCGGGCACTTCTCCCAGCTGTTTAATTCTGTTTTCGATACCACTTTCCAATTCAACCGTAATTTCAGAAAGGATTCTATCCAGATCTTCAATGAAGCTGTTGTTTTTAATCAAGTCCTCCCCGGATAGCGAGGAAATGAAGAAAATCAAAAAAACGGCTGTCAAACAGCTGGCAAATATTCGGATAAGTGCAACAACATCGCGACTGATTGAAATCATAAGAACCGGGCCTTTCGAAAAACTCGCAAAGCACCGAAGCTGCTTTGCGAGGCGGTAACTACAGGTAATATAAATAGTCTAAATTACAATATAATTGGATTAAATCGTACAAGAAAATTGCTGAATTGTCAATATAAGGAATAATGACAGCGTATAGCAATAAAGTGTTATTGTTTCAGACGGTATTCAGGAATGACGGCAGTTTACCTGATTACCTGCGTTGATCAAACTCTGTGCCCGGCCCATTGTCGCAGTGGCCTCCGGACGCTTGAATTTACGGTGAAGTTTCAACCCCCTTACGGTTTGCCAAATTTCGATGAATTTCACTAAGGTTGTTGGTGGTTCCCATATATTGTTGGACCCATTCCGGCGAACGCTCGTAGACTTTGGCCAGGGTGGCGATTGCTTCTTTGAATGTATTGTGTTTTGAGTTTGCGCTCGTCCAGTATTTCAGTGGTCTTCGCGGGTTGTAGAAAAGGGTCTCAGGTATCTTTTCTTCGTCAGCCTCCTGTAGCTCCACCGGTGCATTTAATTTGCTTTTCCGTAAATTTTGGTGGATTTCATCAAGGTCATTGGTTTCTCCCATATGATGTTGAATCCATTCCGGAGAGCGATCATAGTGTTTCGCCAGCGTTGCGATGGCTTCTTTAAAAATATTGTGTTTGGAAGTTGCACTGGTCCAGTACTTTTGCGGGCGTCTGGGGTTATAGAATTCCAATCCCTTTGTTTTAGAAATATCGGGTTTTTTTGAGACGATTTTGGATTCCTTTTGGGCGAACGGTTTCTTCTGGGAGGCAGCGGGCTGTTTGATCTTAGGAGCCACTGTCGCCTGTTTTGCAGTTGCTTTGATGGGTGTCTGAATTTTGTCAGGACGGCTTTCAGTTCGTTTTTCGATTCTTATTTTCTCGATCCGTATCACATCTTTTTTTTGATAAATCAGAATCGCGCCATTATACTCACATTTGATTTCTCCGTCCTCCTCCCAAGCTCTATCATTGCAGATGGTTTTCATCCCATCTTTAAAAAAGATTATATCGGCTCCCGTATTCAACGGAATGAGAATGACGATCCAGAATATAAAAGCGAATTTCTTCAAGTATTTTTTCCTTGGTTCAGCATGGGACCAGCAGGTAAGGTCGTTGATTTTGGACCCAACCGTTTTCTTTTATAATAATCCGGAAAAATTTGTAAAGCAAAAATCTTTAGCCGGGTGTCCATACAGGTAGAAATAGGCGGGCGTAAATGCCGCGTGGATGGTCAAATGTAATGATAAAAAATATCTGTCGGTCCCTTTTGACAAAAATAAAGGAGCAAATACGTCACGCTGATGACTCAGCGGGAGTGGTGCCTTCTTTCAGGGTGTCTTTAACCGCCATCAGCATTTCCTCTCTATCAATGGGCTTTGTGAGGGTGCAGCTTGCGCCCAGTTTCTTGGCACCATCCAGATAACCTTCAGGACGATTTACCCCCCCTCCGGACATGGCAATGATTTTTACGTTGGGAAACTCTTTTTTTAGATCGATGATCATGCCGATGCCGTCTTTATTCGGCATAATAAGATCCGTGATGATCAGGTCGGCAGGCTTTTCTCTGTATTGTCTGATTCCTTCGATGCCGTCAGGGGCCTCGACGACCTCATAGCCAACTCTTTCCAGCATCAATCGGAGCATCGATCGGATTTGAGATTCGTCATCGATAATAAGTATGCGTGCCATTAAACTCAGCTCCTTTCTAAATCAAATGAACTAGAACCCATCTCAAAAATAGGATTTTGGTTCAAGATCGCGGCGGGGCCGAGTTTCTAACCGGAGGCATACTGTTGTATGTCGAGGATTTGAAACGAGGCACCAACAAAGATATTGGGCCAAAAGACATTTTTGAGATGGCTTCTATGCTAAATGCCGGTGTCCATGAAATCCGGCTGTCTTAAATTAAATCATAATTTTGCCCGTCTTTCAACACCAAAAAAAATGATTCCGGCATAACATAATGAAATTATAATTATTTAATTGGGTAGAATCCCGATAAAACGGCGGAAAAAGGGCTCGGATTAAATTAACTTTGATTTATCCTGACCTTATGATAAAATCTTACCTTAAAATGATGATAAATAACTTCTTGAAGTACCCTATAAAATTACCAAATATCAAACGAGAACGGAGATGATTCATGCAGATTTCAAAGGGGCAGGAAAATTCACATTCGGAAGCGTCGGTTTCGGTTTGCCCGGCCGGTGAAGTTTTCCAACTACCACAGGAAAAAGATTATCAGAAGGAATTTAAACGCTTACAACGCATCGTTAAAGAACAGCGATTGATGGGGAGAGAAATTGTTGTGGTAATGGGCGTTGGTTTCGTCGGGGCGGTGATGGCCGGCGTTGTTGCCGATTCAACGGATCCGGACAGTAACGACCCCAACAAGTTTGTTATTGGAATGCAACGGCCTTCAACCCGGTCATACTGGAAAATTCCCTATATCAACAGAGGCATCGCACCGGTTGAGGCCGAAGACCCCGAAGTAGCGCCCCTCATTGAACGCTGTGTCAAAGAGAAAAAAACCTTGATTGCCACTTTTATCTATGAAGCGCTGAGTCTGGCCGATGTTGTTATCGTCGATGTCCAGTGCGACTATTTTAAAGAAACATTCGGAGATGTTCGCCGAGGACATGCCGATATTGTGGCGCTCGAAGCCAGCCTTAAAATCATCGGGCGAACAAATTAAACCGGAATGCCTGGTTTTAATTGAAACCACGGTGCCGCCGGGAACGACTGAATATGTGGCCTATCCAATCATAAAAAAAGCTTTTGCAAAACGCGGGATTAACGGATTTCGAACCGCTTTTAGCCCATTCGTTTGAGCGCGTAATGCCGGGTCGGGATTATGTTGCATCCGTGCGCGATTTCTGGCGGGTTTGCAGCGGCATCAATGAGACGGCCCGCGAGCGGGTTCGGATATTTTTATCCGAAATACTCAATGTGGAAAAATTTCCGCTGACGGTCCTGGACCGTCCGATTGAAAGTGAAACCTGTAAAATCGTTGAAAATTCTTACCGGGCCACCATTCTGGCCTTTTTAGATGAATGGAGTGTATTTTGCCGAACGCAACGGCGTGGACCTCATCAAGGTCATTGATGCCATTAAAATCCGACCGACCCATTCCAACTTGATTTTCCCCGGGCCGGGTATTGGTGGCTATTGTTTACCGAAAGATGGCGGATTGGGTGTGTGGGCCTACCATACGCTGATGGGCTTTGAAGATGACATCTTTAAAATTACGCCGGCCGCCATCGATATCAATGATACACGATCATTGAGAGTGCCGCAGCAGGTCCGGGATGCACTGCGCAACATGGGAAAGATCGTTGCGGCTTCGAAAGTCGTGCTCCTGGGAGCGTCCTACCGCCAGGGGGTAGGCGACACGCGTTACAGCGGCTCTGAGATTATCGTTCGCAAATTAACCGAAATGGGAGCAGAGATTGCGGTAAACGATCCCTATGTCAAGCACTGGTGGGAACTTGAAAAACAGGATAGCTATCCGGCACCGGATCATTCCATGAAACGATTTTTCCGCAATCAGGACAAGCTGGACGAAACCCGGATTGAAACGGATTTGTCCGTAGCCCTTCAATTTGCCGATGCGGTGATCTTTGCCGTCCGGCACCAGGAGTACCTCGAACTGGACCCCGACGAAGTTGTAAAAATGATCGGTCGTCCCGCTGCCATCATCGATTGTTTCGGTGTGCTGGACGATGAAAAAATACGCCGCTATTTTGAACTGGGCTGCGAAGTAAAGGGGCTGGGTCGCGGGCATGTCAAACGCATTAAAGATGATGTCAGGCAAAATAATCAGCAATAAACCTAGATATCCGCAGATTACGCAGATTTTCGCAGATTTCAAAAAATTAAAAACTGCAAATAGCGGTGAAATGTACACGTTTTGACCTTCAAGAATAATTGTCAAAAATATGTTCCGATTGACTTAGAGAATCTTTCAAAAGTCATTGCGAGCGAAGCGAAGTAATCCCTCAGGTTTTCCAAAAGATTGCTTCGTCGCTAGGCTCCTCGCAATGACAGGTTATCGGAACAAATTTTTGACAACCGCTATAACTGCTCTTCAGCGCCATAAAAGCGGAAGGCATTATTTTTAAATAATAATCTGCGTGAATCTGCGTAATCTGCGGATAAATAATCTGTGTAATCTGCGTAATCTGCGGATAATATTTTTTGGCGTAATCTGCGGATAATATTTTTTGGCGTAATCTGCGGATTATAACTAGTGTTTTTCATTTTGTTTACGATCAATTTAAGTCGGATTATTGAGGTTGGGGCATGCCACTCCAAAAAGGAACAAAAGTAACGCAGTTAATTGCCAAGGGAGTCCGAATTGCCTGTCCGCAAAGTATCGAAATCGGCGCAGAGGTTGATGTTGATAGAATCTCAGGCGACGGTGTGACGATACATGCGGGTTCTAAGATCTTCGGCGATGCGACGGTAATTTTAAAAGGCGCCGTAATCGGATTTGAAGCCCCGGTTACAGTTAAGAACTGTCAGATCGGGCCCGAGGTTGAACTTAAGGGTGGTTTTTTTGAAGATGCCGTTTTTCTGGCAAACACCAAAGCCGGCCTGGGATCTCATGTGCGCGAAGCAAGTATTTTCGAAGAGCGGGCGAGCATTGCGCATACCGTGGGGACCAAACATACGATCCTCTTTCCGTTTGTCACCCTGGGAAGTTTAATTAATTTTTGCGATTGCCTGATGGCCGGTGGAACCAGTCGCAAAAATCACAGTGAGGTGGGCAGTTCCTATATTCATTTTAACTTTACACCCAATCAGGACAAGGTGACTGCGTCCCTGATCGGTGATGTGCCAAAAGGAGTGATGTTAAAACAACCGCCGATATTCTTGGGCGGGCAGGGCGGGTTGGTCGGCCCCTGTCGGCTGGCTTACGGGACCACGGTGGCTGCCGGTATGATTGTTCGCAAGGATGAACTCAGGCCCGGGCGCCTTTTGTTTGGTGGTGCACAGAAAGGCGGTAATTTGTCATACAAACCCGGACGGTATCGAAACGAAAAACGGGTGGTGATCAACAATATCGTTTATATTGCCAATCTGATTGCTTTGGGCCAATGGTACCGCCACGTGCGCAGCCAGTTTATTTCAGAATATTTTCCGGAAACGCTGCTGGCCGGACTCGAAGAAAAACTGAATCGTGCAATCTCAGAGCGGGTCAATCGGCTTGAAGACCTTTGCAGTAAGATACAAAAATACCTGGAGATGGAGACACAAAAAAGCAATGAGCGTGCCCGGTCATCTCCTGCACTGAAGCAAAAACAGGAATGGGTGGCCCGGTGGTCCCGGATGAAAGATTTGCTCGATCAGAGCCGGACCGAAACAGGAGAAACGGGCGACCGAGATTCCTTTCTTGAAAAAGTCCAAAAGGGCATCAAGAAAAGCGGCTTGGACTATATTGCCGTGATTCAGGGACTACCACCGTCCGATGGGGCCATCGGAACCCAATGGCTCCAGGGAATTGTTGATCGGGTGGTCAATGAGGCATTAAACCTTATTCCATCATTTAGGTGATAATAATTGAACCGCGCATAACTCAGATTAAGAATGTCCGCAGATTTCGCAGAAATAAATATTATCCGCAGATTACGTAGATGGATTGGAACGGAAAGAGAAAAATCAATCCACAGATTACGCAGATTACACAGATTTTAAAACAAAAAGATTAAGAGAACTAGAAGCTCAAAGCGGGAATAAGTTCAAAGAGCATAGTTTATCCGCAGATTTCGCAGATTTTCGCAAATTATTTATCGCAGATTACCATTCCGATTTATAAAACCTATACACAGTTAAAGTACGTGACTTTTCGCCTTAGCGCAGTGAATTTATTTTTTTGAAATCTGTGAAATCTGCGTAATCTGCGGATAATATTTTTTTGCGTAATCTGCGGATATCAACTTATCTTTTGAATAATCGGTGTAATCTGCGGATAATATTTGTTTTGCGTAATCTGTGGATCCGATACTAGGAATTCAACCAATATAACAGAGAACTATTGTATGGGTAGACTATTTGGCACTGATGGTATCCGTGGCGTTGCAAATGAATATCCGTTGACAGCTGAGGCGGTCCTCGGGGTCGGCCGGGCGGTAGCATCGATTTTTGGCGGCACCACCGTTCCAACGAAAATAATCATCGGAAAAGACACCCGTCAGTCAGGCGATATGATTGAAGATGCCCTGGCATCCGGAATTTGTTCCGTTGGTGCTGATGCCTGTCTGGCCGGTATTTTACCGACACCGGCGGTGGCCTATCTGACATCCTCAAGCGATGCGGCAGCCGGGATTGTCATATCCGCCTCGCATAATCCATTTTACGACAACGGCATCAAGGTATTTGACGCTGATGGCTACAAGCTTTCCGACCCTAAAGAAGACGAGATTGAACGCCTTATGCTGGCGAATAACATCGATCACTCCGGTGGCAAATCCTATCATCGCATCGGAACCGTTGAAAAAGCTGAATGATGCACCTGAGCGCTACCTTGCTTTTTTGCAAAATACATTGCCTGACGCCAGGCTGTTCAACGGTATGAAGATTGTTTTAGATTGTTCCAATGGAGCGACCTATGCGGTTGCTCCTAAGTTATTTCAAGATCTCGCTGCGCAGGTTGAGGCGATCAATATTCGCCCGGACGGGAAAAATATTAACGCGGACTGCGGATCCGAGCATCCTGAAACGTTAATTGATGCGGTCCTTGCGAAAAAGGCCGATATCGGGCTGGCTTTTGATGGAGATGGTGACCGATTGGTTGCCGTAGATGAGAAAGGCCAGGTCATTAGCGGCGACCGGACACTGGCGATATGTGCCAGGTCATTAAAGCGCAAAGGATTGTTGAAGAACAATCTGGTCGTCAGCACCGTCATGAGCAATTTAGGACTGCGACTGGCCTTAAAAGAACTGGGCATCAACCATTTGATGTCCCAAGTCGGTGATCGCTACGTGCTGGAACAGATGAATGCCAACGGGGCCGTTATCGGCGGAGAAGATTCGGGCCACATGATTTTTCTGGATCAACATACCACCGGTGATGGGATGCTGACGGCGATAAGGCTGATTCAGACCATGCGCGATGAGAACAAGCCGCTATCGGAACTGAGCCAGGTAATGGCCGTATTTCCACAGGTTTTGCTGAATGTCGATGTTCGAAACAAACCGGCGATTGAGAGTCTTCCGGAGATTATGGCTGCGATTCGTTCAGTAGAGGATCGCCTGGGCGAGAGGGGCAGGGTACTGGTGCGCTATTCCGGGACGCAACCGCTATGCCGGGTGATGGTTGAAGGGCCCGAAAAAGATGAAACCCGGCGTTACTGTCGACAGATCGCCGACACCGTCAAAGCGACTCTTGGGTAGCATCCGCAGATAAACGCAAATAATTTATCCGCAGATTTCGCAGAAATACATATTATCCGCAGATTACGCAGATTACACAGATTTCAAAAAAATTAAAAACTATAAATAACGGTGTAAAGTACCCGTTTGACCTTCTAACTGCTCTTCAGCGACATAAAGGCGGAATGGTATTATTTATAAAAAATAATCTGCGAAAATCTGCGTAATCTGCGGATAAATAATTTGTGCAATTCTGCCTAATCTGCGGACCTTGTTAGTTTCTGTTTCCGAGAATCCTCAGCAACATCAGAAACAGGTTAATAAAATCCAGATACAATTTCAAGGCACCCAGGATTGCCCCCTTGCGTATAGCGCTGGCGCCGACATCTGCAGGCTGTGAAACCGCCATGGTTTTCAGATGCTGGGTATCATAGGCGGTCAAACCGATAAAAACCAGTACCCCGATATAGCTGATGATCATGTGCATGGCTGAACTGCGGATAAAAATGTTGACCAGCGAAGCGATGATGATCCCGATTAAGCCCATCATCAAGAACCCGCCCATGGAAGTCAGGTCGCGCTTGGTGGTCCAGCCATAGATGCTGCAGGCAATAAAAGTCGCTGCACACACAAAGAATGTTGAAGCAATGGATGAACGGGTGTAAATAAGGAAAATAAACGACAGGGTTGCCCCGTTTAGGGCCGAATAGAGGACAAACAGGGCCGTGGCGGTGGAAGCCTTCATTCGATGAACACGGGCGCTGATGGTAAACACCAATGCCAGTTCAGCGATAATCAGGCCGAAAAAAAGCACCTGATTGCGAAATATCAGGTTCAACAGAGCCGGTGTGCTGGACACGTAATAGGCCACAAAACCGGTCAGCGCCAGTCCGATCGCCATCCAGTTATATACACTGCGAATGAAATCGTTTACACGAACCTGGACTTGTGTCTGTTTTGTTGATATGGACTGCATTTAAAGCCTCCTGTGCGTATTGGTTTTAAATTATATCCGCAGATTTCGCAGATTTAAAAATTTTAAATGAATCATAATATTTTTTTCTGCGTAATCTGTGGATGATAACTAGAGATAAAATATGTGTTAATAATAACACACAGACTGCGATTTTCAAGGGCTGCAGCGCCAGGATAATATGAAACCCGATCAATTGTATCAAGAACTGAAAGATCTGGCGGAGCGAATGCAGATTTCGGTTTTAGAACAGAACCTGAAGACTTCGGGTCTCAAAGTCCAAAGCGGGCTTTGCACCGTTAAGGGACAGAAATTGTTTATCATGGATAAGCATAAGTCGGTGCCTAAAAAAATCAAAATCCTGGCCGCTCAGTTGGCCCGGATACCCCATGAGGACCTGTATATCATTCCGGCCGTGCGCGAATTGCTGGAAAAATACGCCGAGAAATAAAGCAGAAATGCATATTATCCGCAGATTACGCAGATTACACAGATTTATGCAGATTATTTATCCGCAGATTACGCAGATTTTCGCAGATTATTATTTAAGAATAATGCCTTCCGCTTTTATGGCGCTGAAGAGCAGTTATAGCGATTGTCAAAAATTT
>PVMK01120313.1_pt1 | contig 15271 bp, 16 predicted proteins | sample 1853481 | NCBI WGS metagenome assembly PVMK01 (sample SAMN08533507, study PRJNA380276) | Marine sediment metagenome, whole genome shotgun sequencing project.
CCAGAGCCTCCAAACTCTAACCAGTTGGATTTATTCGTTTTTTAACCGGACGCTAGTGAAGCACAGTCTATAATTTATAATTATGAATTATAATGACACACGCTAACCAAAACCCACAAATCGTGTCAAGATAATAATAACAGCGTTTTGTTTTGCCCTGCTCTATGCGTATTAAAATCAATAAAGAGTAATAATATCAGACAGATAACCTATATTGTAATATTTTCCAAATGATGGTTGTTGTAGCAAAAGACATGAATAGCGAGTTAAGGAAGGTTTAATATGGAGAGGCAAATGTAAAGAAAAACCCCCGTAATATCAAATTACGAGGGTTTATTTAACTGGAGGCTCCGACCAGATTCGAACTGGTGATGGAGATTTTGCAGACCTCTGCCTTACCACTTGGCGACGGAGCCATCAAAAGAGTGTCACTGAATACCAAAGGGCGTGAAATGTGTCAAGCGCAAACTCCTGATTGCAGAGTATCATAATTCACTTTTCAGTTTATTCAGAACCGAATCGACTTTCCCTTGCAGGCTATGGCTCCCCTTATCCCTGCGGTCATCTATTTTGATCAACGTCGACACCCTTTCCGCCCCTTTACCGAAGGGCACCTCATGCATCTTCCTCAAGACAGCAAAGATATCATCGAGATCGCCTTCAATGACAGTTCCCATCGGGGTCAGTTGATAAACCAGACCGGAAGCCTCAACGATTTCAACACAGGCAGCAACATAGCTGGACACACCGGGAGAAGCTGTCCCTAATGGGGCCACACTGATTTCAACGACAGCCATAAAAATCTCCTTAATAATTAAAGATATCGACCTTTCTCTCAAATCCTGAACCAGGACACATTTTGATCCAAGTTCGTATTAACGACATAATTTTACCACAGATAAATACTAAGGGGCTGACCCAGCAAGGCCAACCCCTTAATTATCTGCTTTATGATCGTTTCCTTTTACTTTTCTTTCACCGGCAGGTCATGCACATCAATATGACAGGTAAGGCAGTTAGGGAACAACTCCATCTGCTTTTTGTTGTGAGGTGTACCATGGCACTCCGCACAATTAGGGATCTTGCCGTGGGCCTGATGACAGGTGACGCAGGCAACCTGACCATGTTTACTAGGCGTACCCTGCCACTTGGCGTAAACACCTTCGTGACAGCCATTGCAGGTTTTAACATCGGTGTCGCGGGGGAAACCGATCTGCAACGGTGCGTGAACACGCACATGACAGTTCAGACAATCCTGGACAGGTTGTACAGAGTGGCATCAGTTCGTCATAATTATTTTTGCGCGGGTTGTATGCATGAAAAACCTGATGACACTCCTGGCAGGCAAAGCGATGTTTACCTCCTGAGTCCTTCAGATCTACAAACTGACCTTCATGACATTGACCACATTCGACCGGTTGCAGCGGAGTTGGTGTGACTGCATAAAGGGATGCGTCTACCTGTGGCAATTTACGCTCAGTGGCAGAAGCATCCCCTGGCGGGAAGAATCCCGCCAGGGTAGCAACAGAAACAAACGTACAAACAGTAAGAATGCTCTGACAATTAACCACTATTACCTATCTTACTGTTTGACTGGCCAGTTGTTCAGGTCATGCGCAACATTATGGCACTCACTACATTTCGGGAAGCGCTCGTGCATACTCTCAACGTGCGGTTTACCATGGCAGTCAGTACATGCAGGCACAGTCATATGCTTGGTGGTGTGACAGGTTGCACAGGCAATCTGGCTGTGCTTGGCTGTGCTTGCAATAAGTGTCGTATTGACCGAACCGTGGCAAGCAGCACAGAGCTGTGATGAAGTGGTGGCCAAATAAGTAATGTCCAGGGGCTTATGAGCCTGATGACAGGTTGCACAGTCTGCCTGTGTCATTGACGCAGAGTGTGGCTCATGGCAATCAGTACACGCAGGAATGTTGCCGTGGGTATCAGCATGGCAGAAATTGCAGGCAAAAGTTGCGTGTTTGCTCGGGCTGGCAACCAACTGCTTGTTAGGACCAGAGTGACAAGAGACGCAGACGACCTTATGCTCGCCGTCAAGACTGACATTCAAAGGCTCATGCGGATTGTGGCAGCTAAGGCAGTTTTCAACTTCATAGTGAGCGCTACCCTCGTGACAGTCAGCACAGCTGGGGATATTGTTTTCCACAGTGGGCCGATGCCCTTCGTGACAGGCCTGACAATCAATTTCTGTTTTGTGAGACGCACCACCTGCAGCGATCTGCGCAGGTTGTTCGTTATGGCACTTGGCACAATCATCAACGGACAATACAGCCTGCCCAGCCAGGGCAACTGAGCCAAAACAAGCAACGAATACCAATACAACAGTTGTAACCAACAGCTTCTTCAACATCGTTCTTCCTCCTTAAACGAAATAACCCGATAATAAGATGAAACATTCAGTGAAACATAGTATAGACAAATGATCTGTTTTTGTAACGTCTGAAGATGGCGAGTGTCAACAGTAAAATGGGAATCGTCCAATCATTGTAAAGCCTGCATATTTGTCGATCTAAAGGTCCAGATCCTCTCCTGATACTTTTGAGCTTTCACGATCCAACTACGGTTTCCATGACAAAAAAGCCCCACAACAATTAAAGTTGTGGGGCGTAATTTCTGGAGCGGGACACGAGATTCGAACTCGCGACTTCGACCTTGGCAAGGTAGAACTTTACAAAAATAAATCCCTAGCAGTTTGTCGGACTTTCCATCGGTAAAATGTTAAAATCACCGGGCATTGAAAACCCCCGCTGAGGCAAAACAACTATGAGTCATACGTTCCGCCAAGTTGATCGGGAAACACTCTTTCTGCTACCACCGTCTCTGGACGACTGGTTGCCCGAAGGACATCTGGCCCGTTTTATTGTCGAGATTGTCGCACAGCTTGATCTCACTTCAATTAAGGCCGCTTATACTGGCCGTGGTTCCAAGGCTCATCACCCAGAGATGTTGCTGACCCTGCTGTTCTACGGCTATGCTACTGGTGTCTTCTCAAGTCGTAAGTTGGAACGAGCAACCTACGACTCCGTAGCCTTTCGCTACATTGCCGCCAATGATCACCCCGATCACGATACGATCGCGACCTTCCGCAAACGCTTCCTTTCGGAATTGACTTCGCTCTTTGTCCAGATTCTTCAGATCGCTCACCGGATGAAGGTTCTGAAGCTTGGCAAAATCAGTCTTGATGGAACCAAGATCAAAGCCAACGCCTCCAAGCACCGGGCTCTGAGCTGGAAGTATGCTTGCAAGCTCGAAAGGCAACTCAAAGCTGAAGTTGAAGACCTCCTGCGTCAGGCTGAAGAAGCCGACCGAGCTGATCTTCCTGATGGCCTGGATATTCCGGTTGAACTGGTACGTCGCGAAAAGCGCCTTGCCGCCATTGCCGAAGCCAAAACCGAAATCGAACGACGAGCTGACGAACGCTTTACCGAAGAACAGGCTGACTACGAGAATAAACTCGCCACGCGCAAGGACAAAGAACAAAAAACCGGCAAGAAGGCACGAGGCAAGAAACCAAAGCCTCCCGTAGCTGGCCCTCGTGATAAAGATCAAGTCAATCTCACCGATGAAGAATCTCGGATCATGCCCGCTTCTGGCGGTGGTTTTGAACAATCCTACAATGCTCAGGCTAGCGTCGATGTCGATACCATGCTGGTCATCGGTCAGCATCTCACTCAAAACCCCAATGACAAGCTGGAAATCGAACCTGCCCTTGAAGAGTTAAACAAACTGCCGAAAGACCTGGGAACGATTGACTCCCTGTTAGCTGACGCAGGTTATTTCAGTCAGGACAATGTCGATAGCTGCCTGAAAGAGAAGCTCCTGCCATATATCAGTAGTGGTCGTGACGAGCACAACCAAAGTCTCAAAGAACGTTTTACCGAGCCAGAACCACTGGTCAGGAATGCCGATGCTGTTACCGAGATGAAGCACCGATTGAAGACAAAAGACGGTCGAGCAATCTATGCCAAACGAAAATGCACCGTCGAACCGGTCTTCGGTATCATCAAGGCCATTATGGGCTTCAGGCAGTTCTCACTCCGTGGGATGGAATCCGTCCGCGGAGAATGGAATCTGGTTTGCATGGCTTGGAACTTGAAGCGAATGCACGTTTTGGCGGCATAAGTTGCCAAAACATCACCTTTTGCGATCAAATAGACGCCTCCTAAACGGAAAGAAGCCGATTTACCGAGAATATTCAGCTCAAAACGTTGTCAAATGTTTGTAACAACCTGATTTAACACTCAACACTTGGTGTCGCTGGTCAAGTCCGACAAACTGCTAGTTCACGTAACCACTACCGATGGCAGTAAAAGGAAGGCTCAATTCAAGTTCTGGTACTTGCTTAGCAATCCAAGCGGTGAATGTGTTGCTGTTGGGCCCTGGAAAGGCACTGTAAGTTGTTTTCCATGGATAGGCACGTGCAGCCTTATTTATATCATCAATCATTTTGTCAACTTCTGAGCCCGTATGTGCTTTGAGAATCTGAGGCTTCTCTCCGAACCAGAATCGGTCTGGAATGCCCTTGGTAATTCTCAAGACTGGCTCGCCGTGATGTTCACGCCAACCGACAACATCGTACACCGTGTAAGAGGTTTCACCCGTCCGTTTTGTAGCGATCCAAGTGTGGATTGCAAACCAGCCTCGCCAGCTCCAAGCTTTGGCACCATAGACATGTATAATCGCTTCATTTGTAACGGAAGGGTCGGGGGCTATCCCCGCAGATTCTCGGCTTGCGGTGCGCCAGTCTTTACCAGAAGAGCAGTTCGACAAAAGAAATCCCATAAGGACAAAAGCTGGGAGAAGTTTTAAGGTTTTTGTAAAAATATACTTCACTAAATCACCGTCAAGGAAGGATTACTTTTCAATGATTATAGCTTAGCACGTGTATGGATATGAAGTATGTGGCCACCTGACTGTTGAAGTTAAACGAGAGTCCTCTTGATGGCGTTCAACAAGGCACATTTTTTCGTCTCAGAGATTCTACATCACGTGAAAGGCCACCAAGGATCGAACCCTGGTGGCCTTCATTTTCGGATTAAGAAGCTTCCTAAATATCTCTATCAATAAGAAGCCTGTTATTGCCCCAGAAGTCGTGACTTCTGGGACATTTCGCATTGTTTGTAGAGTGTGAAATTGGCCGTTTTGCAAAATTCTTACTGACCCTAATTTTTGAGACGAAATTCCTGTTGCCGCGTGTCCGATTAATCCTGAGGTAATTCAAGGAGAGTGAAAATGTTTCCAGTGGAACGAATAGACCATATTTGTGTAGCCGTTAAGGATCTTGAGCAGGCCAAGCCAATTTGGGAAAAATTGCTCAGCAAGGAAAAGCCTGATCTTGAGTATGTGGACGATCCCGAGGCGATCAACGTCGCACGTTATTACGTGGGGGAAGTAGGGTATGAACTGATGGAATCCACCCGTGAAGGCAGTGATATAGATCGTTTCATCAAAAAACGGGGTGAAGGGATTATGCTCATCTCCTTTAAAGTCCCCGATGCGGACATTGCCTTGGAGGGACTCAAGGAGGCGGGGTTTCAGATGATCGACCAAAAGACCAGGTGCTGGAATAAATCCAGGTTTGCGTTTATCCATCCCGGATACATGAACGGTGTTTTGGTCGAGATTATCGACTAGCAGTATGTCGGGATTTTTTGACCGTAGAATGTGAAGCTCGCTGTGCTTAAAAATCCATGCGAAAGTAAAAATCCATGAGTGATACCTTCCGACAATGTGATCCTGCTTTGCCTAAACACAAATAACGCATTCAATCCAGGTAGCGGAGGGGCAGGGCCGTCTCAAATTTTGTAAGTCTTGACAGCGAGAAAACGTCTTGGATTTTGTGCTGCATTGTTTTCAGAGCCAAAAACCTTAGTGGATCTAAAATTACTGAATATCCTGACTAATAAGAAATGGCCACGAGGAGATCAAATCCCGTGGCCATGATTATATGGCTTCTGTGCTGTCTGTTATGAAACTACCTTGCTTCGAAGGTCATACAGTCCGGCTGGCCTTGTTGCATCCCGACTGAGATGCTGGCGGCTGAACACTCGTAATCCTTGTTGAATTTACAGTTTGCCAATTTACAGGCTCCTACTCCGGCAGTCATGTCCATGACACCACCATGCTTTTCAGCAGTGAAGAATGTGTCGCAGGAAGGGTCACCAGCAGGCTCCCCAACCGTGATCGCCAAGGCATGACAGCTTTTCTCGGTGTTGTAGGCACAACTATCAACTGTGCACCCCATGACTTTTGGCATCTTCATTCCCATACGTAAACTCCTTTCTTCACAGAAGCCACAATAAGCCTTCCACTAGCCCACTCAATCACTTTACAGCAACAAACAGGGCTTCGGAAGGAATGGTCCTTTGTTCATTCTGATTTGCAAAGCCTTTTCTTGATGGATCAAGCTGTCGTCTCCCATTTGATCACGTCCACAGGGCAGACTGTGTCACACGCCCCACAATCGACGCAAACGTCTTTGTCGATCACGTGAACTTCGCCTTGTTCACTGATTGCATCTACCGGACAGACTTCAGCACATGCAGCACAATTGATACACCCTTCATCAATCCAATGTGTTCCCATACGCATTCTCCTCACGTTGTAAAGTCGAGAATATAAGTTATCAGAGTTATGGCTTGTTGCAACAATTACCCTGATACTACTTTTGAGGGTAAGAAACTGGGCGTCCCTCAAGAAATCCAAAGCCCATGCGAATAAGAAAAAACCACCCGGCGATCAGACCAGGTGGCCATAATTTTGATGATTAACGAGCTTCCTAAATGTCTCTATCAACAAGAAGCCAATTTCCTTCTCAGAAGTCGTGATAAATGAGAAATGGCCACCCGTTTCCAGGTGGCCATAGTTTTGAGTATTAATCGCTTCCTAAATACCTATATCAATAATAAGCCTGTTTTCCTCTCAGAAGTCGTGGCTTATCGTAATTTGTCGTGTCGATTTGGGATACATTCCCTCAACCTTCACTTTATTATCATGTTCAATCTTGTCTTCGGAGGCAGGCTACGCTGAAAAAGTGACTTTGTTCTTTATGTTGCTACATTATGGCCGCCAGCCGACATTCTTTCCAGGCGATCAGAAAACTCATGTATTAATTGAGCTCTATGAATCAATTCGTTTTTGTCTGATTCATTGATTACATAATTTGCTATCGCTTTCACTTGATGTGCGCCACGCGATATCAACGCCACTAAAGCCGGAGGATTCATCGGGAACATAAGCTTAAAAAGCTCTACAAACACCTCCTCGTCCCATGATTCAATCAAACCTAAAATGGAACAATTAATTTCAAATTCTTCATCTATAGATAGTTTCTTAATTGCTTGCTCGGCTCGGAAGAGAGCCTGTTCAACCTTGGCCTGCATAATTAACATACGTTCGCTTAGGTCTAGAGGGACATTCTCATCATTTACAAGGTCTTCAAAAAAAACTAACAGGTTGGATAAATTCCCCTCTGTCATAGCTCTCTCAAGCCAAAACAATTCTTGTCCCGGCCCAGCGACAGATACTTTAGATAGATCAATGTAAAATTGAGCCGTTCGAGCTCGCAACTTGTTGGCCTTACAAAAGGCTTCCTTAATTCCCCCAGAAAATAATGGCTGGGGTATTATCGTCTTTTGCATCCAAAAATGATAAAGCGAGTGTAAGTGTTCAACTACTCGACCCTCTGTTGGAAATTTGCTGAAATAACAATTTGCACCTAATGCATAGGCTTCCGAGATCTTTTCTTGAGAATTATCACCAGAAAGAATAATGACTGGGGTTTTTGACCAGATAGGGCTCGATTTAAGATGTTTTAGAAAATCAAGACCTTGTCCATCTGGGAGGTGCATGTCTGATAGGATCAAGTTAACAGGTAATTTTTTGAGCTCTCTTTCAGATAGAAGGGTGATGGCGTCTTCGACGAGAGTCACATGTAAGATTTCTCCTACAAAACCAAAACTTTTAAAGGTCAACTCAACTAAATTAGCTAAGCTTGCATCATCTTCTATGTGCAAAATAACCTTGTTTGCCATACATTCCCCCAACTGTATTAAACAAAAAGCTACGCCGTTCTCAGGGTGGTTCCAATCATACTGCACGCCCCCCAACAACAGTTTCTCAAATTGCGACACAAATAAAACACAGCTAATCTACATCAGTTGTAAACTGAGGTCAAAGATGCGGGGTTCTTATAAATCATACCGCATTGTTTGGAGTGTGAAATTGGCTGAAATGCGAAATTCTTACTGACCCTGATAAATAATAAACGGCCACCCGAAGTAGATCCAGATGGCCATAATTTTGTGATCTGTAGAGCTTCTTAAATATCTCTATCAATAACACGCCCGTTTTCGTCTCGGCAGTCGTGATTTCTGGGACAGATGGTGTCAGGTGTTTGACTTCTTATATGCTTCAAGAAAAGTGTCTCCACAGACAACTTCAATGTAAAGATCTATCCCTCTTACTAGAACACGAAACTTGTTTGCATTCCTTTCGAAAAACTTTTCTGATTTGGCTACAAATTCCTTTGAACTATTTCTCATGTCGACCGAAACACATTCATGATTATTGTTTGATTTAATAGGTATTTGTTTCGTTCTATTATACAGTTCTTGCAAAAATGAATTGTCAGTGAATGTACTCCCCTCTTTCTCAATGCAATTAGCCATAGCTCATTCTCCCTTTTCACAAAACGTGAAACACACAAAACTCGCTAATAACAAAATGCATCATCTGTGCCAGCATTAAATTTCTAGTTTTTATGTGATTCCATGGGGTTGTCATGATTTTTAGTTGTAAACATGTGTAGAAAAGATTGTAGTTGTGCAATTTTTGCGCGCCAGAACAGACATGAATTGTTTGCTTTGGGAATTACTACTCCTGACATTTAACAAAAAAAGCCCCACAGTCAGGAGGGTGACTGCGGGGCAACGGGTTCTATGGGTTTTTCTAGGAGGTAGAACATGAAGAAGTATGTTCTGGTTAATAGGTTACTCTTTCAGTCAGATATGTCAACAAGAAAAACGAAATAAAAAGGCCACCAAGGATTGAACCCTGGTGGCCATAGTTTTGTCTCCTAAATGTCTCTATCAATAAACAGGGTTCCCTTGATGTCCGATTGATAGCGTTCAATAAGACACCTGCCTCTACTGAACGGACTTCGCACGTCCCAGCTTTTTTCTATTTAAGAATTCAATGTCTCTTATGATCTACCAACCTTCTGACTCTGTGATACTGGCTATTTGATCATCAACCAATTTGGCTTTTGACTTCAGCACATCTACTAATTGCTCGCTTAGCATATTTGCCTCCATTTGTCTTCTACTGTGTATACCATACTGTTTTAGTCATGTATGTCAACAAAGAAATAAAAAAACAAAATAGCCACTAGGGATCGAACCCTGGTGGCCATAATTTTTTGATTAAAGAGCATCTTAAATATCTCTATCAATAAGAAGGCGGTTTTCTTCTCGGAAGTCGTGATTTATGAGAAACCAAAAGACAGGTCTTCGAGTACAAATTGGATCCCCATTAAGGACTAAGATGCGCACTGGGAGGAATCCGTAAATTTGGTTCTTCAGCTATCGAACAGAAATACTTAATAGCTCACAAGTCTCACCTGGGCGAACTGACGATGTCCTTCTGGGGAGCCATGGAAACCATACCCGCTCTGCTTGGCACCTACCCAGGGAGCATCCGAACCGCCTCCGACTCCCTGATTGACGGCGACCATACCCGCTTCGAGACGGTCGGCAACCGACCCGGTACCTTCCCCGCCGAACACAACGGCACCCCACCCGTGCGTGGTATCGTTTGCTCGCTCGATTGCTGCCTCGACATCACTGAAGCGGCTAATAGCTACCACCCGCCCAAAAGTCTCTTCCCGTTCCAGCATCATCTCCGAGGTCACATCACAAATAACTGTCGGGGTGATATAGCGACCCGGCTGGTCGCTACCACCGAGCAGTACCCTCGCCCCTTTATTCTCGGCGTCACGAAGGTGCGAAACGATCTTTTCGTGCTGGTGAGCGTTGATGATCGGACCGATATTGACGTCCTTTTGATCCCATGGGCCGACCTTGTAGCTGGACGCAATCTCTACAACCCGCTGTTCAAATTTGTCTGCGATGCTTTCATCGACATAGATCCGCTCGGTCGAAATACACATCTGCCCAGCGTTCTCGAAGCTGCTGGCGACAGCAAAACGGGCCGCGTGTTCAAGGTCGGCATTGTGCATGACAATCAGCGGGTCTTTCCCCCCGAGTTCCATTACCAGCCGCTTTAGGTTTACCGCAGCGCCCGCCATGATCTTTTTTCCGGTCGCCTGGGAACCGGTAAACGCTATCATGTCAACGTCGCTCTCAACCAGCGCCGCTCCCTGTTCGCCGTCTCCGTGGATGATCTGCAAGACGTTGGGGGGAAGAACTTCGTTCAACTTGTCAACAAGGGCCTGTGCCACCAGGGGGGTCTCTTCCGACGGCTTAAAAACCACACTGTTGCCTGCAACCAGTGCAGGAACCATGAGGTTATTGGCCATTGCGATCGGGTAGTTCCAAGGCGAGATGACACCGACGACACCCAATGGCTTGTATTCGAGCCTTGAGCCGCCCTCCAGTTCACGGGGTTGCAAAGCCTGCTGCGCCGACACCGCAATACCTGGCCCGCCGCGAAGAACCCATTGAACCTCTCCGCTGGCACGACGTAGGTCTTTGCCCATCTCGCGGCTAAGCAGTGTTGTGAGTTCCTGTGCTTGCGACTCCATACCCGCAAAGGCCTGAAGCAGCAGCTCAACCCGCCTATCGCCCCCGATTCCTCTCCATTCACTGGCCGCTTTGTGAGCATCGGCCACTACCCCGGCAATCTGCACGGACGGTGTGACCGCTACCTCGCCTACAAGTTCACCGTTACTTGGGTCGTACGAAGCCAATTTCCCTTGCATAGTTCTTCTCCTAGATGAAGCGCTGCATCATTTCGGCAGCCCACCTCTCGACATTATCGGGAGTCACCCGGTGAGCCACGAGGGCTCTCTCGGCATGACCACGCAACTCGCTATCGCTCAGGTCTGATAGTCGGGTAAAAATTCCGGTGCGTCTCCCGACCAGATAGAGCGTCTGCTCATTTGCATCCAACGACAGAAAAGACCTAATTGGTGCGATCATCTTCTCCTTATCGTGCGGCAAGCTCCCCTCGACCTCCTGGAACAGGTTCAGGATGTGATCGCTCTTGACTATGCTGTCGATGCCTTGAAGGTGTTCAAGGAACAACAGCAACTCTTCTGCTTTCTGCTTGTCACCGAGAGGCTGAAAGGCTCCCTCACAAACATCCTTGTACAACTCTACAATTTCGGGAATTGCCAAGGTTCGGATACGGATAAAATCAGCATTAATCTGGTTGAGAGCATCGGCTGTTTCCAGGGCATTCTCCCTCGTAAAAGTCTCCCCGCCGAGGCCCGGCATGAAGTATTCGGAGAGCTCGATCCCGGCCTTTTTCACCTTCTGCCCGGCAAGGATATGAGTCTGCTTGTCGACTCCCTTTCTAACAAAAGCGAGGACTTCATCGGCAGCCGACTCCATACCGATGTGAATCCGGTTCAGACCGGCTTCCGCCAGACGTGCGATATCATCATCACTGATTCTGGCCACCGAATGAGAACGTGCATAAGAGGTTACCCGCTTGACCTGGGGGAACGTCTGACGCACATGCTGAAGAATCGCCACCATGTCGTCCGGCTTGATCACCAGAGTATTGGCATCCTGAAGGAAGATCGACTGCATTCCACCACGCATGAAGGTCAAAGCCGCATGGAAGGCCATCTGGTCGGCGTGAGTCAACCCGGCCTGAAGTGACGCCAGACTGCTCGTATCGCCTCCTGATCCGTGACCGACCTTAGTGATTTCGTTTACGAAATAGTGCACCCGGTCGATATCCTTACGGATATCATCAACCGAGCGAATACTGAACTTCTCTCCCTTGTAGAGGCCGCAAAACGTACACTTGTTCCAAGGGCAATTGCGTGTGATCCTCAGCAAGAGGCTATTGGCTTCACTCGGGGGTCTGATCGGACCGAGTTCAAACCCCTGGTAGCTATCATCAACGTTCATTCTATGTAACCCTTCCCTTTTTCCTGCCCACCAGTATATGTCTTCTCACTAAACAAAAAAAGGCGTGACTTAATTTATGCGTCACGCTTTCAATGATCTGTTTCCCTGGGTTGAGCTCGAACTATTCTGACACAGGGGGTAATTGGCAGAAACATAAAATTATTACTGACCCTGCATTACAAGAATGGCCACCCGAAGTTGATCCAGATGGCCATCGTTTTATGGTTTAAAGAGCTTCCTAAATGTCTCTATCAACGAAATGCCGTTTTTCGTCTCGGTAGTAGTGCAACGTAGGGACCATCTGATAAAGATGCAAAACCATTTATGTTGATTGCCTTTGGCTATATGAATTTCAACAGCTTATTTGTTGCTCGCAACAAGACCAATCCCGACGCCAATAAATGTTCCGCCGATTACTCTGTTGATATACTGACCGACCGTGGCTTTGGAAAACAGAGAAATAATCTGTTGCCCGCCAATTGCGTAAATCATAAAACAAACAAATGCAACAAATGCGCAAATCATCAAAAGCATGCATGATTGAATCAAGTATAAATCAGGGTCAATAAATTGTGGAAAGATTGCAGTGAAAAAAACAATTGCTTTGGGGTTTCCGGCTGTTACAAAGACAGCTTGAAGATACATCTTTTTCAAAGAGAGCTCTTTGGTGGGATTAGATTCACTGAGTGGTATTGACCTCTTTGATGAAAGAAAAAGGCCCACTCCAATGTAAATAAGATATGCTGCACCTGCCCATTTAATAACGTTAAAGACAACTTCAGAAGCTACTAAAATTGCACCAAGACCCGCTATAGAAATAGAGGCTTGGGCTAATGTAACAGTCACATTCCCCATTGCTGACGCGAGGGTTCTCCTTGCCCCATAATTCATACCGTGAGTCAAAGCTAAAAGCATGCTTGGCCCTGGTAGAATGGAGGCAATAAATACCGTCATTAAATATATAAACAGGAAGTTGAAAGACATGATTTTATACTTTTACAATTGTTGAAGTCATTAGACCAGCAGAAAGGTAATATTCTCACAGCCCCTGCAGTGTAAAAAGCCCCCGATCAGAAGATTGTGGGCTTTCGTGTTTTATAAATGGTGACTTATGGGAATGGCTTTTTCTATAATTGCTATATTCATTATTTCTCGACTGAACCATCAATATTTGCTTGCTGCTTCACTGGTTCATTTCGAATTAATATTTTTGACTTTACTCCTCCAGGCATACGCTCGAAAAACCCTTCAGTTTCAGTAATATCTCATGTCGGTTCTCCCGCGTCTATTTCCAGCAGGTAAGGAGCCACAAAGCCCTCATACGCTTTTTTGGTCTCTTCGGGGAGAGATTTCCATCCCGTAATTTTGCCACGACACTGGGGGGTGCCACACATACAGCGGGAAGGGAAATTATCCACCGAATAGTTGCGCATGGCATAATCAAAGATCAACTCCTCTCCTGCGCGGATATCTCTGAAAGCTACAAAATCGTGGGCGCCTGTTTCATTTACCCGGATACCGCAATTGGGGTTACAGGAATGATTCACTTTGCTGATTAAAGCGGCATGCAGGACATGCCGGTTCCTGCCGATTTGGGAGGAATGGGACGTGCTTTTTTCCAGCTCTTTCTCTATCTTGCCCTTCATGACCAGCTGCCCACGTTGGAAATCTTTACAGGCAATCACGCCCTCTCCTTTGCCTTCTGTAATTCTTAGTTCATATCCTTGGTTCATATAGCTACTCCTGATTTTTTTAAATCATAACAATTTTTATTATGATTTTCAGAAGGTACAGTGTATCGGAGACCTTTTTTGTGCAAGCCCCCCCTCCGATAAAACCGTCAATGTAAGTGAATTGATCCGATCCGTCAAAGTGTCCGATTTATCGCCTCACAATGAATTTAGCTACTTGGCTACACAGGTCAGCGGTTTTCTTATAAACCCTGATAAATAGTAAATGACCACCCGTTACCAGATGGCTCTTTGGGTCTCGTTACGATTTTTATGTGTCTCCAGTAATTTTTCATTTTCACGGCTAAAGATCTAGCTCAGGGGCTTGCGGGTTAATGGCAAAACCTCTGGATTAAATAAATGTTTTTAAAAGCCGACACAGTCAAATCAAACGCCGTGTAAGCAAGTCCCATTGCAGCGCCTTGTTATGCATTGGATACTGGTCACTGATGAAGCCTTCGATGCAGTACACCACCGAGCCAAGCGCACGGTAACGCAGTGATGATTAATCCATAGTAATACCAGGCAGGACCGAAGAACTGCATGGGGGGAAGAATAATTGCAAAAACAGATGCAAGCAAGAACTGGATACCACCTAGAACGAGAGCGTGTCGCATGGGGCTGGAAGGAGCGAAACTCGCGGTGATGTAGCTACCGAGTACCGTATACATGGACCGATAGACAAGGGCCGCAGCGGGATCCCCTGTCGGGAATAAGCCTGAGATACGCACCAGTTTGTTAGTGCCGAGTGAAAGGAGGTCTACGGCAATTAGACCTAGGAGAACGGCCAGAATGCTTCGGAGTGTTGCCCTCAGGGAGACTGTCCGAGGACGAGTACTATGTTCCGTCATCTGCGCTCCTCACCCATGTCGTGACGACCAGACGCCGCATAACATATGATTCTACCAGTGAGCAGACTTGATATCGCTCCGCAGGTAGATGGTTAAAGTTTGTGCTTTAAATCCTTGATGCGAAAACCATTTCAGACTGAGGTTGACTAAATATCGCAGAACAAAAAACGAGTTAAGGGTCACTGGCCATAAACACAAAAAGCCACCCGCATTTGTGCAGATGGCTTGTGGTCATTGTTCATCTTCCCCCTGCATTCTCAGAAACCTACATAAATAACACTGTGAAAGCATATCCAACTGGGTGTTTAGGTCAAGGGTATGGGTTTCTTATTTATCCTCTCGCATTGTTTTGAGTGCGTGAAATTGGCCGAAGCGTGAAATTCCTACTGACCCTGACATATAGGAAATGGCCACCCGAAGTTGATCCAGGTGGCCATCATTTTGTCGTCCTAAATGTCTCTATCAATAACACGCCTGATTTCGTCTCGGCAGCGGTGCTTAATAAAACACTGGGGTTATGTCCCACGACTCTCGGAATCACACCCACCAACAAACCAAGTGGACGATT
>PVMK01139550.1_pt1 | contig 15267 bp, 15 predicted proteins | sample 1853481 | NCBI WGS metagenome assembly PVMK01 (sample SAMN08533507, study PRJNA380276) | Marine sediment metagenome, whole genome shotgun sequencing project.
GTTTGCCAGGTCGAAGGCCACCTCGGACAGGCGGCCCTGCCTATAGTGATGACAAAGGCGGGACCGGTGCCCCCAAAAAGCCGATTGCCTGTTTGGCACTAAATATGATGAAGAACTTGGCCCTTTGCAGGGACGAGCCTGGACTTTCGTGCGAACCGCACTTGACCAGGGCATCCCCTGTTTCGGCTGGGAGTTGGAAATACCCGAGTTCTATGTCATCTACGGTTACGACGAGACAGGATATTACTATTCAGGGACCGAGTGCGACGATGGCAAAGGTCCTAAACCCTGGACCGAGCTCGGAGACACTGGAATCGGCATTGTTGAGCTTTACAGAGTAAGCAAGGGCGAGCCGGTCGATGATCGTGTCGTTATTCAGGAGGCGTTGTCATTCGCCCTTGAACATGCCAGCAGTCCGGATAAGTGGATATTCCCTGACTATCGGGCGGGAGCGGACGGCTATAATCTGTGGATCCAGGGGGTAAAGGCTGGAAAATCTATGCGGATGGGTATGGCCTACAACGCGGCCGTCTGGGCATCGTGCCGGAGAAATGGGGTGGCATTTTTAGAAGAGGCCAGGGAGCGAGTCGACGGTGAGATGGACCGTCTCTTTGAAAAGGATATTGGACACTATCAGCTTGTCTCCGGACACCCAAAGCCGTCACGGAACTGTACCCGTTCAACGAAAATCATTCAGTATCCCCAATTGGAGTTGATGACAGGAGCAAAGCGGCCGTTTCCGAGCTCGAGTTAGCCAGGGATGCCGAGGCGGCCGGTCTGGTGGAATTGGCCAACATAGTCACCCGTCTTGCCTGATACCATCGTTCTTGACCGAATCTAGTCACTTTCAAGGCCGGGTTATATTGAGAACGATCCGAAAGCCGTGGCCCGTAGGTGATTATCTGGTCACTGATTCCAAGGATGCCTAATGCTGTCCGATTGACGGCCGGTTCACTGTAAGAATCCCGTAACCAAATACAAGATCAGTGTAATCCTCGCCAGATATAGACGGTAGCAGGCGCCTTTATTGGATAGACCTCTCACATTGGCCCCTACACTAGCTACCGCTACCCGGTTCTTGGATCTCGAAAAACTCCACTTGATAATCGTGGGTTGACTGGAAGCTTGTTCAAGATTGCTACTCTTCGATCCGATGGTGGTCTGGTTTCATCCCCCTCCCCTGTTCCGGTAACTTACAGTTTAATTTAGACCGAAATGGCCTGCTGATCACCTCAGGGCGACTCCGCATTCCTGGACAATTCCGTCAGAGAAATCGCAGTCTCGTTGAGAGTTTAGGTTCTACCGGTTTCGGACGAAATCGCCGGACATTACACCCCGGACAGACAGATCGCTCTCGGTTGGATTGGTGTTCTTGAGAGGTATTTAGAAGGTGCTCGGAACTGGTTGGAAGAGCTCAACGTCTTGATGCTGAATAGAACAGAATTCATCGTGGGCTTATCGCTCTCCTTGTCTAAACTTGATGTCTACACGAAAGTAAAGTGCTATTAAGCGAAGTATTGGCGCCCCAGGCAGCCCCAATTCTTAGGGACATGTTCTTTCTCTTATTGCCCAGAGTTGCCCTTGTTCTGTCCAAGGATGGTCAAAGCGAGCGAGCCACTGCGCTGTTAGCGCCAACCCAAAGCCACGGCGATAACCCTTCCGTCATGCTGGGAGGCCGGTCGCCAACATCGCGGCTACACGAAGCACTTAATAGTGGACTGGATGCCGCCCTCTATGAGGCTGCTGGGGCACGAGGTGAATCCCTGGCTCTGGAATCTACACTCGCCGCTCTGAGGGACAGCTTTCGCCCTGATGTAGTTCAGTCAGATTGATAGTCAGCCCTTCCCCTTAACTTGGACCGCTCACCCTCCCAGCAACATTCCGGTATCGGCGGCACTTCTTCGCGTTAGAGCCAGCGGTCGAAGAACTCGCGGAGATCCTGACTGCAAACCTGCTCGGCAAGCTCGATAGCGCCCGACCGGCTTCGAGCCATGGGTTATCCGTGGGCTATATGTATTTCGACGTGGCCTTCGATGGTGATGAGGTCGCTTCGACCGGTGCTGGCTTGACAGATAAAATCAGGCTGACCTACCGTCCAGCAGAACAGGTTGCAAGCGGCTAAAAACCAGGATCAGACATCGTGAACGGATCTGGGCTTGACAGTGGTTCGTCCAAAAGCTAGAATGTAGCTACCGTGTGGCTACATTAGAATGAGGGTGAATAATGCCAGTGACTATTGGTGTTCGAGAACTAAAAAACCAGGCTTCTAAAGTTATTCGGGCTGTTCGTGAAGATATGGTCGAATACATTGTGACGCTGCGCGGTGAACCAGTGGCCGTTCTTCGACCATTGACAGAGAGCGAAACCCAACGTCTCCGTCAGCACGAGCTAGCGGAAGCCATGGATGAAATGAGTTCACTGGCGAATGAGATTGGCGAGTCATGGACCTCAGATAAAAGCGGAGTGGAGCTCGTCTCCGACCAGCGGAAATAAGTCATGGCCGTCCTTGATGCAAGCGTTACGTCGCGATGATGAACGCCAGGGAAGAGCATCACGCAAAGAGCTGGTCGTGGTTCGAGGCGGCCCAGGCAAGTCAGGAATCTATAATTGCACCAGCCATACTCTTGGCTGAAGTAGCGTCAGCCCTGAGTCGAGGTGTTGGCAATCCTGCGTTGGCTCACCGCGTTGTGGCAAATATAAAACGCGCTGGTGTCGTTGAATTAATTCCCATAACGTTAGCTATCGCTGAACTTGCAGCAACGATTGCTGCCAATTACCAAATCCGTGGATGTGATGCCATCTACGTTGCCACGGCAAAGCGGTTTAGCGAAACCCTGATCACTTTGAATCGCCAACAACTTGAGCGAGCTGTTTCCATCGTCAAAACACGCAGGCCATAGCTACTACCGCTGGGTGTGCGAATGACAGCGCCTGACTTGAGGCTGCTTAAGGGTGTTCCTTTTCAAACCCGTTGATGCAGACCTCGAACGACTTTTACAGGGCTTCTGTGACGATCCCGTCCGGTGCGCCGGGGGCTACGATCTGGGTTCGTGGTTTCCCTTCCCCCCACTCGTCAAGCAAAGCACCATCGAATCGCCGGCCGATCACTTAAGAATACAGTCCGCATGATGGAGCGTTGCACTTTCAAAGTGCGATGCTCCTTTTCTTCGATCCAAATGCATCGCACCCACAAGGTTATCACGCTCACAGGATTTCAAATGCATCGCACCCTACAGGTGCAACGCATTAGATTAGGTGTAGGAGGTTACCCGATCCCTATTGCCGAAAGCACCGCCGGCGTGGGCGATGATGTCGAAAAGCAATCCCAGGCCAAGCGCCAACCATTCGAGACCGTTTACGCCACCCGGGTACACAATGAGATACACGATCGTCGTCCAGGGTAACAGGGCGGTTCCAAGGATGAGCCAGAGCCGCGTGGTGTACAAACCATTAAGGACGTACTAGCTGGCAGCTATCATCCATCTCTGCTGCTTAGCCCGCGGCCTCAGTGGGAGGAGGAGCGTAATAAAACAGCAATCGCTTGCAATTCGCTGCGGCGCAAAAAAAGCCTCCTGAGTATTCGAGTCCTCAGGAGGCTTTCTAGATTACCCTGTCCGGTTATATCGCAACACTTCGCCACCGGCGGCGTCATATAGAACTAGTTGAGATCCAACTAGCTGATAGGTCCTAGCCGACTGCATGGCGGTCAGGTAGGATTGTTCTTGGGCGTCGATCTCCGGAGTACAGGCGGCATTCGTCGACGATAGTGGTCCAATGGAGATTGCGTTCCCGCTGACAGCATAGGGACCACTGTAGTTGTTGCATCCTCCGCTGCCAGACACCCCACTGCTCGCGTCAAACGAAGCTGTCAGTGCTGTATTTGGAATGGGGACCTGGTTTATGTACATGGATGAGACGCCCCAGCTCGTGTTGGCCAACGGATTGCTCGAGTTAACCGTTATGGTTAGCTGTCGAATCTGTACGGTGCCATCGTTGAGTTGCACTCGCAATTCATAAGTTGTCGTCTGGGTGGGGCAAACCTGCCGGCTGCCTGAACCGGTGGTCGGGAATTGTTCGTAGGGCTGTCCAACCGGGTAAACCCAAACAGCCTGGACGTTCTCAACCTCCCAACGAATCGTGGTACAGTCGCCCAGGTTGATGGAAGTGCTATCGGCCCAGAACTGGATCGATGGGGTCGCGATTGGGGTCGGGGTCGGCGTCGGCGCCGGTGGTGTTGGAGCCGGAATGACCGGCACGTCAGCGGCATTAGTCACCTGAATATATGCCCCCGCTACCCATCCAATACCACCGGTAGCTCCTGTATAAGGAGAAGCCCACCATTGGCCGTCGGCGCTGCGACCGATTATCTCGCCTGTGGCCCCGTTTGGCGCCCAGCCGACAATTGGGTAAACCGTTCCTGGACCACTGCGAATGTTAACTCCACTGGGAGCAACAACTGTTCCCGTGGGTACGCCTGAATCAGGCGGTGGTAGCTCGACCTCGGGCGCTTCGGTGTCCAACACCTCTCCCTCTCCAAGAGAAACAAAGAAGAGAGAACCGCCGCCTGCCGGTCGGACCAATTCAAGTACAGAGCCACCCGGGTGTACCCGGTAATTCTGGCTGGCTACCAGCCCGTTTATCATCAGGTCGGAGTCTGAATCAGGCCCGCATTCCGCCAGTGTTATCGCTGCCGGATGCATAAACAGGCTACCAGCCATACCGCCCTCGACATCGTACTGGGATCGCCCGCTGTTACAATCAGCCTTGAAGGCCATGATGCCCTGCCGGCCGTAGACCACTGTATAGTCGGTTGTACCGCCGGCAGCAGTTACCTCGCCGCCGGGTTCGTTATTCTGACCCGCCAACTTCCATACCTGTCCCTGAATGCCGGACTCAGGCATGCCGTTGATGGTCAGAGAAGCGACAAGGGCGTCTAGTTCGGCCAGATCTGGCACCCAATCTGATGTGGCCAGGCTGTTCAGCACCTCTGCTTGGGCCTGGATGAATGCTTCATACCCGCCCTCGGTGTTTATGGCCGTATTGAACGAATCGGCCACCTCTTCGTTGGTCGGTAACAGTGGCGTGTTTACCGGATAGAAGAAGGCGACCAGGTACCGGCTGTCATTGGTGAAGCCCTGGTAGATGTAGCGTAACGGCAGACCATCGCTGGTTACCGGGTTCATGTCCTGGGCAAAGCGACCGACGAAGCGGAAGCCGTTCTTGCTGGCGCTCGTCTCAGTGGCGCCGGTCCGTCCAACCTGGACCGCAAGATCGTTCCTACCGCCTACTTCCTCCGTCGGCAACACGGGCATGCCGGCGATCTGGGGCGGGTAAGGCAGGGTGATAGTTTGCACGTAGATTTCATCTACCCTTTGGGTGACTGTCTCGTTGCCGTTAAGCTCCCACTGGGTCACATAGGCCTCAACGGGGATGATGTACATCACCGGTCCACCTGCGTTGCGGTCCTCAGGAGTGTCACCGTTGAAGATGATCTCAATGTGGTCCGGCATTCCCTTTGGTCCTGGTGGCATGCTTTCGTCGTACGGCGTAGCTTGTACGACATACGCCTCCCAAGATTCGGCCAGGCCCTGGGTATCCAGGGAGATGTCGTCGGGGTCGATATCTAGAGCAGAGATTCTCTCGCCTAATGCGAACAGCATATGACCCGCATCGTTGGCCAGGTTTAGCTGTAGCACCTCGCCGTCCAGCTCAAAGGAGGCTACTGTGCTCAGCAAGGCCAGATATTGTTGGTCCAGGGAATCCTCCCCGCAGAAAGCCATGGTGCTTGGGCCCATAACTATGGTCAGGCTGTCTCCATCGGCGCTGTAAGTGCCACCGACCTGGTTACAATCCGCTGTAATCGGGGCTGAGCCACCGGGCAGAAAGATGACCGTGTAATTCTCAGGATTCGGCACAACAGACTGGGCTGCCGGTTCCGTCTCAACAAGGCCTGACCACAGCCACTCGATGTTCTGGATGTCCTCGATCGATGCCGTTGGTGATTCTTCGGCAGGCCCGCCGTTGTTGAATATCATGTTGCCCGCGTCGGCAAACAGGTTGAAGACCAGCTTGTCCTCTGGGCCCATGACCCAGGTAACAACATTCTCTAGATAGCCCAGGAACTGCTGGTCCAGGGAGTCAGGTGGGCACATGGCCATTGTCGACATAAATGGGCTGGCAAAGCTGATGCTCGATCCATCGAGAGTATAGCTCGTGGAAACCATGTTGCAGTCAGCTTTGATCGAGGCTTGTCCATCGGGGAGTAAGGTCACGGTGTAGCGCGAGGGATCGTCGACCGAGATGCTGTTCAAATCGGCTGTGTCTTCGAAGGCTTCCCATTCCCAGACGGTTCCAGTGATGTCTACGGCCTCGTCCACCATAGGTTCTGGCACATCGGCCGCTCCGCCGTTGAGGAAGATCATGTTGCCCGCATCGGCGATCAGGTTGAATACCAGCTTGTCCTCTGGGCTCATAACCCAGGTCACTACGTCGTTGATTAAGGCCAGGTACTGCGAATCAAGCGAGTCCGGCGGGCACGCGGCCAAGGTCGAGATGCCGGGGCCAACGAAGGTGATACTGTGTCCTTCGAGCGAATAGCCCATGGTGACCATATTGCAATCAGCTTTTATTGAAGCCTGTCCATCAGGCAGCAACGTCACCGCGTATCGAGTCGGGTCGTCGACTTCTATATCGTTCTGGCCGGCCGTATCTTCGAACGATTCCCATTGCCATACGATCCCGACAATATCCTCGGGACCGGCCATGGGTGGTTCGGGGACTGGCTCTTCCGCTGGCTCCTGGGTAGGCTCTAACACCTCTGGTGGTGCCGGTGTTTCAGGTACTGCTGTTGGCGTGGGTTCATCCTCCTGGCAGGCGATCAACACTAAAGCCAACATGACAAATATTAAAACAACTCTTAGATTCCTCATATGACGGTTCCTCCATTATGTTCGAGGGTGAATACTTCTTATTCTGTGAAAAGAGCTCCTAAGCACAAGCAACATGCTCAATCTGAATTCTGAGATCAGCCTGATAGTTTATCCGCTAATCATAAGATGGCAAGATGGCAAACCACCAGTGCTGTGTCTGTGCCTCACTGATATTCGGGGCAGGTATCAGACTTAACCTGATTCATTCTCCTTGGACGGCGCTTGCTTCTGTTTCTCTGCGATCCATATCTCGGCCGCATCCAGCGCTTCGTCTACCGAGGCGCCGATGACCTTTTGGGTCTGGAAGATGTTCTCTTCACCGATAAGTTCAAAGACCTCGGTCTGTTTCAGCCTTTCGTACACTACCTGTTCCACGCCAGACAGCATCAACAGGTTTCCGGCCTCTTTCATCTTTGGCACCACTCTCTCATACCAATCAATTGTTGTCGCGTCGATGGTTTCCCTTCCGCGCAGGTGGATGATGAGTACGGCGCTATGGGCATCACCATAATCAGGCAACATGTCGTCGAACGAGTAAACGGTGGCAAAGAATATACTACCCTGGAATGTGACGATCGTGGCTTCATTGGAGGGCAACTTGTCCGGAACCGGAGCTTTTTCATACCTGCCATCCTTCCGACGGACCATGCGTAGAGCTTTCACCTGGGAGACGGCTTCGATCGAAAAAAGGAGGAGGGACAAGACCACGCCGATAAGGATGGCCACGACCAGGCCTATGAAGACGGCAACCGCAATGGTCACAATAGCCGCACCTGCCGCCACTCTATCCACCTTCCAGGCTTCATTCAGCTCTCGTCCCCTCCATTATCATAGCCTGCGTGCCGATGACGATGAGCATCGCCGCCAGTGCGGTTATAGGGATAAGCTCGGTCAAGGTGCCGAGGAATACCAACACCAAGGCTAGGAGGACGCCGGCATAAACGCCGGACCATCTGGATTGCGCCCCTCCAGAGGCATTTATCCCCGTCCGAGATAGGGATCCACCGGCGGGCATGGCCTGGAAGAAAGAACCAAACAGGTTACCTAATCCCTGGGAGGTGAAGTCCTGGGACATTTCCGACCGTCTGCCGTCGGGATTGGGGTAAGCCGTGGCCACCCCTGAGCTCTCGGCCAGGCCAACGACGGCTGCGGCCATCGCCGGTAGGATCAAGATTGGGATAAGACTGAGATCCGGAAGGACCGGTGTTGGCAGCGCATCCAGGCCACTAGGCACGCTGGCGATATCTCCCACGAGCTCAACCGAACTCCATCCCACGACCCACACAAAGAGCCCGGCAAGGATGATGATGAGCACATCGGCGAATTTTGCCAGCGCCCGTGTTCGTTTTAAGAGGAGCAGGACTATTATGGATCCCAGGCCAAGAAGGGTTGTGTAAAGATCCCAATCACCAATATGGCGGGTGATGTCTACCGCTTTTACGAGTTTATTGGCCTCTTCCAGGGTGGAAGCGTAACCAACTAGCTCGCCGTACTGGCCGAGGACAATGAGCAAGGCTGTGGCAAATACGAATCCGCTCATCACCTCGGCTGATACAAAACGGATGAGGCTGCCCAGTCGAAGGATACCGAGTAAAAACATTATCACTCCGACCAACAAGGTCAGGGTGAACATAGCCGTGATTGGATCTACTCCTCCATCAAGAGTACTAAGAGCGTCAGCGGTCACCAAGGCCAGGGCGTTGGTCAGGGTCACAATCAGCAGGGAGGTGCTGCCGGTCAAGGAAGCGACAATGGTCGTCACCATACCCGTATACAAACCGTAGATAGGATCCACCCCTGCTACCAGAGCATAAGCCATTCCCTCTGGTATACTGACAAGAGCCACCGTGAGACCCGATGACAGATCGAGGCCCAGCGATTGGCGACTGAATTTAAGATCGAGTTTCATCCAGATCGTTCTTCCTATATATAGTCAGTAATGTTACCGGGCATTTTGGACGGTTTATCCAACTCTCTCTTTTGTAACTATTATATTCCCCCTGCCCTGGTTTATCGACAGGAGTGACGATTTCCGGAATTGCCAGGCATTCGGAGAAGAAGATGCGTGTCCCGCCGTCGGCGCTTGTTTCCCTGGTCTCTCCGCCCAGTTCATGCTGGTACTCACTTGTAATGTAAACCGTGTCACCGTCTTCAAAGATCTGGACGGGCACATGCGAGGGATCAGGCCGGTACGAGTGATCGCCGTTATCCTCACTCCACCTGCAGGATCCAAAATAGTGGATCTTTGTTCTGGGGAAGTTGTTCGAAAAGCCCAGTTGATAGTTAGTGTAATTAAACCAGGTCTCGTCCAGCATCGTGATTTCCGAGGGCTTGGCCAGGGGTTCGGTTGATTCGCCCTGGTCATTCTCCTCGACTGGCGGCTCCGTCGTGGATGGCGCCGGCTCAACCGTGGCAACGGTCTCTTCATTAGGAGTAGCGACGGTAGGGGCCGTAGATACCGTCTCCTCGACGACTTGATCCGGTGTGGGCTGTGAGACGTCGCTATCTGTTATCGAAGGTGCGGCGCCCGATACCTGTGGCTCCGTCGAGACTTCAAGCGTTCCACAGGCTGTTGCCACAAAGATAATTACTAATACAAGAATTGACGCGGCTTTGTTAGACTCCCTGATATTCATTGTTGCTCCTCCATTCTTACGTCGAGGCTCTAACCCTCTTTCAGTATGTTAATGATCAGAGTTTAACGCACTCCCGTTACAGGGGTACTTCAGGTTACTTTTAGCTTTGTGGCTTCGTGTTACAAGCCGGTCACAGCGGCTTGGATCTCGTTCCCGCAGTCGGGTCGTTGGACCAAGGATTAGGTCCCACTACACCCGAACGGATATTTTCTGACGGCCATTCGAGCCAGGTAAATGTCATGGCATCACGCCACCAGGATATAAACGAGGCGCGCATCGCCAGCGGCGATTTAAATACGCCTTCTGAGGACGCCTTCTGAGGACGCCTTCTGAGGACGCCTTCTGAGGACGCCTTCTGAGGACGCCTTCTGAGGCGAAGAGCCTTCCGTTCACCTACTTCCGGTAAGCGGCTTCAAATTCATCGTGCGGTGGGACTTCCTCGCCGACCACGTAAAGGAAAAAGTAAACTCCTGTTGGACCCATGAACTTGAAATCCTTCTTCATGGCCTTTAGGGTCGCGTCGAAGTCTCCATGAGCCCTTAGATAGCTCTGGAAAGAGCCGTATTCGCCGTTTAATACGAGCATCCTTTGGGCGTTGCTAACAATCGCTGCCAGCTTCCTTCGATTGCGTATAACCCGCTTGTCATTAGCCAGCCTGTCGATGTCCTCTTCCGTGAAATCGGCGATTTCTTTTATTGCAAAATTGTGGAATGCTTCTCTAATATCTGACCACTTTGAATCAATTACTCGCCATGACATGCCCGTCTGGAAACGGCCTTGCTCATGATCTCGAGGTAGTCATCAAGCGACGTAGGATCTATTTGCATTGGTGGTTGGTTCTCTGGCATTGGTTTGTCTCCTTTCTAACCGATGGGCTTTGGTCGATATTGTTTTGACTCTTCCCGGTATCAAGGTTCTAAATCCTCGCAAACCTGCCGCCCATAAGCGTCTCATCGAGGTACGCTTGGCAATTATAGCAGAATGCGAGAGAGCAATGTGTTGGCAGATTCACCTTCGACCGCTGACAAGGAACCAAAGCTTCAGATGCATTTTCGGGCCAAGATTGTCACAGGTCATTGATACCTCTGTCCATGGTATGTTAAATTGGGTAGTAGTTCGCGTTCTTTTTCACCGTACACAGGAGGTTGGCCATGGAATGGTATGATCGGATAGTGCTGTTTGTAACTGGGCTTGTGGCAATCTATGTCCTGTGGCGATTCAATAGTCATTATCGCAAAAATAAAAGCCTGGCCGATATCTTTTATATGGTTTCATTCGGCGTTTTGCTCGTTGCCGGCTTGCTGTTACTTGCCTTCACCTACGATGCCTTAAACAATCCACTGGTGGTCTTTGTATCGTACTTGATCCCAGCTGGGCTCTCTTTGGGACTTATAACCCAGTTTTACCCGAAGTACGGCATGCCCTACCTGTTTTTCGTCATTGTGGGCTTGGTTCTCATCGGCGGCACTCGCATGTTCGAGATGGATGATCTAGGCAGAATTGTTTTGCCGATTTTTCATTCGGTCGCCGGCATGATCATCTTCCTTCTACCAATGGCTATGGTCAGGGAAGGTCGCGCGCCGGCAGGTTTCTTATGGGTATCTGTTGGCGGTGCTTTGATCGGGTTGGGTGGCATCGCCCTGGCCTTCCTGAAATCCGGAAACCAGTTTCTCTTCTTTAGCGAGGAGGTCGTCTTCACTATCCTGGCGCCCTTGCTTCTGCTCATGGCCCTGGCTTTCACCTGGGGTTTCATGAAGGAGATGAAATCAGAGGAGGAGGGAGGCGCAATTCCCACCGCCTAGCTTCCCAAAGCCTCGCAACCTCCCGGAGAACTTTTGCCTCCAGAGGGTTATAGGTTATCGGTTACGCGCCACCGACTTGCACGGTCACTATTAATACGTCCGAGGTTGGATTGCCGTTGGAAATAACCAGGTTTGCTGTGTCGCTGATATACAGCAATTTACCACCACCATCGGTGATCCTGGCCGAAACACTGTAGGTGTGGTTATCCACGATATCGTCCTTATTATATTCGACCTCATATGGGATAGGCACCTGATCTCCATCAGTTTCGATGACCTGTTCGCCAATAATCTCGGCCGCCACATCCATCAAAGAGATATCCTGAATCTGAACCGTGACGACGGCATCGTCGGGCAGCGCGATCCGCTCTCTATAGGTCACTTCCCCAGTAACCGCCGCCTCGCTAGAGCCACCGCAGCCACTTAAAACCAGGAGGCAGAGTACCATTGCCCCAATTGCATACCAGTAGCGCATAGAAACCTCCTTGTTCGTATATTCTCGCGAATTATTTTAAACTATTATACTAACTCTGGAAAAAACCTTGTCAGGCAGGTTCAGACCTATCTTCGGCATTAGGAATGGCCACCGTTTGTCGCCCTGATAATGGGCGTCGATTCTGGCCCAAACAACGTCATTACGAACTGGAGATCTAGCCCCGGATTTACTTCATAGAATGATGGGGGTATTCTCCTTGTCATAAAGGGCACTATATATGGAAGATAACAACACCAAGAAACACGGCGTCAACCGCAAGATATTAATTCTGATACTGATCCTGCCCCTCTTTCTGGTAATCGGCCGTGAAATTGCCCGGGGCCAGCTGATCGCTTACATGCGCGCCGTCGACTTCGCCGATATGGCTATTCTTGCGCCTCTCTACGCAGCCATATTGATATATCTCTGGTATTACATGTGGAGCAACGATGCCCCGAAGCTTCTGCTAGCAGCCTTCGCGGTTTTCGGTATTCTATTTATGTATGGCCATTCCATGCACGTGACTGGAAACGCCATCAATACGTTCGCCACCGAGGTTCGCGATTACCGGGCCATCATTCCTGACGACCTTTATAGGCTCATTTATTTCCTTGACGAGCAACTATCCCATGCTTTACTGTTCGGTGCAGTCACCGGATTGATCGGTTGTTGGCTTATCTTCGATCGCCTTGCCCTCGCCCGGCCGATCTTGCCTCAGAACTCCGTATTGGTTGTCATCCTGGGCCTTCTCTGGGGGATCGTGAAGGCCTATAGTCACATAGAAGCCCGTACCGTCTATCTAATGTTTCCCATGGTCTTTGTTTTGATGGTTCTGTGGCTTTACCTCTGGCGGCAGAGCAAAATGCCTTTGAAAAGCTACTTCTGGGACCGGCCATTTACAACCTTTGTAGCTGCTTTGCTCTTCTTCGGGCTCCTGGCCATGATTGTCTGGGGCCTTATATTCAACGGCTTTCCTCAGCCGTCGGAGATTGGACTGTAATAAGAATGCAGTCTCGCACCCCTGTTAAAAGCCTAAGACCTATAGAATAAAACGCTCGTCGACCAAGAGATATCATGGCTAGATTCAGGCAGGTTCCAAAGATCTGGAGAATAGTCATCGTTGTCGCCATCCTTATCTTCGGCGGCTGGCTGCTGTGGCAAATCGGGTTTAATGTTTATGCTGTCGATGAGCCAATCACCGCCTCGCCCTCGGATTGCCAAGAAACAACGCGCATGGCCGTTATTGGCGACTATGGCGATGCCGGTCAGGCTGAGGCCGATGTGGCAGCGCTGGTCGATAGCTGGGGTGTCGATTTTGTTGCAACTGTCGGGGACAATAATTACCCAAGCGGTCAAGCCGAGACCATCGACCAGAATATCGGTCAATATTACCAATCCTACATACATCCCTATGTGGGAAATTACGGATCCGGGGGAGACGAGAACCGCTTCTACCCCGCCATTGGCAATCACGATTGGGATACGGGCACAATAGATCCATACCTGGATTACTTCACCCTGCCCGGCAACGAACGGTACTACGACCTGGAGAACGGACCGCTCCACCTCTTCGTCATTGACAGCAATCCGAATGAACCAGACGGCCGGAGCCAGGATTCAATTCAAGCCGGCTGGCTCGAGAATCAGCTGGCAGAAGCTAGCGCGCCCTGGCGGTTGGTTCTTATGCATCACACAGCTTATTCTTCAGCCCTGAAACGCGGGGGTGATGTGGCGATGCAATGGCCCTACGCAGAGTGGGGAGCTGATGCCGTGATAGCCGGTCATGACCACTTCTATGAGCGCCTGCTTCGAAACGGCATCCCCTACTTTATCAATGGTCTGGGCGGCCGCTACACAGGCGTTAATCCCATCCATCGCCTATTTTTACCAGAGGAGGGCAGCGTGGTTCGCTATAACCAGGATTACGGGGCCATGCTGATCACGGCCGACCAGAGCTGCATAAACTTCAGTTTTTTCAACCGCGATAGTGAGCTAATCGATAGTTTTACCATGCGCAAGGAAGAGAGTTCTTAACGACCATCGATATCAAAGCGGTTGAATCTGGATAGGGTGCTTGCCCAGAGATTACCCCCAGAGTTCCGGCTTAAACACCATTAGCGAGATGATTAATAGTACCAGGACGGCGGCCACGATGCCGATCATAGTCCCTCTCCAGGCCATGCTCTTGTATTCTTCGCTATTAACCTGCTAGGCAGCGTGGCGAAGTTCGAATCAAGCACCGGTTAATCGCGATGGATTGACCGAAAGGAGAACTACGTAATCGGTTGATTTATCTCGCCCGTAAGATTACTCATTATTCAACCGGATACTCTCTTCAACCCGATCTAGCCACTCGCTTGCCAAGGCCAAAAATAACTGTCTTTGTTCTACGCCTAAAGCATGACCGGCCCGATCCAGGACGGCAAATGTTGCCCTTGGATAGTTTTCCAGTATTTGCCATGCGTTCGAATATGGAACGCCAGAATCCTGTCTGCCAAGTAGAATCAAAGCTGGCTTATTAAATCTCTCGGGTGGAGCGGTTATGTCGAAAGAGAAATCAATAGAGTTCTCCATATTTTCAAGAAATCCATGATCGGCTATCTCAAATGCTGGAAAAACGTCTCGCCGCAGGCTTTCCAGAAGTTCCTGGCTTTGGACGACTGCGAACTCTTCAAAAAACTCGGCTTCTTCTTGGTCTAATTCTGAAACAAGCTTTTCATCTCGCACCAGGGTCACATGTGGCAAGAGGTCCCGTTTTGTCGAATCCATTGTTTGCACAGGCGTCATAAGAAATACGCCACTCATTTGAGGAGACCGTTTGTAAGCCAATCCTTGGGCAAGATAACCGCCGTAAGAAGTACCGGCGATGCAAAATTTTTGTTCGGGAATAAGGGCGTCAATAAACTCCTGCAAGATATCTAGCATTTGATCCTGGCTATTTATCCAGCCCGCCCCTTTCGTTTGTCCCATACCGGGCATGTCAGGATAAAGTCGCTTCCAGCCGTCTCTATGTTCGAAGAGTGGTTCAAAGTCCTTTACCATGTGACGGTGATCGACTGGCCAGCCATGAAGCATAATGATCGGCTTTCCCTCTCCGAATTGCTCGTAAAAGATCTTGATGTTCTCCAATTCGCATTCCATGATTATCTTGCCCCTCTCGCAGCCGGACATGCCGATAGCCAACCGGAACCGCAAGGCAAACTATCACCGATAATTCTCGCTTGGGAGCCTTCCGCGCGAGCGATCTTGGAAAGCCTTGTTACGTCTCTCCAAGGTGTCGCAGATGGGTTTGTCTGGTAATCGGTGTTCTGTGCCTTGGACCTATCCGCCAGTTATCCCACATCAACGGGTAAGTTGTCCACTTCTGGAGGCGTTTTCCAACTGTGATGGATAACCTTTAGATTTAACAACACACCTACGAATGC
>PVMK01144351.1_pt1 | contig 15265 bp, 18 predicted proteins | sample 1853481 | NCBI WGS metagenome assembly PVMK01 (sample SAMN08533507, study PRJNA380276) | Marine sediment metagenome, whole genome shotgun sequencing project.
ATCCCCTTGGAGCAGTGATTCCTCCTGTTATCCGCTTAAACATGGTCTCGCCCTGTTCTGTTGAATAGATTAAGGTGTTGTTGAAAAAGCATGCCTTCGCGAAGGCGCAAGATCCGCTAGCGGCGTTCTCCAACCCAGGGGAAAGTGAGAAACAAGAGGGAAGACAAGTCCGTTGTTCATTCTCGCTTTTACCTTTTTCCCCCCGTCCTCTTGTTTCTCACTTTTTCCTTCTTGCTCCATACTTTTTTTACTTTTCACTTTTATGGAAAGAGGCCTGGAGAGGTTAATCCCAAGGTTTCTGGAAATCCTACCATGAGATTCATGCATTGAATGGCTTGCCCAGCTGCCCCTTTGACCAGATTGTCGATGGCCCCGCTACTAATGATATGACCCGTTCGAGGGTCATAGGTATTGCTCAAGTCGCAATAATTTGCGCCTCGGAGATTTCGAGGATTGACGGCTTCAGCCTGAGGAAATACCCGAATAAACGGTTCATCTTTATAGAAGTGGTGGTAAATATTTTCAAGGTCAGAAGGTCCAAAGTCTGATTTGAGTTGGCATATGCCGTACTGAGAATCCCCCGATTGATTGGGATTAAATGAGGGGTGAACATGAGAGAGAAGGGAGAAGTGTTTGTCTTGTCAGAAGTGGGGGCAAGACGATTGAGCCCTTGCTCGATTTCCGGTAGATGGCGGTGAGTCGTTATTTTATAGGCATGAATGGCTTCATTGGCTTCTGGATAATGGAAGCTTGTGCCTGGAGAACGACCTGCACCTGAAATTCCTGATTTAGCATCAATGATGATGGAATTTGGTTCGATGAGGTGTTGGCTTACGAAGGGGGCTAATTGCAAAATGGCGACAGTCGGGTAGCAGCCAGGCACGGCGACCAACCGACTCTTGCGAATTGCAGAGCGGTGTAATTCGGGTAATCCATACACGGCCTCTTGTAACAAGTCAGGATAAGGGTGGGTTGTTTGATACCATTGTTCATACACTTGGGGGTCTTGGAGGCGATAATCCGCACTTAAATCAATGACCAGTTTTTTGTGCGAAATGAAATCCGCCACCGGTTGAAGTGATTGGGTATGAGGCAACGCGAGAAAAACCAGATCTACCTCTCTGGCAATGGCGGGGATATCGAGCGGCGAGAGTTGGCCATCAATAATGTGAGCCAGATTCGGAAGTAGGGAAGAGACAGGAAGTCCTTCTGATTTACTTGAAGCGACTACTTGCCCAATCTTCGCCTGAGGGTGGAGACTGAGTAAGCGGAGTAATTCTCCACCGGTATACCCACTAGCGCCAATAACGGCTACACGAAGTTGATCCTTCATCAATCTCTCACAGGAATCATGGTGAATATGAAGATAGTAAGGGGTTAAGGCAGGGTTGCTGTCGTTGTACCAAAGATGATGTGTTTTGATTAACGACGTGAAGAAGGCAGATGCGCCTGCATGTGCTCTGCCATGAAAAAAGGGGAGGCTACAGAGAACCTCCCCTCGCACTTCCTCATGAATGCTGTTTTTGGAGCCAAAGAATTAGCGTTTGGAATATTGGAACTTCGCCCGTGCTCCTTTTTGACCATATTTTTTACGTTCTTTCACGCGAGAATCTCGTGTCAGCAAGCCCTGTTTTTTGAGAGGGTCTCGTAAGGACGCATCATGCAAGGATAAGGCTTTGGCAATCGCATGACGAAGGGCGCCGGCTTGCCCTGAGACTCCGCCACCAGAGAGGGTAGCCTTGACATTATATTGGCCCTCGGTTTTGGTCACTTCAAATGGAGTTTGAACTTGGATCTGGTGCGATAATCTTGGAAAGTAATCCTCTAACGTACGAGAATTGATCTGAATGTTCCCGGGGCCAGGTTCAATCCAAGCCCTGGCAATTGCGTATTTTCGTTTACCGGTTGCGTATTGAATGGTGTCAACCATAATGTAGATCTCTCTCCTTCTTCCGCCTCAGAGGTTTAAGGGGGTGGGGTTTTGGGCTTGGTGGCGGTGCTCGTTTCCACTATAAATTCGAAGCTTCCTGGCCATTTGTTTCCCCAACGTGCATTTCGGGAGCATCCCCCGAATAGCTTTGGATAAAATTTCTGTGGGTTTTTTAGCATGGAGATGCTCGGCCGTAATAGCCTTGATTCCACCAGGGTATCCGGTGTGGTGGTAATAGATTTTATCCCGGAATTTATTGCGGGTAAATTGAATTTCGCTCGAATTGATGATGACGACGTGATCTCCTGTGTCCACATTTGGTGTAAAAATGGGTTTATGCTTGCCACGGAGAATGGATGCCACCTGAGTGGCAAGACGGCCAACCGTTTTTCCTTTGGCGTCCACAATAAACCATTTTCGTTCAACCTCTAAGGGTTTTGCTTGAAACGATCGCATGAGAGTTACATTTCCTTTCCGACTATCGGTACATTCATCGCGGCAACAGGCTAGGTTTCAGGCTGTTCTGATCCCTTTTGATCAAGTTTTGAAAGCCAGGTATCGAGGTTTTCTCCCCCTCGTCGTTCGAGCACTTCTGGGGTCACAAAAATAGGGCATTGGTAGCGAACCGCTAGGGCAATGGCATCGCTGGGCCGTGAGTCCACAGATTTCTCTAAGCCATCTTTTTCCAAGAATATGGTTGAAAAATACGTATTGTTTTTCACTTCGGTAATCACGACTTTGGTAACAGAAAACCCGAGGTAAGAGGTAAAGCTACAGATTAGATCGTGGCTCATAGGGCGACGCGGCACCACATTCTCCAGCGGGAGGCGAATGGATGTGCCTTCAGCGGTTCCCACCCATATGGGTAGGACCTCAGAATTTTGTTCGTCTCGTAACACGACAATTTGAGTGTCGGTATTGGGGTCAACTAAGACCCCATGAACTTTTTCAGGAATGAGCGTATTAGTTTCGGCCATCACTGGTGAGCTCATTGGTAAAACATGAGAATAGGCAACGGTGAAAAACCCCTCTATTATTCATCAGACTTTCCAAAATCCACGGGCTTGAGATTTTCTAGCCATCGTTCCAATTCTTCAGAGTTCTGTTTGTGTAAGACTTCACCAGAGGCAAATATGGGGGCTTCCGCCCGAACCGCCAGGGCAATGGCATCGCTGGGTCGTGAGTCAACGGTGAATTCCGAGTCCCCAAACAGCAAATGAACCTTGGCAAAATATGTATTGTCTTTCAAGTCCGTAATCACTGTACTAATGACCTTCGCGTCCATATTATCCAACATGGTTTTCATTAAGTCGTGAGTCATAGGCCGAGGAGGAGAAATTTTCTCGAGAGCGAAGCTAATGGCACTTGCCTCGGACTTTCCCACCCAAATAGGAAGCATATCTGAATGTTGTTCATCTCGAAGGATGACGATATAGGCATTGTTATAAGGGTCAAAAAGCAGACCCCGCACATTCATTTGATTTAACATGAGATAGCTTGTGTTCTAAATGACGAATTTTTCTAGTAAATTCAACCTTGAATGATACCATCGGCATCGATGATTAGTAAACAAAAAGCGAGTTTATCGCATCATAAAAGTGTGTATCTTGAGGCAAGAGGGCCTATCCATTTAAATAGTATACACGATAGAGGGATAAATGAGGAGGCAAAATCAGGGAGAGTTTACAGGCCGGCGCCTTACTACTACGTAAGAGGCCAGCCTGTCATTGTTATGAACAATCTGAACCTACCCGTGCCTAAGCTTATATACCTAATTTGTGTGTAACGGCCTCTTTGATCCAGGCTGTGACCTGACTCGGCGAAAGGTGGACTTTTTTCTCCAGTGTTACGATCTTTAATTTCAATGGTGTTCTTGGCCAACCCTTTATCTCCAATAATAATGTGATAGGGCGTTCCAATCATATCAGCATCGTTGAATTTGACGCCGCCTCGTTCGTTCCGGTCATCCAGTAAGACTTCTACATTCTCTTGTCCTAACTCGTGATAGAGTTTTTCAGATGCCTGGCGAACAGTTTCAGAACTGGTCACTGGCAGGATTTGCGCCTGAAAGGGGGCAATAGGCATGGGCCAGCATATTCCCTTTTCATCATGATTTTGCTCAATGGCAGCGGCAGCGGTTCGGCCAATGCCGATACCGTAACAGCCCATGATGGCTGGATGACTGAGGCCTTCCGCATCAAGGAATGTTGCGCCCATTTTTTCACTATATTTTGTTCCCAACATAAAGACATGGCCAACTTCAATGCCCCGTGCGGTCTGAAGAGGGCTGCCACTTTGAGGTGAAGGGTCTCCGGCCTGGGCCTGTCGAAAATCTCCCTTATCATGAATAGCAAAATCTCTGGGAGAGTTCACGTTAGTGAAATGGAAGTCTTGTTCATTCGCGCCCACGATAAAATTAGTGAGAACACCCACAGCATGGTCCGCTAATATGCGAACGCCGGGAAGCCCAACAGGTCCTACAAAACCAACTGGAACTGTGGTCACTTTTGCTACAAGCTCTGGAGAAGCCAAGGTGAGTTCATGAAGACCTAAGTGCCGTTGAATTTTAATTTCGTTTGCCTGATGATCGCCTCGGATCAAGACGGCTGTGACCTCATTGCTGCCAGTTTGGTACAACAGGGTTTTGACTACGCGACATGAAGGAATTTTCAGTAACGCACTGACTTCTTCTACCGATTTAGCCTGAGGGGTAGAAACTTTCTCTAAGGGTTTCTGAGCCTCTGAACTTTCGAGTGGGGGAGGGACGACCTCTGCACGTTCGACATTTGCAGCATAGGGGCTATCCGGGTCAAAGACAATCAACTCCTCTCCGGTATTGGCCAATACCATGAACTCATGTGAGGAAATACCTCCAATGAGTCCAGTGTCCGCTTCAACGGGACGAAATTTCAAGCCGGTTCGTGAAAAAATGCGGCAGTAGGCATCGTACATCCGTTGATAATTGTGTTGTGCGCTGGCTTCATCCTGGTCGAAACTATACGCATCTTTCATGATGAATTCTCTACCCCGCATGAGTCCAAACCGTGGGCGAATTTCATCACGAAATTTTGTTTGGATTTGATAGAGGATCAGAGGTAACTGGCGATACGATCGAACTTCTCGGCGGAACAAATCGGTGATCACTTCTTCGTGCGTGGGGTCCCAAGCAAAAGTCCCGCTCATGGCGATCTTGTAATCGAACCAGTTCCTTTCCATAGAAGTCCCAGCGGCCGGTCTCGTTCCACAGTTCGGCGGGTGAAAGAATAGGCAACAACAGTTCTTGGGCTCCAGCCCGATTCATTTCTTCACGAACAATCGTTTCAATTTTTCGAATGACGCGCAGGCCTAGTGGAAGATAGGAATAGATGCCCGCGGCCACCTTTCGGATCATTCCCGCCCGTAGCATTAAGCGATGGCTGGTGACTTCAGCTTCGCCAGGATCCTGTCGCATGGTGGGGATGAAGGATTGTGAAAGTCTCATAGTTATTCCTATTTACCAGAGAGAAATAAAGCCGATTGTAGGAATCATGAACAGTAATATCAGGAGCAAATAACGATAATGAGGGAAGATTTATTGAAGCAGGCGATTGATGTCGTTCCAGAAGGCAAAACCCATCAGACAGAACAACACGACGATCCCAGCTTGTTGGGCGATTTCCCTTGATCGTTCTCCTAACGGGCGGCCTAAAATGGCTTCGCAGGCGAAAAAGAAGAGATGGCCACCATCCAGAACGGGAATGGGCAATAAATTTAGGATCCCGAGGTTAATGCTGAGGATGGCAATAAGCCACATGATAGCACCTAGGCCTTGTTCGGCATGATCTCCAGAAACACTGGCGATCATTAACGGCCCGCCAATATTCTTCGAAGAAATTTCTCCAGTAATAAGCTTTGCAATTCCTTTGACCGTGAGTTCGCACCAATCCCAGGTCGCCTTTAAGCCGTCCCATGGGGCGAGATACCATGAAGCACTTCTTAGCACCGTTCCTCGACCTGAGATTTGAATGCCAATTCGGCCAATAGACAGGGTTTCCCCATCAGGGCTAGTAGCTGTGTGCGCTTCCGGGGTAATCGAAACGGTTAGAGATTGCCCTTTCCTCTCGACTTGCATCTCGAGTGGAATCCCCGCACTTTTACGAACAATTTCCGTCATTTGAGACCACGTGACAATGGGCGTCTCATTAATGCGAACAATCCGGTCATCGGGTTGGAGCCCTGAGGCCATCGCAGGGGTATCGGGCATGATCTTTCCGACAACAGGTGCATGGTCTTCAATGCCGAGTAGATAAATGGGAGTATCGTCTGGGTTATCCTCATTGACCTGAGTGGTCGGTGTGACAATGAACGTTTTAGAACTATTATCCCGAAGGACATCCAGTGTGACGGGGCGGCCATGGGTTTTATCGAGAATGTGATACAGTTCGCCCAACGTTGAAATCTCTTCTTCATTAACCCGGGTAATACGATCGCCCAGTTCCAAGCCGGAGAGTGCTGCAGGGGATTCAGGCGTAATGGCTTCGACAACCGGGAGCATATTGTCAATGTTGGGGACAAAGAGGGGCGACCCCATGGCCAACATACCTGTAAAAATCAAGTAGCTAAGAATGAAGTTGAATCCGGGCCCTGCTGCCACAATGAGCATTTTATGAGGAAGGGATTGGTGAATGAAAGATTCTTTTTGATCATCTGCAGAAATCGTTTCCGATCCTTCTTCGCCAAATAATTTGACGTACCCTCCGAGAGGAATTGCCGACACGACATATTCCGTGTCGCCGACTTGGCGTCCTATTAATCGCGGGCCAAACCCAATGGAAAACTTCAGAACTTTGACGCCAACCCACCGAGCGGCGAGATAATGCCCGTATTCATGAAACGTGACCAGCACGCCAAGTACGATCAAAAACCACCATAGTTTTTGCCCAAAGATAAATATGGCGTCTGGGGAGAAAAGGGAAAAGCTATTCATAAATGTTCAGAGGGACTGTCGTTGCAAATTATACCGGTGTCATACAGGTTTTCATGATTTCTTCGGCCGTTCGGCGAGCCCATTGATCGACTTCTAAGACGTCTTCAATCGTTGATAACGGAGTTGGACAATAGGCCGTCATGGTTTCTTGAATGATTTTTGAAATATCTAAAAAGGCGATCTGGTTATTCAGGAATGCGTGGACCGCCACTTCATTTGCCGCATTGAGGGTTGCGGGGAGTCCTGCTCCTCCGGCTAAGGCGTCATAGGCCAATTGCAGACAAGGAAACTTTTCGGTATCTGGAGGGAAAAACGTAAGTTTCCCTATCTTCCCTAAATCCAACAATGGCGGGAGCAGCGGGACGCGCTCTGGGTAGTTCATCGCGTATGATATGGGTGTGCGCATATCCGGATGCCCCAATTGCGAGATCACAGACCCATCACAATATTCTACCAAAGAATGAATAATACTTTCTCGATGAATTACGACATCGATCTGCGACGCAGGGAGATCAAAGAGCCATCGGGCTTCTATGACTTCAAGCCCTTTATTCATCAGGGTCGCGGAGTCGGTCGTAATTTTTGCCCCCATTTTCCAATTAGGATGCTTGAGGGCTTGCGCGGGAGTGACATGCCCAAGATCGATTGCAGACCAGTCCCAAAATGGCCCACCTGAAGCAGTAAGGACAACGCGCCGAATATCCACTTTGCGATGACCTTCCATGGATTGAAAGATCGCGCTATGTTCGCTATCGATGGGGAAGATGGTGACGCCATATTTATGAGCTTCCTGTTGCATAAGTTGCCCGGCCATCACCATCGGTTCTTTATTGGCTAACGCCACTTGCCTGCCGGCCTGAATTGCCGAAAGAGTCGGTTTGAGACCGGCGCCACCGACAATAGCCGAAATCACCAAGTCACATTCTGGAAAACCAGCCACCTCACAGAGCCCGGGCTCTCCATCAAGCACTTCGACCTGAGCGTTGCCGACGCGAGCACGTAACCGCTTGGCAGCATCTGGGCAGGACAGCGCCACAACCTTTGGTTGAAATGTTCGAATCTGGTCTTCCAATATTTGATCATTAGAGCCAGCCGCTAACCCTACGATCTGAAAACGATCCGGGAATTTCGAAACAATATCCAGCGTACTGGCTCCAATGGAGCCGGTCGATCCCAAAATGACGATGCGTTTCACGAAATGGATTTCCTTTTCCTTTGAGTTGATCTGTTTTTAGGTTTAAAAAGCCTCGACAGACCGAATGAGTCGGCCTGCGTTTTTAAAATACCCTGTCATCCCAAGGTCTTGGCACATCTCATCCATAAGAATCGCTTAACTTAGGCTCGCGAAAGAATAACTTCCCATTTTCGCATCCCATCTTCAGGCCAGCTTGGACCGATCTTCACTTGCAAAATCCTCACCGTAGGCCTTCCTACGCCTCCGGTTTTGCTCCCTCAGATCGACCCAATCTGACACAAATCTGGGCGCGAATTCTGGGAAGTTATTCTTTCGCGAGCCCTTAGGTTTAAGAGGGCAGAGAAAACATGACATAGTAATACATCGCAGGTCCAGTGAACAGGAGACTGTCCACGCGATCAAGGACCCCGCCATGTCCGGGTATAATTGTGCCTGAATCTTTGATGCTCACGCTACGTTTGATTGCTGATTCGGCCAAATCGCCAAGTGCGCCCAGTAGGGCTAAGCCCACACCGAGCATAACGCATTCTCCTAAGGAGAAAAAGGGGACAAACGTGATTTGACTGAGGATCGCTCCGACAACAGCAAATAGTATCCCGCCAAGTAACCCTTCAATGGTTTTTTTGGGGCTGAGTCTAGGAGCGAGCGGGATGTTTCCCTAATGTTTTCCCAACAGAAAAATCCGCCGGTATCGGAGAGCCATGTGACTAAGATGACAAAAAAGACCAATGCCACTCCATTTTCAAGATTTCTCAAAAGGATATAATGACTCAAGAGCAGTCCGACATATAAAACGCCGAAGATGTAGGCTGCCCAACCGGGGAAGGCGGTGCTTGGCGACTATCGGCGAAATAAAAAACCCTGCCATGATGATGGCTACGATACCGAGCAAACCCACAATCAGTATTTTAGGAACTCCCCTCATGCACCACAACAATAAGGAGGAGGGCTGTGATCAAACATGAAAGGCCTTTAGTGGGTATCGAACTGGTGTCCGGGAAGTACAGCGACAGAAATTCCCAGAGAGCAAACAGCGCGACCGTGCCAATCAACAGTGAAAAGAGCCAGGGAAGGGGAATACCGAATGCCCTACATACAGCAACGGGATAAATACCAAAGCGGAATACAACCGGCGAGGATCCATAGTGGGTTTTGAAAAAGCGAACGATGAGTGAGCCGCAACTGCCAATAATTGAGGATGGATGGGGAATAGTGCTAATCGCTAGGAAGAAACGGCTTGGGGTACTCGCCCAAACCGGCGCTCGCGTTTTTGGTAGTCCAGGAGGGCCAGCAGTGTTTCGCAGCGACGAAAATCAGGCCAGAGGGTTCGGGTGAAATAGAGTTCGGTATAGGCTATTTGCCATGGGGAGAAAGTTGCTAATTCTTGCTTCTCCGGATGTGCGAATGAGTAAATCGGGATCTGGGCAGTCCCCCAGGTGGTGAGGTGTTGTTCGAACAGGGCTTCATCTATTTGGTCAGGAGAAAGGGAGCCCATCTGAACTTCAAGTGCTAATTGTTGAACCGCATCGATGATTTCGGCTCGTCCACCATAACTTAGGGCCACAGCCAGAGTCTGTGTCGTATAAGAGCGAGTTTCCTCAGCTACCTCGGTCACCAAGGCGCGAACAGAAGAAGGGAGCTGTTCCAATCGTCCAATGGGGAGGAAGCGCACATTTCGATCGTGAAATCGTTGCCGTTCTTTGGTCAGGTATTGCTGTAATAAACCCATGAGCAAGCGAATTTCGGCCTCAGGGCGGTTCCAATTTTCCTGCGAAAACGCATAAATCGTGAGATAGGGGATATTCAGTTCATACCCAATGTCCATGACATCCTGAAGTGCCTCAAGGCCTTTCTTGTGACCGGCGATGCGCGGCAGGCCGCGTTGGGCCGCCCATCGGCCATTGCCATCCATAATGATGGCGATATGTTGAGGAAGGGACCCAAGGTCGAGCTGGTTCCGTAATTCATCCTCGGCAACGTGCCTGGTTTCTACTGCCTGAAATTCATCCATGAAAAACGCTGATTGTTGAGGTGTAAGCAGAGCCAGTGCTTGGCTCCAGTACAAAACATTCACAGACTATGAAGAAATGTTCGAACAAAATTTAGTCTAATAAGGAACCAGATTCTTGTCAAATTTCATCAGTTTAATTGTTCCCGATACTGAAATTGCACCCACCAAGAAGATGGGCTATACTGCCTCTCTTCGGTCACCTTTTATCTCATCATTCCAATTCCAGAACGCTATTTTATGATTCCCAGCCCTTCAGATTTTGCTCTTCAAGAACAGGACATTCTTCAGGCGTTGAATAAGGCCAAGGCACGAGATGTGGACTATGCCGATATGTATCTGGAGTCCTCTGTTACGGACTCGGTTTCAATGGAAGAAAGTTTGGTCAAGCGGGCCGTCAAAAGTGTGGCACAAGGAGCCGGTATCCGGGCGGTAGCGGGAGAGCGTACCGGATTTGCCTATTCGGATGATCTTTCCATTCGGGATTTAGAGCAGGCTGCGGACACAGCCAGGTACATTGCGGAATCCCCACAGGGTGACAACCCGGTAGCGGTGACACATCGAACGGGGCCTTCCCAGAATCTGTATCCACTCTCCCAACCCCTGACCGATATTACGACCGAGGCTCGGGTAGATCTCTTGAATCAAATTGATGTTGAAGCTCGTCGATATGACTCTCGCATTGCCAAAGTCATGGCTTCCTTTAATACGGAACAAAAAATCTTTCTGGTGATGAACTCGGAGGGCCAACTGGTTGGGGATGTGCAACCCCTGGCTCGCCTTCAAGTGACGTGTATTGCCGAAGATGGCGCGAATCGCCAGGTTGGAAGTTATGGCGGCGGGGGCCGCGTAGGATTTTCCTTCTTTGTGGAAACGGGCGGGCGTTAGAGTATGCCCGTGAAGCTGCCCGGCACGCGATCGTCAATTTAAACGCCGTTGATGCTCCGGCCGGGACAATGCCGGTTGTGTTAGGGGGAGGCTGGCCAGGGATTTTGCTTCATGAGGCGATTGGCCATGGCTTGGAAGCGGATTTCAATCGCCGAAAAACCTCGGCCTTTAGCGACCTGATTGGTCAGTCGGTGGCTTCAGAATTGTGCACGATAGTTGATGATGGAACCCTCCCATTCCGTCGTGGCTCCATGAATATTGATGATGAAGGCACGCCGACCTCACGAACCATACTTATTGAAAATGGTATTTTACGCGGCTATATCACGGATCGTCTCAATGCGCGCTTAATGGGTATTCCTCTCACCGGTAATGGGCGCCGTGAAGATTTTCGAAGCATCGTCCTGCCTCGCATGACCAATACATTCATGTTAGCCGGAGAGTCGAATCCGGAAGACATCATTCGTTCGGTCAAAAATGGTCTTTATGCGGCATCATTCGGTGGCGGGCAAGTGGATATCACGAGCGGAAAATTTGTCTTTTCAGCCAGTGAGGCCTATCTCATCGAAGATGGGCCAGATCACTAAACCGGTCAAGGGAGCGACATTAATTGGGAATGGTCCTGACGTGCTGAAAAAGGTCTCGATGGTTGGACATGATATGAAACTCGATGAAGGAATCGGCACATGTGGAAAAGATGGCCAATCTGTTCCCGTTGGTGTAGGCCTTCCGACGATAAAAGTGGATGAAATGACGGTTGGCGGAACGGCCATGGCCTGATGTTTAACCCTCCCGTTTTGTTTCCCTCCATTGGACTGATGACGAATCTACCCACCACACATGGTGACCGTTTCCCAGAGTTGGCGGCAATGGTCCTCAAGCGCGCCAAGGCCTTAGGGGCGACGGAAGCGGATCTTCTTGTGGCTGAAGGTGACTCGGTGTCGGTGCAAGTGCGTATGGCAGAAGTGGAGCGGCTCTCGAAAGCGCGTGAGAAAGTGTTGGGGATTCGTGTCTTTTTTGGCAAGCGTTCAGCCAGTTCCTCTACATCCGATTTTTCCAAAGCCTCCTTGGATCGCCTAGTCAGCGACACTTGTAGCCTCGCTAAGGCGGTAGTCGAAGATGAAACATCAGGATTGCCAGCGCAGGATCAAATGGCGATGGATTTCCCTGATATGGATATGAAAGATAGTCGGCAGTTGACTGTCGACGAGGAAATTGATCTGGCCAAACGCACTGAACAAGCTGCCTTTACCGCCGACTCGCGCATTACCAATTCTGAAGGGGCTGAATGTTCCGCAGGCTACGGATCGATTTTGCTGGCGAATTCTCACGGGTTTGTCGGATCCTATGCCAGTTCGTCCTATTCACTTTCTGTTTCGCCGATTGCCCAGGACAGTCAGAATGGCGGCATGCAGCGAGATTATTGGTATTCCGTGAAACGGAAATTTCATGAATTAGATAGCCCGGAACAGGTCGGGCAGGAGGCGACGCGCCGGACGGTGAGACGACTGGGTAGTCGATCAATTTCAACGCAGGAAGTTCCCGTCATTTTCGATCCAGAAATCGCCCAAGGGTTGTTGGGGCATATCGCATCGGCAGCATCAGGCTATTCGATTTATAAGGGCGCCTCGTTTCTCATGGGGCAATTGGGGAAATCGATTGCGTCTGAATTAGTCACGGTCGTGGACGATGGGCGCTTAGCCAACGGCTTGGGTTCCCGGCCGTTTGACGGAGAGGGATTGCCTACCAGAAGAAATGTTGTCGTCGATAAAGGGGTACTCACAAATTACTTGTTGGATACCTATTCCGGACGAAAATTGGGCCTGGCATCCACGGGCAATGCCTCACGATCAGTGGGCGAAAATCCAACGGTGGGCACCACCAATTTATTTCTCTCTCCAGGTACCTACTCGCCAGAAGAGATTCTTAAGTCGGTGAAACGCGGTCTGCTGGTGACCGAGTTGATTGGGTTTGGCGTGAATATGGTGACCGGTGACTATTCCCGTGGCGCGGTGGGGTTTTGGATAGAAAATGGGGAAATTGTTCATCCGGTGGAAGAAGTGACCATTGCGGGAAACTTAAAAAACATGTTCAATGACATTGAGATGATTGGAAATGACCTGGTATTCCGAGGCCGAACCGCCAGTCCGACTGTCAAGCTTCGTAAAATGATGGTTGCCGGGCATTGAAAAAAAATCGGAATTAATCTGGATTATCGAAAAGCGTGATGGAGAATTCACATGCCACTTGAGCCAGAAGATGGGGCCAAAGCCCTTCAGTTGATCACCTCCCGATATAACCAACGGGAGTGGCGAAAGAAAATCGAAAAAACACTGAGTCTCAATCCATCAGGTTTTAAGGATGAAGCTCAGCGAAAAATTTTCTTGTATCTCAAAATTGGTCTTCAAGCCTATAAATCCCGACGTGCCGACCCACCTTCCTGGATTGTTGGAGGATTTGCCACCAAAGAGATCATTGATCGGGCTCTGTTTAAACCGACAGTCATTGACCCGGAGTTTACTAAAGATCATGTCGAGCTTTTAGGAAAAGATCCTGGTGAAGAAGTCGATAAGATGTGGTGGGAAGACATGCTCGTCAATTGGTTTGAAGAGCCGGAAGAAGAAGTTGAAGACGAAACGGACCCTGAATCGTCTGAAGATTCCGAATCGGTTTCGAATGTCGACGAGTCATCAGATTCATCAGATACGGCAAAAACCCAAAAAACCACGTCCTAACTAACCTGTTCCCTGTCGGTCGGCTCTCAGGTCTGGATGGCCTGATTCCGACAGTCATGGAATGGGGAAATATCACTTACGAAGCAACTCACTTACCCTTCTTGCCTCGTACGTTGTCAGTTCCTGCCAAACAGCATGGTCTCGTCTATTCCTCGCTCAATCAATTAAACACGTGGGTCTGTCGGCTTATGTATAGAGTGAAGGCTTTTGAGGAATCGCCACTTCCTTCCGTGGTCCCAGCTCTCATTGTCTGTGACCATACCTCGTTGGGGGACCCATTGGTGTTGTTAGCGACGGCTGGCCGTCCGGTTCGGTTTCTCATGGCGGAAGAGATTTATTCTTAACGCCATATCCGGTGGGCGTTTCAGACAACTCGCTGTATTCCGGTTCAACGCGGAAAGCGGGATATTCGTGCGATTCGCACGATGTTAGATGGGTTAGCAGCGCAAGAAATCATTGGTTTATTTCCGGAAGGCAGGTTGGATCGGCATCGTTTGGATGAAGGGCATCCTGGCATTGGGTACCTGGCGATCAAGTCAGGGGCACCAGTCATGCCGGCGTCTATTGTCTGGGAAGGCCCGCATTCGGTGACGTCGATGTTCAAAACCGTTTTTGTTCCGAGTAAAGCGACTATTCGGTATGGCAAACCCCTGCAATTCCCTCAAGAATCACGGCCTAGTAAAGATTCCATGCAATCCTGCACAAAGGAAATCATGGCGCGAATTGAGGAGTTAAGGAAGAGCATGCTGTCAGCTGAATTGTTAGCCTAGCTTGTTCTGCAGCTCTTGGTAGGGCCGGGCGTCTATCAAATTTCCGTCATACCCGCAGTAGTAGAGCTTGCCCCTGTAGGGTTTGACAGGGGCGGGTATCCATCCTGAAAGCCCTGTCCAAGATAGATTCCCGATGTCAGCCTATTGAGTATGATCAATTGAGTTTTTCCGGGGTTCGCCCCGGCGGACGAGGTCGAATTGCTTGCTTCGTTCCGAAGGGTGCGACCCTTGTTTGGCAAAATGACCCACCACCATGGTTGCCCGGCGTGGTTCTTAGAATCCCGATGAAATTTATCGAATCCAACAGTGGTCCAACTCCCCATGGTCTGACGCCGAAATTCACAATAGCGCAGATGGTAGAACAGGGCTAATTTGTTCTCCCAGCTCTCACGCCGCAGCGGTTGCACACGAATTCTTGGACATCCGGAGGTAGTCGAAGACCAACCGCACCCGGCGGTGGAGGTGTCGCATCTTCTGCGCGACATTGGAGACGCCTTTGGCTTTGATGAGCCCGACCGCGAACCGTCTGAGCCGCGAGACATTTTCGGGCCCATGCTTCGTGCGGATACGGCTGCGGTCTTCATCGAAGTTCCAGTCAAGAATATAGTGGCAACTATGAGTCAAGCCCAAAGTTAGTTGAAATTCTCCACGGCTCCAGGGTTCATATTACGCCACGTTCCTTGTCGTGGCCATTGGATCATCGAGAATAGTTGCCATTATATTCTTGACTGGAACTTCGATGAAGACCGCAGCCGTATCGGCACGAAGCATGG
>PVMK01119910.1_pt1 | contig 15260 bp, 14 predicted proteins | sample 1853481 | NCBI WGS metagenome assembly PVMK01 (sample SAMN08533507, study PRJNA380276) | Marine sediment metagenome, whole genome shotgun sequencing project.
GTTAAGAGAGCGGGTTACGACCAACTGATGGATCGTGTAAGCCCAAGTGCTGCCCACCTCGGTGTGTACATTGGGCTGAAACACACAGCAGAAGAACTCGAGTTGCCGAAAACCAATTTCTGGATTTATCCGCACAACGACTACGACGCTGCGGTCGAAGATTTCTTGCAGGACAAGAATGCGCCATTTCCTGTGGTCTATATATCCTTTCCATCGGCCAAAGATCCTGACTATCTCAATCGCCACCCGGGTACCGCGACTATTGAAATCGTTGCGCCCGTGCCTTACAAATGGTTCGAGCAGTGGCAGGACAGTCAATGGGGTAAACGCGGCGATGATTACGATGCCTTCAAGGACGAGCTCGGTGAACGACTGATGCAGCATTTGTATGGAAAGCTGCCGCAACTGCAAGGGAAGGTGGATTTCTTCGAAGTGTCAACGCCCGTTTCAACGAACTGGTTTGCCGGATATCAGCAAGGCGAGTTGTACGGTTTGGATCACACCGCCGAAAGACTGCAACAAGACTGGCTAGGCCCACGGACGCGCATTCCGGGGCTTTGGTTGACTGGCCAGGATGTGCTCACTTGCGGCGTTACCGGTGCGATGATGGCCGGCATGCTGACAACCATGGCAATGGTCGGCATACGCAAGATGTCGCCACTGATGAAGAAGATTTACGGCTAAATATCAGTCTTCGTCCAGATAGGTCAAAGCCTCGTCGATCAAGTCGGCTGGCGTAGGGTTGCGCAGGAAGTCGGTTTCAAAGATCAGTTTAACGTTGCGTATACCTTCATCTCTATAGTTTTGGTAATCGCGTCGAACGGTATTGCTGGCATCATCATTGCTGCCCGTTATGAACACATGGCGTTTGCGGCGAAATGCGCTTAAATCCGGTGGATTGTCGCCCCAATACATTGAGCCACTAATATACAAACCACCAACAAATTCAGATGTTGAAATCATCGCATTGACCGCTGCATCGATGCCGCCGCCAGTGCTGCCTACGAAGACGCGGTTCAGATCGACGGCGTATCTCAGGTCGATCGCCCGAACGGCCAGAATTGCAGTCCACAATTGCTTCATTAAAGTGACGCGCTTGTCGACGTTTCTGGCGCTGATCCAAATGAGATTGTGCGTTACGAACGTCTGCCGCCATTGGTCGGGAATATTGCCACCACCATTCGGATCTATATAGACGAAAATGCCAGGCGCCGTACTGCGATCGTATGTCTCTGGTACATACAGCTGCCACTGAAGTTCATCCTCGACAGAAATAATCCGGTCAAGTTGCTGTGCAGTCGGTGCCCCGATGAGTTCGGTCGTATTGCTGGTAATTCGGAACATGCCGGTCAGTGGTTCCTCTACTTGTGCACTCGCGCACAGCGGCAAGGCACCGACAATAATCAGCGTAATTAATCGATGCACGGAGTACATACCGATCTCGTTGTTTAGTGCTTTATTCATTGCGGTCTCGAGCTTGAAAGTGGCGCTAATCTAAGTCTTGTGACGCGTATTATCAAGGTCGAGATGGCGCAAAACGAAACGCTTCTTATTTACTGATGTTCATCAACAGCCTGCACAAGAGAAACCCCGCCGTGGCGGGGTTTCATGTTGCTATCTCTTACAAGCAGATAGACAGATAAGTATCCGTCGCTTGTAGCGGATTGCTACTCCGCAGCGGCTGGCGCTTTGAGTACCGCCATGGACCAGGTTATTGGTATAGCGACCATACTTAAAAAGTAAAAATTCTGGCCAGGCAGCACCGTTTGTGGCGAGACAATTCCGACGAGAACGGAAATGATCGGTGGCAGCAGGCCGACGCGCGCGCCGATCAACATCAGGTTCAGACCCTGACTTTCTTTCTCCGATGCTGATGCACCGCTGTAACTTTTATACACGGTGACCAGTGAAGCAATCAGGTAGAAACCAACGACAATACCGATAAATATGTTGCTAAACGTGTTCAGCGCAGCCGTTGACTCCGGTGTCGCGAGAACGCGATACGAAATGAACAACCCTACTGCAAGGGCCGGTAAAAATATCTTCTTGTCAGACCCCGATCGCAGATGAACCAGCAGGAAGTTCAATATTGCCGCGACACCCAAAAAAATAACTATGGCCCCAAGCGCGTTATCGAGACTGCGCAACGTGTAATTTTCAAAGTACGGTCCGCCAAGAAACGCGAGACTAAACATGATGCCAGCCACCGCGAGCGCCTGGGTTGAATCAGTCTGTTGCTGCATGAATGCCCGCAGCGTAAATCCGATAAAGCAGAATCCAATGACGAAACCTGCAATAGCAAGGAACTTGCGCTGCGCCACCGGCTCGCCAAACGTTATATCCAGCGACATCTCTGCGCCGTCACGTTCAACGACGAACTCCCAGGTTTCACCAACCTTGGGGCGTGCTCGACGCGACAAGGCTTCAGAATCTGATGTTGCGATTCCGCCCAGGCTAGTAATGACATCTCCGACCTGAAGGCCGCCGGCTTCCGACGGGCTGCCTGCCAGTACTTGAGTAACCGTATCGTTAGGGTCGGTAGCCCAGCCCCCTTGGGCATAATTGCCTACATCGAGCCAACCGAAAATTCCGTACACGGTCATGGCCAGGCCGAAAACCAATATATGAGTCTTGTACTTGCTTGCATTGCTAGCGTTCATCGACATCCCCTTCTATGTTTGCTTTTATTGTTTTGCTTATTTTTGAATTATGTCTTTGTTACTAATCACTGCTATTCATTAATCAGGATACACCTAGCGTAGTTGTGATTTCCCAGCAAATCTACCAACCGCCGCCGATTGTCCGGTGCGAATATGGAGGGCGTCACCTCATGGCTTGCCGATTGATGGTGATAATGGACACGGCAGTATGTAATAGACGGCCGGCTGCTGCGTCTGGGTCAATGAGTAAATTAGGCGCCGGGAGCGGCGGGCTACGGCTTGATCCAGAGCGTATCGAGCTCGATCCGAGCTTCTTCAAGGCGAGTCCTGAAGTTCGGGGCATCATTGAGGTCGAACAATAGGGCGCTACTATATGCAACATCAATGCCCAGCAAGACGCTGCCAAATTCATATCCGTCTATTCGCCGGACCAATTCTCGCAAGCGTTCCTTGTCGCCCATTTCATAATACACCGGGATCAGGAATCGCTCCATCATCGAGCCGGAAACTTGCATTTCCTCGATAAGGGCTTCTGCCGTTTCGATATCGCCTTCGAGGATCGACCGGATAGCCTTGAGGTACAGCATGTTCTCAGCGTACTCATAGTCTTTCTGCAACAGCCGGAGCGCGTTTTCCTTGTCACCGCGATGCAACGCGATAATCACCTCGACCTCCATTAGATAAGCGATATCCCCGTGCGTGCGTCGGATTTCCTCGATAGCTGCGCCTGCCGCATCAAGATTTCCACGCCGCACCTTGATCTCAGCTAAATCTGTCCAAGGACTCCGATTAAGAGGGTCAACTCTTCGGGAGCTCTCAGCCATGGCCTGCGCCAGGTCCAAATCGCCAGACATAAGTAATATTTCGTGCAGCCAGACCGTATTTGTACTCGTCGGATACTCGCTCGGGTCGATTTCACGGAGTTGCTTGATCAAAACAGGCAGGCGATGCCAATGGGGCTCAAAGAACTCCCGGTTGATTTCCGCAACAATCCGCGAGAGGGGGTTGGGAGCACTCCTTATCGCAATATCATAATCGCGACGCAGCATTGCGTGAGCATCGTCGATATTCAGGTCGCTGGTATCGCCCAGAATCAACGATTCTCGTTCCAGAAAATAATGTGCATAACGATCAGCGTGCATTACCGCGACTTGCGCAAACTCCGGATCCAGTTTCAGCGCCTGATCAAAATAGGCGTTAGCAGTTGCAAGCGTCACATCGGAATTCGGGTTCCTGGCGTGTGCCTCAACAAACGCTGCCTGCCCCTTCATATAGGCTTCAAATGCAGGGACGCTGCGCGTTCCGCTTGCAAACACGAGATTTCGCTTCTCAGCATCCAGGAACACGTCCAGAGTTGTGGCGATATTCTCCGCGATATCTGCTTGCACATCGAAAAGATCTTCGGTGTTTCGATCGTAAGTTTCAGACCACAAATGAAATCCGTCGCGTGCGCGAATGAGCTGTGCCGTGACCCGCAAGTCGTCTCCGATGCGCCGGACCGACCCTTCCACAATATGCGCAACGCCCAGCTTGCTCGCAATCTCGCTAATATCGGTATTCGTATTCTTGAACTCGAAGCTCGATGTGCGTGCAGTGACCTGCAATTCCGGAAGCCGTGCCAGTGCATTCAGGATTTCTTCGGTCAGGCCGTCTGCAAACCATTCCTGGTTCTGAAGTTCAGACAAATCGGCAAATGGCAGCACTGCGACCGTCTTATCGGTCGCAGTGACATTTGCGGCTTCCTCTACCTGCCACAGTTTGTCCCAGGCAATGAAACTCACCGCCAAAACAAGCGCGACGACAGTCAGACGATTCAGCTTCTGTCCGGTCCTGGGTGTAATCGAATCTGAGACCGGGACATCTTCAGTTTTCATGACACCTTCCGGTGTGAGTTCGAACGCCCACGCGAGTATCGCTGCGACGGGAAGGCCTGTGATCAGGATGGCCAGCGTAATTTTCATAACCCAGTCGGGCGCAGCAAAACTATCTGTGGCGAGGTCAAATGCCTGCGCGATCACCCATGCGACAACGGTGTAAGCGACGGCCACGCGAAATACATTGCGGCGTTTCATTTCGGTAATAAAATTCGGCATCTCGCTATTGTGCACAATAGGCGGGCTACTTGTCGCCCCTCGGCACCTTCTAATGTAAATTGGACGAATGGATGAGCACCTCGAAGCCGCAATCGAAGAAGCCCGCAACGGTCTGCATGCTGGGGGCATACCGATCGGGTCTGTGCTGGTCATCAATGATGTAATCGTAGGGCGGGGTCACAATCAGCGAGTTCAACAAGGCAGCTCTGTACTGCATGCGGAGATGGACTGTCTCGAGAATGCGGGGCGGCTAACAGCGGACAACTACCGGAATGCCGTGCTTTACTCAACATTGTCACCCTGTGATATGTGCAGCGGCGCGATCCTGCTATATGGCATTCCTAAAGTAATTGTCGGTGAGAACCAAACGTTTCAAGGGCCCGAGGAATATCTACGGTCCCGCGGCGTGCAGATCGATGTTGTGGACAATGACGAGTGCAGGCAAATGATGTTGGACTTCATCGCCGCCAATGGCTCGCTGTGGAACGAGGACATCGGCGAATAGCTTGCAGCCAGCTAGCCCGCTGCTGCCCCATAAAAACTCATGGCTTGTTCGACAATAGCGATACAATCGTAGGAGCGGTTTCCAACCGCGAATGATGGCGATGTTGTACAAACAATTCGAGCAAAATCGCGGTTGGAAACCGCTCCTACGATGATCCCATTTTTCATGAGCGCGAGCACAGAAACCGACAGTCCCGTCCACTCATGAAATATTCGGGCTACGGAACAGAGAGCAACAGACGAATAGTATTTTCCAGGCCATCGGCATCAGACTCGTTGTAGCGCATAATAAGATCTGCTTTCCCGTCGTTGTTGATGTCTTTTGCGGCAACCAGTTCGCCATTGCGCGGCAAGATTACCTGTTTGTTGGCAGATTTTTTCGTGAATAGAGTTGGGCCGGAGATGCCGTAGTGAAAACTCAGTCGCTCCGGCTTGGTCTGTAGCATCAGATCCTTAAAACCATCGCCATCAAAATCGGCAACTTCAACCGCTGGAATATCCACCTGGCCGCTGGAGAGACTGAACCGAACGTTGGTCTTGGCGGTGTAGTTGGCATCCTCCGGATATTCGTCATCGTCCGACATTTGAAAAAACTCGATTTGCAACGCCATACTTCCGGAAAGCATCGCACGAATAAATCGACCGAAAGAGAGGCGAACTTTTCGGGCGATCAGTTCCATCTTGCCATCGCCATTGATATCTGTGCTAACCATCCCGTATTGCAAGCCGTTTGATTTAAGCAACGAATCCTCGTTTTCCAGATACGCGAGGTGCCCGTCTTCGACAATGCCAAGATGAAGTCGAAGTTCGGTTTGCTTGTCGAATACGCCGGAGCTCAAAATGGTTTCTGTAATGATGTCCGGCAGTTGGTCATCGTTCAAGTCGGCGATTGTCCAGATTACCCTGGCTTCGAGGTCTTCCTGATTGACCGCGCCGCTCTCGTCATACAGCGCCCTTAGTTCGGCTTCGCTTAGCAGGCCCAGCCCCAACTCAACAATATCCGGAATGCTTTCAAATCGATATCCAGGCAATTGCAAATAGATGCGAACTGTATTGCCACTCCATACCGCCAGGTCGACCAGGCCATCCAGATTGACATCACCGCTGGCCAGCGGCCGATTCTCAAAACGTACGCTGCCTTCAGACAACGTCATGCTGATGCTTTCCTGAAGCAAACTCTCAGGGCCCAGATCGCCGTCCGGCGTTTGCAAACGAATTCGATATCCAGCCGCATCCGGAATGACGAGGTCATCACGTTCGTCGTCGTTGATGTCACGGAAGAAATCAATTGGCGCCAAATCGCCATTGCGATCCTGGCTATAAAGCGACTGGATTTTCACGAATTCGATGAATTCGCCTTGTTCGAAGTCATAACGCATCATTCGCCCGGGCTCGATGGTGAACAGCCCATCCTGATTGTTGATTCGGCCGATATCGTAAGTGATCACGTTTGGGGCAGGGTCCAACGACACAAGTGGTGTTACGCCCAGCTCGCCGCCCAATTGAATGACCGTGAGGCGCTGCTGGTACGCGGCATCGTGACCGGCGAGAATAATATGCTGCTCATCATCGCCAGCCAGGCGTGCGGCCAAAACAGGTTGGTCGACACGGTAGCCAGCGTCGAAAACGACCTCAGCGAACGGCGGGGCCTGCGCCCTGGCAGCGGACGTGGCGATGAGGAAAATACAAATGACTACGTTGCGCATGTTCAACAACCATCAACCTATTGGCAGGGAATACGGATTTAGAACATTAACGGACCACAGTGACCGGCAAGCCATCGGTCAATTTCCATTTGTAATCGCGTCTGTTTGTAATAGTAGCAATATTGTCATGCGTTACAGCTGTGATCGTTGCTTCGTCGCCAAGCTGATGTTTTTCACGATTCGATAGGCCTCCAGCGCAACGAGGAGACCGGCATGTAACAGCCCGGGCACTGGATCGAAAGCGACCAGGACCCAATGCACAAATGTCAGCAAGGCGGCCAGATACACCAGGCGATGCAAGGACTTCCAGCGTCGGCCCAGTTTGCGGGTGGAGAGCTTGTTGCTGGTGGTCGCAAGCGCGAGAAAAATTATCATTGCCAGCCATCCGGTCCACATGCCCGGTTCTGCCCCTTCTTCCAGTACTTTGGTGATGCTGGCGAGTTTCCACAGGTACGCGACCAAATGTGGCACTGCGTAGGCGAAAGCTGCAACACCAAAGTAGCGGCGGCTTTGCAGTAGCCATGTCGACCAACGGGATTTGGGGAACATGAGTCGCAGTGGAGTCACTGCCAGTGTGATGATCAAAAGTCGGGCAGAAAATTCACCGGTAGCGTGAATAAACTCACCATAGTAGAGACTTCCGATCATGTATCGAACGGTCATGAGTATCCAGGGGGCAGCCAGCACTGACCACAGGATGAATCTCGCATTGAAATTTCGGGCCGGATTATTCATATTGACGATTGACTCGTTGAAAATGACTACAGGAAGCAAACAATGCGCGCATTCACACCGCTGAAATTACTGATTCTGTTTGGGCTGGCCTTCTCAAGCAATGTAACGATGGCACAGGCCGGCAACAACGATAGTGTACTAAATCCAAACCTTGCGGATGAATCGGAGCTTGTCGCAGTTCCAGGTCTGAACGTGGAGCTGGCCGCGGCCATAGTTGCTGCGCGTCCGCTAGCGAGCAACCTCGAATTGCACGTCCTGTTGGGGGATTCTCTTGGTGATGAGGACAAAGCGCAACTGAGAGCAGTACTGTTCTTACCCATCAATCTGAACACCGCGAGTGAAGACGAAATGAGGCTTGTGCCAGGAATCAATCGAAAAATGGTGCACGAATTTGACGAGTACAGGCCTTATTCGACGCTCGAGCAGTTTCGGCGCGAAATCGGCAAATATGTCGACGAGGCTGAGGTCGCGCGTTATGAGCAGTATGTGTTTGTACCAATGGATCTCAATTCTGCGAGTTCCGATGCATTTGGTACGATTCCCGGGATGAGCAGCAAAATGGTGCACGAGTTTGAAGAGTATCGTCCGTATACATCCATCGAACAGTTTCGACGTGAAATGGGAAAGTACGTTGATGAAAATGAAGTCGCGAGACTCGAGCGCTACATATTCATCGAGTAATCGACGGGAATTGCCAGATCGCGATCCTGGATATGGCGTCACAGAATGAGACGCAATGAGGTCAATAGAACCGGGCCAGGGCGCATAATATCCGTGGTCCGGCCGATGAGGTCGGTGTGTCGCGCCACCTACAGGCGCGTCTTCTCAAGGTGATGACAATGGCTGTTGCGGACGAATTACTGCGTGATGCCCAATACGAGGTGCAGTGCATCAGCCACGGTGATACGCGCGAGAATCGCGCGCATTCCGCTCGGGCAAAATCGCTCGCGAAGAAAATCGTCAGAAAGTACCCAGCCACTATAGAAGCTACCCAAGCTCGCGGAATTCTGGATCGATTGAATGGCAAGACCAGAACGCATCGGTTCACGAAACTTCGGCACGGCGTGGGAGAGCAACGCGACACTATCGTCAGGACTATGGCGAGATCGCCAGCAACCGGATTCGAAGCTGCTGTGGGGCAAATAACGGAGATCGGCTCGCCGCAAAAACTACTTCGCGAGGCCCAACACGCGCTGCATAAAGACACGTATGGTTCATCCTATGACAGCCAGGAAAACCCAGCACGAGCGAAATCGCTGGCGCGACAGATAGTCGAAGAATATCCTGATAGTGACGAAGCCGATGCGGCACGCTTAATTTTGCATGCAGCCAAACCGAGAGAACGCACGTCCGGGTTCGAAAAAGGCGACGGGGAATCGGCGCCGGAATGGCACAAAATTTTGACCGGGCTCAAGCAGCTTGATCAGACCAAACAGACCTACATGGCTGTCGCGGTCTTTATTCTTGCGACGATTGTGGGCTTCGTGCCGGTAGTAATCGGCCTGCTAATTTTCTATTTGGCTGGGCCGCTTCGAAGAGTATATCCACCCGGGTCCACATTTGTTCACGATGGTGCATTGAAGCAACTGGACAACTGGCTGGCGAAGAACAAAGCATCTTGAACGGACTGTTTTTTGGCTGGAGAGGCGGCGCCAGTTGATTTAGTGGATGTCTTTTCCGCCGTACTTTTTGAAGTACCGCTCTTTTGCCTGGCCGAGGCGAAGATTATGGAATATGACGGATTCCTCAAAATGAGACTAAACTGCCCGCAGAATGGCGAAATTAATGGTGTTCGGCGGTATTGGTGGCCGTCAGAGGCGGGCAGGGCCTGAATTAAATACCGCGAGCCAGTTGCGTCATTCGATTGCTGTTGCGGGTTCCAGTTCTATTGTTTTCACCGTCTCTTCGCGGTTCTTCAGGAAGGGGATTACGGCCAACGCGACGACAACGAATGCAGCATCGATGGACAGCGCCATTTCGTATCCCATACGTTCAGCAACAGCACCTTGCCACAGGTTGCCCGCGCTGATGGCGAGATTTGAGATCGCCATATACGCGGTAAATTGCGTTGCCGCTACCGCCGGACTCGTCATGCCCATGAAGATGGCGGCATGCAGTGCGAACGCTGCGCCGTACACAAGGCCGTGAAAAACGATGACGATGTAAAGACCTTCGATTGAAATCCCATTGATTCCCAGTGTGGAAACTTTAAATGCCAGGTACAGCGTCGGAATCACTGTTAGAAAATAGAACACGCCAAGAAATTTCTTCATCCCGAACTTGTCGCCCAGGAAACCACCGATCAGACATCCAATACCGCCAGCAACGGTATTCAGGATCGAGACCTGAGCGATTTGAGCCTGGGTAAGTCCGTAGTCGACTTGGAAAGACCCAAGTATGGCGTAGCCCAGCGCCATAGCGCCGACTGGCAGGATGGCAAATAGCAGACCCACCTTCGGCCCGCGGCCCGATAGCATAAAGCCATCGTAAAGGCTTCTGACAAATGCGCCCAATGTTGCGATGAAATGAGCAAACCTGCCTGTCTTGCGTTTTGCGTCGGGTGAAGCGACGGCGGGATCCGTTATAAACAGTGCGATAAACACGAAGTTCAACATGAGAAGACAACTGACGAACACCAGGGCAGAGTTAAAGCCCCACAACGATGAGACGTAAATTGCACCGCCGCCACCCAGAGCAATTCCAAGATATTGACCGCCAAACATGAAACCGTTACCGATACCTCGTTCATCGTCCTTAAGCGTACTAACCGCGAGAGAATCGATGGCGACGTCCTGCGTCGCACCAAACAGGTTGTTCAGAAGGACCATCCAGATCAGAACCGAATAGTTAGCAACAAAATCCACCATGGCCATCGCCACCAAAGTAACGATCATCATCGACAGGCAGAACATGATCCATGCTTTTCTACCGCCGAATCGAGTCAGCTTTACGATGTCGATCAGCGGAGCCCAGGCCCACTTGAACCCCCACGGAAGCATCACTGCCGCAGCGAAAGCACCGACCTGCTCAATCGAAAGACCCTCCAGGCGCATGAACATGACCATAGCGGTCGTCGAAAATCCGAATGGTATGCCTTCGGAAATGTAGAGCGTGCCAAAGGCAAAGAATCGCCCTTTGCGGCTGTTCAGCAGGTTTGTCGAGCGCATTATTTTTCTTTTAGGAGGAGCGAGCGGCTATTGAACCACAGTCGATCGGAAATAGACGGGACTAGTTAGCCGTGATCGTCTTGCACGGGAGGGTGGCTATGCCTGCCGACCGAAACCGGTTGACGACGAGCGTTTGTAAATCGAGAGGGTTAAGTGTAGTGGGACGAGGCGATGCTGCGCTTAAGAATAAAGCTCTAATGGTGGTAACACAGGTGATTTCCAGTCAATAGTGGGTCTCGAGTTTTCTCGAAGCTCGCCAATTTGTAGCCAGTCACCAGAGCGTGCAGTATGGGCAGCCTTTGCGGAACTCATCAGCAGCAGCGTCATACGATCGAGTAAAAGGAGATTGACATGTCGAGAACCGATGTAGCGTTCATTGAAGCTACACCAAAACACTTATGGGTAGTTGGCGTCCTTGGGTTGATCTGGAATGCCGGCGGTGCAATCGATTACGTCATGACCAAGACAAAAAACGAAGCGTACATGAGTGCGTTTACGCCAGAACAACTTGAATTTTTCTACGGTCTGCCGATGTGGGCAGTTGCGGCGTGGGCTATTGCGGTTTGGGGCAGTGTCATTGCTACGATTTTGTTGCTGCTCAGACGGCGTCAGGCGGTTTGGGTTTATCTCGCGTCACTGATCGCAATGGCTATGACGGCGTTTCAAAACTACGTCCTTTCCAACGGCATGGAGGTCATCGGTGACGCTGGTTCGCTGTGGTTCACCGCTGCGATTTTCGTGATTGCATTGCTGTTATTCGTGTATGCACGCGCAATGCAGAAGCGGAATGTATTGACTTAACTAATTCAGCACTCGGTTCGGATTACCCCCCGGTCGCTGGTCCGCCGGATCAGCCTGCAGTGCGAGAAGGAAATCGCCGCAGCAACTTCCGAACCAGTAGCCAGGCGACCAGCCCCGCCACAATACCCTGCGCACCTCCAATGGTTATGTCTGTCGGTGTATGCACTCTGAGAATAGTCCGGGAATAACAAACGGCGAGTGCCCATGGCAAGAGCAGGTAGAAAAAGCCGGGATTTCCGGCAGGTAAATTGCTCGCTGCCAGCGCCAGAAAGAGGCTCGCTATCAGCATAGCCGCGAAGGCATGCCCGGACGGAAATGAATAGCCTGTTTCCTCTATCCAGTGTGATGCGACCAGCGGGCCAACAGGTATCGGCATTGACTTCAGTGAGAGCGCGTCGGCCATAGCCTCGCTGCGGGATGCGCTGGTATCAATCCGATAAAACTGTTCGGCGGTCATGCCCAATGGGCCCGTTCCATTTTCCCTCGCGAGCAATACGACGTTTGGGCGCGGCACCTTTAAGTCGGTTTTTAGAATGTTCTCGTTCAGGGTCGCACCACCGCCAGCAAATGCTGTCGCAACGAACGCAATGATCAGCGCCTCCTTGCATCGAGCAGCCGCGTTGATGGGCCGCAAGCCGACGAACGCCAAAATCATGATTAATGCCAGAAGAGGTGCGCCAACCTTGCTGCCAGACCAGGCGATCCAGTAGGCGATTTCGGCGACTGAGCCCGCCAGGTCAATGTAGGGTGGCCTCGTCGAGTCAATAGCAGGCAGAATGAACGTCAGCGCGATGAGCAACCACGTGGCCACGGTGGGCAAAACCGCATAGCGCAGCGCGTACCGTTTGCCATTTTCATCTCGTTCTTTGCTCATAGGCGACCCATTCTGGACAAATATACCGTCGAAATCAGGCATTCGGCGGCATATTCGCAGTGCCAGCGGTGCTGCAAAGGCAACGCGGTCGTCGGCTACACACCGCAGCCCGCCTCACGTAGCGGTAACCGATACGATGTTAGCTGACCGGATTTGCCAACAACCTGATGGGCTCGGACAAGATGGGAGTCCAGCGAGCTGAGAGGATGAGTGTTCGCAAGCGTTACTGGAACACATATGAATCTTGCAGTAATTAACAGGGACGAAAATCCTGCCCACGGCAAAATAAGCTTCGGTATCATGGGCTTCGCATATGCCGTCGCGGTATATCGGATTCCGGCGTTTCTTGTCGGCTCGTACATTGTTTCGACCGAGGTCGCGAATTTAATGACAGCCTCATTTTTGATACAGTTCGTTGTCGGCGCCTCGCTTAGTGTCATCGCCTATTTTACCGCGACGAACAAATCACTTAAGACGGGCATGCGTGTCTGTTACGCGTCGATCGCCAGTCTGTTGTTTGTCTTCGGCGGGTTTACACTGGCTACCAGTCTCTATATCGATGTCGGAACATGATAAATATGATCGAACCCAATCTGGAGGAAGCACGTTGAGGCCCCCAATACTCTCAGTCGCGATCTTGGTCGCAATGACGGCGATCACCGGTTGTGCAACGCATGGCGAGTTCATCAGTGGGCAAGGCATGGTGGCCGAAACGGATCCTTTGGCCTGCGCAATGCAAGTCGGCGGCCGCAATCGGGCGCACAACGATGTGCTGAATTCAGGTGATATCCGGCTCGTGAACTGGAACATTCAAAAGGGTGGCGATCCTGATTGGACGACTGACCTGGCTACATTCACGGACGAACCGGATCTGATGATATTTCAGGAGGCCGTCTATGGAACGGATGAGTGGGATGTTGTAGCGAGTGACCATTATCGTTCATTTGCGCCGGGCCACCGCACTGCGAACTCCGTGACAGGAGTGATGACGCTCAGTTCTGCAGAACCCCTGACGCAATGCAATCTCGTCACGGTAGAGCCGTGGCTGCGCTCGCCGAAAGCGACTGTGATCACAGAATACGGTCTGACGGACACGGACCAAACCCTGTTGGTGGTCAATATTCACGCCATTAACTTCACCTTCGGCAATAGCGGTTTCAAAGAACAGGTGTTGCAGGCGATGTTCGTTGTAAACGACCACCCAGGTCCGGTGCTGCTATCGGGCGATTTCAATACCTGGCACTGGCGACAGTCCAGGATCTTGCAGGATCTTGCGGAAAGCCGGGGATTCGAAGGGCTCGTTTTCGACGAGGATCACCGCAAGCGCACATTCGGACAGGCGCTGGACCACATTTATGTCCGCGGTTTGCAGGTCATTGACTCAACGACAGCCAGTTTTGAATCGTCGGACCATAACCCTATGTCAGTACGGCTTAGCCTGTGATCGTTCAATCAAGCACTATGAGGCTAATAAGACAGCGGTCTGTGCTTGTTGCGGCCCTGCTGATATTCCTGCTGCCACCTGTTGCGCAGGCCGACGAGGTTCCTGCTGAAATTGACTACCTGCTGGCCGCAATAGGAAATAGCGATTGCACATTTATTCGCAATGGCAGCCGCTATGCTGCTGAGGACGCGGAAGCTCATCTGCGCATGAAATACAGACGTGGCAAACGCTACGCATCGACGGCCGAAAAATTTATCGAACAACTGGCCAGCAAGAGCTCCATAAGCAGGAAACCCTACTTCATCGAATGCGGTAGCGCCGCAAAAGTGGAGTCCGGCGTTTGGCTGGAGCAACGACTGCAAGAGTATCGCGCCCGCGCAAACGTTCGGTAGCGAATTCTTGTTATTACACCTGTAGGAGCGCCTTTCGAGATTAGAGAATTGCGGCGCGACGTCACACGACCGCAATCTCCGGTAAACCTGACCTAGCTGGACAAAAACTCTTTAAGGACCGCATCACCCACTTCGCTGGTTGTGTTGCTGCCGCCCATATCCTTGGTTCTTACCTTGCCGTCCACGAGAATTTTCATCACCGCTTTTTGCACTTCGTCGGCGGCCTCGTTCTCACCAATGTGATCGAGCAACATCCTGGCGGCCTCTATGGACGCGATCGGATTGACAATATTCTTGCCGGTATATTTGGGCGCTGACCCGTGAATAGGTTCGAACATCGACGGAAACACTTTTTCCGGATTGATATTGCCGCCCGCGGCAAAGCCCATTCCGCCCTGCAGCATGGCGCCGAGATCCGTAATGATGTCGCCGAAAAGATTGGAGGCAACAACGACGTCGAAATACTGCGGGTTTTTTACAAACCACATGGTCATGGCATCGACAAGCGCCATGTCGGTTTTGATGTTGGGAAATTCTTCGGCGATCTGATTGAAAATTGAATCCCAATAGACCATTGAGTAGTTCAGTGCATTCGCCTTGGAACAGTTGGTGACCAGGCCGGGCTTGCCTTCGTTTGCCTTGCGTTTCTCGGCCAGCACAAAGGCATAGCGCATTACGCGCTCGCAACCTTTCCGGGTAAATACCGCCATCTGATTGGCAAAGCCTTCCGGCTTGTCCGGCATGAAGAAACCGCCATTCGCCGAATATTCGCCTTCGGTGTTTTCCCGAATGACCACCATGTTCACGGTTTCCGGCGTGGCTGTCCGGATTGGCGTTTCGACGCCGGGATAGAGCTGGATCGGCCTTAAATTCACATATTGATC
>PVMK01126464.1_pt1 | contig 15259 bp, 14 predicted proteins | sample 1853481 | NCBI WGS metagenome assembly PVMK01 (sample SAMN08533507, study PRJNA380276) | Marine sediment metagenome, whole genome shotgun sequencing project.
CCAGTTAAAGTGAAGATATCGACGAGCCCATCATCAACCTTGGAGATGTCGCCGGTGATGGAGATGCCGGTGCCGGTTTTAGCAGCGTTGACCACATACAATTTCATGGCCATTTCATCGTACTGCTCGCCATCAATATTCACACTGTATTTGACTTCCTTTTGATTCTTCGCACGGTGAAAAGAATCGATAGCATAGGCAAAGGTACCGTACTTATCTTTGGATTCCCTGCTGGTCTGCTCTTCCGGTTCAATGCCCACATAAAGGCGCTGGAGAAAATAGCTGTCGCCCATTTGCACGACATCCACATGGCGTACCTTGTAATTTGTGCAGAGTAATTCCAGCGCCGGCTGCAGCGTGGTAGGCGTGGCCATTTCGTTGGCGAAGCCATTACCGGTGCCGCCGGGCAAAATACCCATCAAAGCGTTTGTGCCGATAATGCCATTGGCGATTTCATGTTGGGTGCCGTCACCACCATAACCGGCCACGATGTCAAACCTATCCTCGGCCGCTTTTCGGGCAAATTCAGTGGCATCACCAAATTTGCGGGTTACAGAAACGCTCCAGTCAATATTGTGCTGGCTAAAAACGTCGTTAATCGTGTTGAGAATTGGTTCGTCCTTTCCCGCTGCAGGATTAATAACAATATGTATTCGTTTATTCTGTTCGCTCACAAGGGCACACTCCTCTAACAATATGCTGATTTGTTGGTTAGAAACCTACGAGGTTTTCTGTTTGTATCGATCTCCAAACGGAGTGGTAAGAAACCTCGTAGGTTTTCCACAGGTTCAAAATTGTAAAAGCCCTAATGTTTGGCAAATGGCCATCGCTGCCTGGTTCAAAAAAGTGTGAATATTAAGCCGGCTGGGCTTCAGCCGTTTCTGCCTCAACCGATGCACCCTCCTCACCATCTCCTTTGCCGAGGTAGGAGCCCACGAGCGTACCAACGACGATCTGTACGAAGACCAGCGCGGTGGTGATCCCCAGGATCACGGGATCATTGTTGAAGGCGATCGCGATGGCGGCGAAGACGGGACCAGAGTTGCTACCGGGCTCGATCATCGCCGTCGCTCTGCGCACCGAGCCATCGCCCTTCGACAAGAAGTAGCCCAGCGCGATCACGATGACGACGAATAGCGCTTGCGCCAGCAACGCAAAGTCGCCGAACAGGCCCAGGATCGTTCGCCAGCTGCCCAGCAGGGCCAGCACGATGACGATCAACAGCGTATAGTTGGCGATTTTTTGGACCGGTGGTCTCCAGTCCAATGCATGCTCGGGCGTCCAGTGGCGCACGGCCATGCCCACCACAAAGGGGGTCAACTGCAAGATGACGATCGTTCTGATCAAATCCGCCACCGGCAGCGAAATGTCCTCACCCAGGCCGGCGGCGCCGATCATAAAGTTGGCCGTGAGCGGGAACGTGAAGCTGCCGATGACCGCCAGCAGCACCTGCAGCGAGGCGGCGGTGGTGAGATCGCCTTTGGCGGTCATTGCAAACTTGACGCCCAGCGGGGCGCCCGGACAGGCCGCCAGCAGCAACATCGCGATATAGGACGCCGTCCCCAGGCTGAAGATCGCGGCCAACCCCCAGCCCACCAGGGGACGCAGGACCAGGGCGGTGATCAGTACCAGCACCACCAGCCAGATGTTCTTGAACACTGAGCCCAGGGCCTTGGTCGTCGTGGTCAGGCCGGCGGCAAACATCGTGGCCACAATCATGATGACCAGAGAGGCATTGAATAGTGCTCCCATTAGATCTGCAACATTTTCCATGATACTTTCTCCTCTCTACTTAAAAATTATCCGAAAGACTTAACCGAAAAACACTCTTATATCCCATCCACACCTCCTGAATCGCTTACCTGACAAACCTTCCCGGAAGCTCAATCTTAGGCTGGAACCGTTTAGAATTTGAGCCGCTTGGCTTCAAAACAGCTTCCGGGAAGGTAAATTTGCCAAATTGCCCTAACGCCCTTAGTTGTAGCCTTCGAAATCGGCGCCGGGCAGGATATGCGGGTACTCCGCAGCGCTTTGTGCCACCGCACCCAACAGTCCCGCCGCTATGCCGATCACCCAGGCATAGGTGAGCTCGGAATCCATCAGGTCTATTTCCTCGTGGGGGTCGTTGATCAGGTTCATCACCATCGGGACCTGCCGCTTGATGTACGGCGCCGTCCACGAGTACTCCTCGGTGTAGCGGAAGTGCACTTTGAAGCTCTTCCATTTCACCGAGATGGGCTGGGCGTCGACACCCATGTAGATGTAGTGGTCACGGCCGGAGGTTTCGGCCTGGCCCAGCATGAAGGCCGACATGTCCATCCCATCGATCGGCCGGTCGGTCGGAACCCGGTCCGCCTCACCGATGAGTCCCGCCAGGGTTGGGTACCAGTCGAGGGTGGCGACGATCTCGTCGGTGACCACACCCGCAGGGGACCTTGCCCCGGCCAGCGGATCATGGCGGGTGCGCGGTACGAGCCTTCCCAACCGCCCCCGAAGCAGCCCTTCCAGAAGCCGCCGGATCCAAACGACTCACCCTTGGTGCCACCACTGCCGTTGTCGCTCGCCCAAACGACGATGGTGTCGTCGGCGATACCGAGTTCGTCGAGGGTGTCCAGGATCTGACCGGCGCGATAATCGAGCTCGGCCAGGCTCTTCGGCCCCGCGTGCGGACTGTCCGTCGCGTCCTCGAAATCCGGGTGAGGAATCATCGGCGGGTGGGTGTTGGTGAACCCGACATAGGCGTAGAACGGTTTGCCTTCCGCGTGCTTGCGGCGGATGAAGTCCATCGTCTTGTCGGTGATCTTCTCATCCATGAGGGGCCGCGTCTCCAAGTTGAAGTCGTCGACCTCCTCGTAGGGCTGGCCCTTGACGGCTTGCTTGATCTTGGGGCGCGGGGAAGTTGGGGGGATACAGCGGATGCGCAGTCCAGCCGGCCTCATCGGAGGACTCGCTGATGCCCCACCACTCGTCAAAGCCCTGGGCGGTCGGGATCCTGTCGGCGACCTTGCCGAGGTGCCACTTGCCAAACATCCCGGTGGCGTATCCGGTATCAGAGAACAGATCGCCCATCGTGTACTCCCACGGGCAGAGCCCGTAGGGAGCTGAGCCCCCCAGCGGAACCGTGAAGGTGCCGGAGCGGATCGGCATGCGTCCCGTCATCAAGGCGCTGCGGGTGGGGGTGCACTGAGCTTCAGTGTTGAAGTTCGTGAAGCGTATCCCTTCCGACGCCAACTGATCCAGGCGGGGCGTGGGGTTGAGGTTTCCATAACAACTCAGGTCGCCCCAGCCGATGTTGTCGGCAAGCATGAATACTATATTTGGTTGGTCAGACATAATGCCTCCTTTATGTTGGTTATCCAACATTGCCCGCACATGTGTCTGCGCGGGTCACTCATTTCACTCAGGCAGGTTCTCCTGCTTCGTTTGTATCAGGCTCCTGCTGCTTTGCTTTTTTCAGGTCGACCTGCAGCTGGTCCAGGCGTGCGTGAAGCTTCTCCTGTTCGACCTGCCACTGCGCTTGGGCCTGCTGCCAATCTTTTTCGGCCGTGGCCTGGATTTTGGCCCGCAACTCCTCGCCACTCTGCGGGGCCAAAAGCAAGGTGAAGATCGAGCCGACGACTGTACCTAATAAGAAGTAAAATATGTCCTTCATAGTAAATCTCCTTTCAAAAGTCTTGATATTTTTATCCCAAACATGCTCCTTGCACTCTGGCTGTGCGCTACTCTATCTCCTCGGCGATGGCGTCTTCGGCAATGGCTGCCCCAAGTTCGGCCGCTCCAGTAGCTCCTTGGGCCAGCCCATCGGCGGCTATGTTGCGGGCTGCTGATTCCAATTCGGCGGCAACAGCCAATTCTTCGACCCCTTGGGCGGCCAATTCGACCCCGGCTATGGCTAGCTCTTCACTTTCCTCAGCCATGGTCTCGGAGGCGATCTTTCTTATTAGTCCCTTCAGCCATCTCGTTAGCGCCAAGTTCTCCAATTTCAGCACCGGTGGCCGCCATAAGATTCGAGAGCGCTCGTGCGCCGGCTGCTTGCAAAATAACTTCTACGGCCACTTCTTGGAGCTGCTCACCTCTGTTCTCTAAAAAGCCGGCCAGTACGGGCATCTGCATCAAATCGACGACATCACTTACCGCCCACATCTCACCGGCTACGCGGGCTACTTCCAGGCCAAGTTCCAGATCCTCCGCGCTCATCAGACCCACCATAGCGCTCATTGCGCCCACATCATCAGAGGCCAAAAGCAATTCCGCCCCTTCTGCGATATCTTCTGCTCCGGCCGCGGACACAACCTGGCTGAGTTGGGCCAACCGATCGGCCACGACCTCGGCATCCATAGCCCTGGTCAGGTCGCTGACCCCGGCCGCTTGGGCTATCTTTCCAAGCTCGGCCACGTCTTCGGCTACTTCTAAGGTGTCTGCGGCATCGGCCAGATCTGCCAGCCCTTCAGCGGCCGTCTCAACAGCTTCCATTTCCAATTCGTCTTTAGATTCATATGACTCTGCCATATTGCTTCTCCTTAATTTGATGCCAATTGGTCTAGTTTCTTGGGGTTCACGTACGACCTGTCAGACAATGTCATGCCCATCCCCACCTTCATGGGGATAAACTTCGGTGGGCATCCATGCGTTTGGATTCCCGTCTGCACGGAGCCTGTCCTCACGAAGGTGGGAGAATGGCAACGTGTTCGTGTACCCAGTTTCTTGTATCGTCTTACTATCGGCGCCGGGTTGTCCTACGCGCCGTCCTTCGGGCCGGCCTGCGATTGGACCGGCCTGGTGATCGTCGCCGGCTGGTACGCCGGGCTGTCCTTCGGACTGTACGTCTTGCTGCTGGCATCGTTAATTCTCCTTAAGTATGTTCTATTCGTTCCAGCTGCGGGAGATGGTTATTGTCTCATCGCCCGCAACCAAGACTCGGGTTCAAGCTGACAGTTGCGCTTTATTTCGTCGTGTTTTCTCGTTGCTTATTTCTCCTCCAGGACTGGCGGCCCTTCAACGCGACGCTGTCGCGCGACCGCCATTCCTATCTGACTCATTACTGCCGCGCCAGCGTCCGGTGGTATTTGAGCTCTTCCGGCTCCAGGTGGCTGACATCGTCATCTTCCAGGTCGACGCGCACCCAGTGGATCTTGCCGCTAAACTGATTACTCTCGCCTTCGGAATAGTCGTCGGTGACCGGCATAGCCAGGTCGCCGCCCACGTCCATCGTCTCGTCGGCCGAGAATAAAAAGGGCACGGTCTTGCCGATGCGCCCCTCGGCGACCATCTGGTCGTTGATGTGCAGCGTTCCTGTCCCTCCGGCTCCGGGCCGGTCACCATCGAAGTCAAAGTGATAGCGGATGTTGACGGTACCTTTAGGTAACTTCTCTTCGCCGCCCACGTAGAAGTATTCCGCATCAAAGAAGTTGTGCACGTATTTGGCTGCCTCATCTTTCACATACAGGCTCCAGCCCGCAAAACGCCCCCCCTGGGCGAGGATCACGCCGCTGGCGCCCTCTTCCGGGATTTCAACCTCGGCCGTGATGGTGTGCGAGCGGTTCTTGACGTTCAGCACCGTGTTCTCCATCATGTGCGTCATGCCTGGGTAGAACGTCATCGTCGAGCGGCCGGATGGAAGATCGGGTCGGCCGGCGATTGCGGCATTGAACCGCTCAGCAGTGCGGTCGTCGAGCGGGAAGACGTTGTACTTGGCAGCTTCGATCAAGAACAGCTCCTGCAGCTCGCGCAGCTTCTCGGGCATCTCCCTGGACAGGTCGTTGGCCTGGCTCCAGTCCTCGTATGTGTTGTACAGCTCCCATTCGTCTTCGGAGAATGGGGGTAACTGAATCTGGCCTGTTGTCCAGGGCGTGCGGTGTTTGGTCACCGCCGTCCAGCCCTCGTGGTAGATCCCACGGTTGCCGAACATCTCGAAGTACTGGGTTACGTGCCGTTCTTCGGCATTCGGATTGTCGAATGTATAGGCCATACTGACGCCTTCAATGGGCTTCTGGGCAATGCCGTTGACCATGTAAGGCTGCGGTAAGCCGGCCGCTTCAAGAATGGTGGGCACAATGTCGATGACATGGTGGAACTGCTGCCGGATTTCTCCTCTGGCCTCGATGCCTGCGGGCCAGCTCAGGGCCGTAGCGTTGCGGGTGCCGCCGAAGTGGGAAGCGACCTGCTTGGTCCACTGGTAGGGGGTGTTCATGGCGTGGGCCCAGCCGACCGGGTAGTGGTTGAAGGCCTTTGGGCCGCCCAGGTCGTCCAACCGGGGCAGCACGCTCTCCAGCGGCGGAGAGATGCCGTTAAGCGGAAGCATCTCGTTGAAGGTCCCGTCCAGGCCGCCCTCGGCGCTGGCGCCGTTGTCCCCGGCGATGTAGATAAAAAGGGTGTCCTCATAGACGCCCAGCTCTTCAAGTGCCTCGATCAGCCGCATCACCTGGGCGTCGGTATGCTCGGCGAAAGCGGCATAGCACTCCATCAGGCGGGCGTAGACCGTTTTCTGGGTTTCATTCAGCTCATCCCAGGCGACCACTCCTTCGGGTCGGTCGGTCAGCTCGGTGTCGGGTGGCACGAGCCCCTTGGCCTTCATGTTGGCCAGGGTTTCGTCGCGCACGGCGTCCCAGCCCTTGTCGAACTTACCCCTGTACTTGTCGAGATATTCCTCAGGTACATGGTGCGGGGCGTGGGTGGCGCCAAAGGAGGTATACAGGAAGAATGGCTTGTCGGGGGTCATGACGCGGGTGCCGCGTACCCAGGCGATGGCCTTGTCCACCAAATCCTCGGAGACGTGGTAGCCCTCGTCGGCGGTGCCCCAGGGCTCGACCGCGGAGGTGCCCTGGTACAAGGTGGGCGCCCATTGGTTGGTCTCGCCGCCCACAAAGCCGTAGAACTTCTCGAAGCCTTCACCCTGAGGCCAGCGGTCGAAGGGACCCGACATGCTGACTTCCCACACTGGTGTGGTGTGTGCTTTGCCCACCATTCCGGTGTTGTAGCCGTTGAGGCGCAGCATCTCGGCCACCGAGGCCACGGAGTTGGGGCGAATGCTGTCATTACCCGGCGCGCCGGTGGCAATTTCGGCCACCGAGCCCATGCCGGCCGAGTGGTGGTTGCGCCCGGTCAGCAACGCCTGGCGCGACGGCGAGCACAGCGCGGTGGTGTGGAAGCGATTGTAGAGCAGGCCGTCGTCGGCAACCTTCTGCATGGCAGGCATGTTGCAAGGTCCGCCGGTGACGGTCGGCGCGCCAAAGCCCATGTCGTCAAACAACACGATCACCACGTTGGGTGCGCCCTGCGGCGGACGTAGTGGTTCGATTGCTGGAAATTCAGCCTTGCGCGCGTCCAGCGCCGGTTTGCCCTTGGCTGGAATGTCGGGGATGGGCAGGATCTCACGTCCGGTTATTTCTGGATTTTGTGCCATTTTGGTTCTCCTTTCCAATGTCTTGATTTTTTCTATCTTAAATTCTTGACCGTATTTACCTTCAAGGTTTCTGAGTGGTTCCGATAAATACCTCCTGTTAGCCTCTCATTCATTCGATACTCCCTGGTCACCGCGTTGCAAATAAGCTTCAATACTTAATACTTCTCATTTGCTTGTATCAGGGATTTGGTCGGCCGCAGCTTCGTAGACATTGCCGTAGATTTGGCTTTCGCCCAGGCGGTCGATGACGCCGTCCCGTCGCAGCAAATCCTTCACCTCCGGCTTCACTCGTGTCAGGCGTAGTTCGACGTCATAATTTGGCGCCAACTCAACGAGTTCGGCCACCTTGTCGGACCCTTGAGAGTCGATGAAGTTAACGCCCTCGAAGTCGATTACGACGGTGTGCAGCGGTGGGTCTGCTTGCAGGGCCAGCTCACGGATCCGGTCTTCGAGCGCATCTGCGCTGGCGAAAAAGAGACCAGCATCAAAACGCAGCACCAGCAAGCCGGGGTAGGTCTCGCTGTCGGGATACTCGTCTACACTCCTGAACACCTGCGTGCCCGGCTCGCGGCCGAGTACGGGCATGTGCGGAGCGGCCGAGACGTAGATCAGCCAGCCGATTGACAAGACAATACCGATTAACACCCCGGCCAATACCCCAGCAGCCAACACGCCCAGGATAGCGGCTATCGCAATCCAGAAGTCAACGCGGGTCACGCGATAAAGACGCCGCATTTCGGCCACGTCCATCATGCCCATCACGACCGCCTCGATGATGATCGCCGCCAGCACCGCTTTGGGTAAACCTGCGAGCAGCGGGGCCAGAAAAAGCAGGGTGAGGATGACCAGCACGCCGGTGGAAATCGAGGCCACAGGCGTCTTGGCCCCGGACTCGTCATTGAGAGAGCTGGCCGATAGACTGGCGGCGACGGGGACGCCCTGCACCAGGCCGGAGCCCGCGTTGGCCATACCCTGAGCAACCGACTCCTGGTTGATATCGACCCGATACTTGTGCTTGGCTGCAAACGAACGTGCGTCGCCGGCGCTTTGTGAGAAACCGATCAACAGTAAGCCGAGCGCCGCAGCGCCGATCACTGCGAAGTTGTCGATGATGAACTGCAGGTCGGGCAGGGCCAGTGACGGCAGGCCACGCGGGACATCACCCACGAGAGCTAACCCAAGATCGCCCAGCCCAAAGAGCGCTGAAGCAAGAAGACCGGCAATGACCAGAACCAGCGCCCCGGGAACTTTCGGGGCGGCAAAGCGCAGTCCAAAGATCAGCACCAGAGAAATGACGCCCACCACCAGCGTCGCCAGATCGGTTTCGGACAGGCTCTGCAGCCAGCTGAACAGCTTCTGCCAGGCGTTCGATCCCTCGACCGACGTACCGGTAATTTTTGGCAGCTCGCCGATCACCACTTCGATAGCGGCGCCAAACAGGAAGCCGGTGATCACCGCCTTCGACAAGAACTGGGAGATCCAGCCCATCTTGAACAGGGCCAGAAGCAAAAAGAAGATTCCCGTGACGAAGGCGATCGCTGCGACCAGGGCCACCGCCTCATCGCTGCCAGAAGCCACGCCAGCGGTAATGACCGCGCCCGCGGCAACGGCCGCCAGCGCAGAACTCGGTCCGGTGGCGATTTGCTTTGATGTCCCAAAGAAGGCGTACAAGATCGCGCCGGCGGCAGCCGCATACAGGCCGTGTTGGATCGGAACGCCGGCGATGCCCGCATACCCTAGCGACTTGGGCACGACCAGCGCCCCTACCGTTAACCCGGCGATCAGATCCGGCCGCAGCCACTTCCGATCATAACGTGGCGCCCACTGCACAATGGGCAGTAAGCGGGCAATCCCTCGCGGTTCTGTTTGTGTCTGTTGAGATGCTTCCGTCATCGTTATTTTCCCCTCGAAAAGTCTTCCTAAATACCTTTTGCGGCAACGATTCGACCGGCATCTACAGCCTCTACCAGAAGCTGGTAATCGCGCTCGGTCTGATCGGCGTAAGTCATGGCGAAGTTGGCCACGGCCCTGTCGAAGCTTTTGCCCTTGCCCAAATAACCGGTGATCGCTGAGGCATCCCCGGTGCGGGCGTGGGCGCGGGCTAGACACAACGCACATAATTCAATGTAGGTCATAAAGCCATCTTCGCCCATCTTGGCCACATTGATTGAGCCCTTCATATCTTTGAGCTGCCGCCAGTAATAATCACTTCCAGAAAATTCACTTCTGTGCCATCCGAGAAATATATCATTCGTGGTTTGCATCAACTGCTGGCCAATGACGACGCGTTGCGCATATTGAGAATATGTACGGGGTGGTAAATACGCCTCAAGCGCGGAGGGGCCGGCCTCTTTCAATTGTAGAATCAAATCATCATCGTCTGCTCCGCCTTGCAGCAAAACGATCATGCAGCGCGTGCCGACGCTGCCCACCCCACCGACGCGCAAGGCGCCATCAACGATCTTATAACGTGACAGCAGAAACCGTTTTTCATCGTTCAGGCTTTGCAGATATTGCTGCCAGAAATCCTCTACGGCCGTTTCTGAAATAACAGCCAAATCTTCCTCGGCAACAAATTTGGCTAAGTTTTCAGCTCGTAAAGGAATCAGCAGCGGCGGCTCACGTCTGATCTGGCGACGGCCGTTGCTGTCGGTGTAGGTTAATTTGGCCACCGTTTGTTCCTGGGTTTTCGATCGTGCCTTGTCAAGCAAACGCTCTGTTGCTTTGCGCATCTTTTTGGAAGAGCGTTCGGCAAATATATCTAGCAAGGCGTCTGCATCCACATAGTAATACCAGACATCCAGCGTGCGCATCTCCGCAAAGCGCGTCATTGCCCGCCGGTACGCCCGCACTGCCTCCTGGGCCAGGCTACGACTCGTTTTATCGCTGAACCCGTTTCCTCGTCCGGCAACGGCCGCACTAGCCGCCAGCCGTTTGACATCCCATTCCCAGGGGCCGGGAAAGGCCTCGTCGAAATCGTTGAGATCAAACACCAGACGCCTTTCCGGAGAAGCAAAAAGACCAAAGTTTGAGAGATGGGCATCTCCACACAATATGACCTGCAATCCGCTGGTTGGCGTGTGCGCCAGATCGGCCGCCATAACGACTGCTGAGCCGCGCAGGAAAGCAAAAGGTGAGGCCAGCATCCGGCCGTATTTAATTGGCAGCAGAAGCTGCAAGCGCCCTTCGTCCTGGGCTTGCAGCAAGTCCAGGGGATCAGCTCTGTCGGCGGTTGGCTGCCAGTCGCCGTGGCTGCTGCGCGAAGCTTTCTGGCGCAGCGACTTGCCTGCCATATGTCGTTCTGAGCGTGTTAACGCCTGCGTATGGGGTATGTTCAAGGACATTTTTCACCTCTTTTTGGTTTACCTAGTCAGCCGTCCCCTCCTGGGCCACCGGACCGCCCAGGATTTTGCTCAGTTGACTCACAAATATCACCAGGCCGATGCCCGGCTTTGAAACCCGTCAGCACCGGGGCGGAGATGAAGTTGGCTATCACCCCCAACCGCAACACGGCCGCCAGAACCAGCAGTACGCCCACCAAAAAGGCCAGCGTGGCCGCGGTGACGATCAGCTCCCCACGACTGCCATTGGGCACTACAGTAGCCAGGACGGTCGCCGTCAGCATGGCAATCGTCGACGTGACACTGGCCCTGAGTGGTCGCAAAGTGCCCGGTAGGGCATACACCAGCATAGGCACCAGGGCGGTATACAAGCCGACCTCGACCGGCAGCCTGGCAATGGTGGCATAGGCCATGGCCTGGGGAATGACCACCGCGGCCGCGGTCAACCCGGCCGCCAGGTTAAAGCGCAACCAGCCGGCCTGGTAGTTGGACAACCAGGCCAAGCTGGGAATGCATATTGCGATTCCGGATGTGAGGTTGTTGCGGTCAAATTTCGAATTAGCCCTTGATTACAATGACCATCATCCTAATTCCAAGAACTCACAGGTTTCGCTCAAATGGTCAGGTAATCTCCGACAGGCGGTTATACGTATCGACCTCGAAAGTTCGGTTGGCTTGAATTTGGGCCACAATCCCCAGGCCGGCGACAACCAGGAAGAAAAGCAGCCACCAGAACGATTCATCAATAGCCATTTTACATCCTCCTTATGATTGTCTAATCGTTAGTAACCTGGAAATCGGTATTGCTCCGAGAAGCCTCCTTGATAAGCAGGGGCTAATCGAGAATCGTGCATCTACCCTCCGTAATCTTCGAGCAGTTGAGCTTCCTGTTCATTCGTCAGATTGGACCGGATCAGCTCCATCTGCATGTCCTTGAAGGCGTCCTGCACTTTGTCCACAGTGGTATCGCTAGTAAGCAGGAATAAGGCTGAGGTGCCTTCGGTGACCTCGGACTGCACCTCCTTAATAAACTTGTCATCGATGCCATAATCGGAGAAGTGACCCGCTAGCGCCCCCACGGCCGCCCCGACGGCCAAACCAAAGAAGGGTATGAAGAAAATCAGGCCGAACAGCATGCCCCAGAAGGCGCCGCCCAGGGCGCCCGCTCCGGTCAAACTATGCGCCTGGTAGTTCTTTGGCTTCTTCTTGCCGGTCTCCCAGTAGACGATGGCTGCATCCTCAATGGTGACCAACTGTTGTTTGCTCAGACTCTCGAGCTTTGACAGGGCCTCGCCGGCCCCTTCGATTGTATCAAACTTCCATACGGTTAAGGCTGCCATAACTGAATCTCCTTTGTTTGTTATTGTTTGATTAACGATCAGTCCTTTCGCCTGAATGGTGATGCCAAGATGGATGTCCGCGTCAGCTATCTTCTTTCGGGGCAATCATGTCCTCAGAAACGCTGACAGGCAGGATCAATATTAATTGTCGACTGAGAAGGACGGGTCGTTGGACCCGCCCACCCCTTATGTTGACTATTCAGCCTTATCTTCTTCCTCGCTCGCTTCCTCGCCTTCAGCTGTAGCATAGGCATCGACGACGGCCGTTCCTTCTTCGGTGATCACACCGGCCTCATAAGCGGTTTCATCTCCGGTGGAAGCGGCCACTTCATAGGCCACGCCTTCTTCGGTGGCTACGGCATGGCCGACGGCAACACCTTCTTGGGTGGCAACAAGTTTCTGGATGTCGGCCGCGTCGTCGCCGGCAGCCATCCTCTCGGCGACGACGCCCTCTTCGGTTACGGCGAAGACATAGGCCACATCCTGACCGCCCCGGAGTGTGTCGCCGATGTTGGTCGACAATCCGTAGACCACCTCGGCCAGGTCCTTATTGACCTCCTTCATCGTCGCCTTATCGACCTTGACTTCCTCGAAAACGGCGATGATGGCCGAGTTGCCGGGTTGGAGCACATCGCCAATTTGCTTCAAGCGCTTATTGTCAAGACCACTATCAATGAGCGCTGCTCCAGCCCCGCCGATGACTGCGCCGGCCGCCGCGCCGGCCGCCAGGCCAGCAGGCCCAGCAAGTAGGCCAAACGCCCCGCCGACGACAGCACCGACGCCTGCGCCAGGGCCAGCGGACATATCGCCGGTCTCCTTGACTTTCACCTTGCCCTTTTCATCCTTGCGAATGACGGCCACGTTGCGATAGTAGATTTGATGTTCATGCTTGGCCTGTTTAAGCGCGTCGGCTACCTGACCGGCCGCCCCTTCCTCATGGAAAGCGGCGATAACAACTTGAGTAGGTACCTTTGCCATTTTTACTCTCCTTTAACGCATGTATTGAGCCAATAAAACTTATCACGTGAACCGGTGAGTATCATTTATCTGTTCGGGTTCACGATAAAACGCAGCTTTTAGAATTAAGTCTCCACTTGCCTATTAGCACGGCTTCTCGTTCACTCCTCCATCTAGTGAAGGCTCTCTAGCTCATCTCTCCTCATTTGGCGCAGAACCATCAAGAGCTCATCCGGAGGTGTATCTTTGCTGATGAATACATCCGCTCCTGCGCTCTCAACCGTCTGTTTAACTTCTGGGCGAACATGGAGAACCACAATCTTCAGCTGCGGGGCAAGCGAACGTAAACCCAACAAGAAATCGGACGCCGGTTGAGTTACCAGGTTCCAATCTAAGAGCACAGCATCTGGTTGGGATGCCCTTGCCTGAGCGGCTAAACCTTCAGAGCGTATTGCTATGCCGACGACCTCCATGCCGGGTTCGTGATCAAGCAGAAACTGTAAGGCCAAACGTTCCTCTCGATCTGCATCCGCCAAGAATATTCGCATTTCTTAATCTTTTGATTGACAAGCTTCACTAGTGGCAAGGATATAGCTTCTATCTTCTTCCAAGATGTCGCAGGGGGAATCGAACGATCAACCTATTTTTATATAGGACAAATGGCCTATATAGCCATGGGTTGATCACTCAATCAAAAAACCATCCCCGATGTCATAGTCACCAGGGATGGTTTCCGTGCCTTTGAAAGCGCTATTATTCTCTTGTTTGGTTAGATTACTTTGTGTTCTATTGCCCGGGCTGCGGCTTGGGTGCGATTTGAGGCGCCGAGTTTCTTGATGCAGGCACTGACGTGATGCCTGGCTGTAGCCGGGCTTATGGCCAGCTGTTCGGCAATTTCCTCGTTACTCAGTCCCTCGACAACCAGGGCCAGCACCTCTCGCTGTCGTGAGGTTAAGTTACGTCCTAACTTCAAGGATCCTGTCTTAACCTTGATCAAGGCTTGAGTCGCCTCCGGAGATAACGTAGATTGACCTGAATAGGCTGACCGAATGGCCTCGGCCAGCTTGTCAATCGAGGCGTTCTTCAGCAAGTAGCCGGTCGCGCCTGCTTCAAGAGCGTCTTGAACCATTTCCTCTTCAGAGAAACTGGTTAAAATGATGATTTTCACATCGGGATGCCGATCCAGGACAACGCGAGTGGTAGCCACACCATCCATACCGGGCATGAGCATATCCATCAAGATCACATTTGGTAGGGTTTGCTCGCACTTCGCCAATGCTTCTGGTCCACTGGCCGCTTCGCCGACCAGGATCAAATCGTCGAAAGCCTGTAACATGGTTGTTAGACCTGTGCGCACAACTGGATGGTCATCGACGATCATCACCGATATAAGTGTAGTTTCGCTCATGATGCTTCTTCGTTGCCTCTATCTGACCAACTGGCAATAATTTGACTGCCGGCGCCGGGCTGGCTTTCGATGACAAAATTCCCCCCGACCTTCTCCATACGATCGCTCATGATGCTTAATCCGAAGTGCCCGGCAGGAGTCGTATTTTGGTCAAAGCCCCGGCCGTTGTCACGAACGCTCAGCTTCACGCCTCCTTGATTAAACACAACCTTGATGATCACCTCGGTTGCATTTGCATGCTCGACCACATTATGGAGGGCTTCTTGAGCAATGCGGTAGAGGGCGACGTTAACATCCTCCGGCAGAATACGGTCTCCTTCGACGATGAACGAGACCGGGTAGTTCATCCTTGGCTGGTTGGCTTCAACTAACGTTTCCAGTAATTGTCCCAGTGGTTTTCCACTCACGGCAGCTGGGCGTAACTCAATAACCATCGTGCGCATTTCAGCCATCGCTCCTCGAAGCATTGCCGAGAGCTGTTCCATATTGCGTTGGGCCTGCGCCGGATCTTTAGGCCAGATGCGTGGCGTTGCTTCGGCGATGACACTGGCCGAAAAGAGGGTTTGGGTGATGGCGTCATGCAGCCTACGGGCCAGACGGTCCCTTTCGGCGGCCGCAGCTGTCTCCTCGAGCACTTCCTCCATCCTCTTACGCTCCGTGATATCGGTCAACAGGCCCTGCACGCCGGTAACCCGTTCTTCTTCTACGATCGGCTGGCTCGTTACGCGTATCCAGCGGGTCTCGTCCGAGGCGGCAAGCACCCTATACTCAGCCGGACCGGGAGCCACGCCGGATAACAAGGACTGAAAGT
>PVMK01143437.1_pt1 | contig 15259 bp, 13 predicted proteins | sample 1853481 | NCBI WGS metagenome assembly PVMK01 (sample SAMN08533507, study PRJNA380276) | Marine sediment metagenome, whole genome shotgun sequencing project.
ATGGAATGAATGGGACAAAAAGTTTGTTGCCAATAATCTTGCACCAATGGGTATTGGAGGTGAAGAACCATTCGATCCCGGTCAACTTTCCGCTGATCAGAAAAATCAGTTCCTGGATGGTATAGAAAACGGCTTTAAACAAGTACAGAAAAAAATAAGAAATGTAGGCATCCCTGTAAATGGCTGGCAATACACCGACCCAAATGCAGGGCTGTACAAGGATGATTTTGTACTGCGTGCGGCAATGATTTATACCGGAGGAATGTACCCCAGTATGCAAGTGAGCAGATATGCGAATCTGTCCATTGGGCCTGATGGTCAACCTTTAAAAGGACTGAATCCAATGACGCTTACCTTCCCTGCTGATGATATGCCGTCGGCGACCAGTTTCTGGTCTTTTACCTTGTATGGTATGGGAACTTATGACTTGGTTGAAAACCCGATTAACAGATATTTATTCAGCTCTGTTTCTGAGGGTGTACAAAAAGATGCCGATGGCCATATGACGATTTACATTCAAAACGAAAAACCATCGGCCGAAAAACTGGCTAATTGGTTACCGGCACCTGAGGGTGACTATTTTTTGCTCTTTCGATGGTACGCACCGACGAAAGAGGTAATCAACCTTGACTACAAATTGCCAGCGATCAGTAACCATGAGGACTAAAACTAGCCTGAGAAAACTGGTCTAGGTTTCAAGTTAGCATTTTCAACTGACATGAAAGCTAGATCAGCGCACTGCAGTGGCTGCTTCTGGCCGAAAGCAGAGATCATTGATGCTGAATTCCAGGCTTATTTGAGGTCCGCTCTCAGGCGCAAAGCGGAACTTAGCCTGGTCAGGGTGGTTATAGCTGATTACGACCCAGTGCAGCCCTTCCTCTGATACTATGGCGACAGGCTGCTTATGACCCAAAGCTGCCGTCGTCGGTCAGCCAGACATAGGTGTGTCATTCGGCATTTTTGTCCACTAATAATTGGTTAAGCGTCGGGAGCAAAACTCTTGAATTGGGAAGCAATTGGAGCGGTTGGTGAAGTTTTAGGAGCGCTAGTTGTTTTAGCAACTATCATTTACTTAGCTATCCAAACAAGAATCAGTGTAAAGGTAGCAAAGGCCCAAACACCTCAGTGGATTAGTGATGGGATTAATTCATGGGTTGGTTCCATGCGCAATGATCCGGAATTAATCAGATTAATAAGAATTTCACTACATCACTGGTCTGATCTTTCGTTGAATGACCAAACTCGAGTACATTCATTTTTCACAGAAATGATGATCCACCTCGATGCGATACTTGAACTCTCAACTCAGGGCCTTACTGAGAGGACTCGTGTACAAGCGTGGATAGAAAATGCTGCAGGGGTACTGGCTACGGAAGGAGGGGCGAAATGGTGGTCACAAGCAAATTTTTTCTTCAGCCCAATTCTTCGTGAAACCTTGGATTCCAGAATGCTTGATAAAGAAAACCCTCCAACCCCATGGACAATTGCTCCATTTTATATGCTAGAAGAAGCGGATTTTCGGCAGATTACCAAAGTAGTTAAAAGTGACGTGCTGGATAGTAGCTAATGTCTGCTTCTGGCCGTTAGGAGAACTCCCACGCACAGAAATTTATGCCTGGATTACTTCCGCTATCCGCTCAAAAGGAGAACTCGGCCTGGATGGCTTGCCGATCTCCGCTAATGACCCAAAGGAGAACCTTCCGGCAAAATTAAAGCCTGCCTCGATTCCGGGAACATTGGCATCTGTAAACGTGTATTCACTGACGTAGGTGTGCGCGAAACGATGGGGAACATTTCTGCACTTAACAATTGAGTCAGCTTTGCACTGCATCCAGATCAAGCGCAGAGGTGATCTGTAAGTGTCGCACGACTTGCTTCTATGTCACGGAAGCAACCTGGTTTACTACTTGCAGTTCGGCGCAGGCACAACTTGTCTCGAGGCTGGTTGGAAATATAAAGCATCAAATATCGTGTGTGAGTTTTGCGTGAATCATGACCACATGCGTATCAGGTTATGGCGAACCTGGTCCAGTCTGTTTCGATTTTCGGGTTTCATGGTCAAGCCTTCCAGCGCTGACACCTCCCCCAAACTGTAAATCATGTGGCGCTGCCGTTCGTCAATGATCTGGCTTTCAATAAAGGTAATCGCGACCAATCGTTGACCCCGCGTTACTTCGGCAACTTCGTGCAACGTAGTTGATGGATAGGCAACCAAACCACCCGCATGAAGTTTTATCGGCACTTTTAGATTTTCGAGATGAAGAATAAGCTCTCCGCCATCGTAGGTCGAAGGGTCAGCCAGAAAGATGGTAGCCGATACGTCAGAACGCATGATAGGTGGCTGTTTTAGCTGAATGAAAGAGACATCACAATGTGTGCCATAGGACATACCCTCGTCATACCTGCAAAGCAGTGGTGGCGCTACTCGTGTGGGCATCGTGAAATCACGAAATCCTTCGTGACGACCCAATGCTTCCATCATCAGTTGGCTTGCTTGCTGATGCCCTGAAGTGGAGACGTCAATCTGCTCATTATTTTTAGTTTTATTGTGAGGATTCGTTATTTTGCCATCAACAAAACTGGATTCTCTGGCAATCTGTTGCAGAGTCCGAATCTCGCGTCGACTGAGAATTTCTGGAACCTCTAGAATCATGGATTTCAATTTTCCTTTAAGGTAGCAGTCAAAGAAACCACAAGATAGTTTTTCCAACTATGAAGGTCAATGATAATTGAACAGGTACCGTGCGAGGCAGCCTCTTGATGAACACAGCGAACTCTTTTGAAACCTGGACCAACCGCCTGGCAGAACGTCCAGAGATATATCCTCATCAACTTAACCTGATTAACGATACATTATTGCTTGTAGAGCTATCAAGCTCTGAAGTGAACGCCGCCAGCTTTCTGGATCAGCGAGTATTAAAACAATCAACAAAGGGCGCCTGGATTCCCTGGCAGTTAGTCGCAGATATCTTTGACATGGTTCCAAAGAGCAAATTACCGGGGTTCATTTTTCATGTCGGGCACTGCGGTTCAACCCTTTTATCACGGCTTCTGGAGTTTGCCGAAGATACCAGGAGTATACGTGAACCGTTACCGCTGCGAACTTTGGCACAGGATCTTGCAGATTTCGGAGATGGCCGCTCGTTTCTAACCCAACAAGCCCGACTGGACCGTTTAAGAATACTGTCACAAATGTGGGACCGTGGTTCCAGTCACACAGTGGTGAAAGCGACCAGTATTTGTACGGATCTCCTGCCTCAATTGAATTCTTTGGAGCCCGGCGCCAGGTCCATCTTCATTTACAACGGGGCAGAGACGCATATTGCAACCTTACTTGCTGGTCAAAACGCATTAATTGATTTGAAAGGTTTTGCACAACTTCGACTGCAACGCTTGCGACAGATATCCGGCCTTGATATCCAATTAAACCAATTGTCCACCGGACAGTTGGCTGCTTTGAGCTGGCTGAGTGAAACGACCAGCGCCACCCGGTCACTTGAAAATCATCCGAAACAAATTGCCCTGCTGGATTTCGAGTCACTATTACAAAACCCAACGGATAATCTCGCGCGATTGCTCGGTCACCTAAATATTCACGCGACCAGTGAAACGGTCGAAAAAGCTGTGCGCAGTCCGGTATTGCAGACTTATTCGAAAGCCCCGGAACACAAATATAATGCGCAAACCCGTGCCACCATTCTTCAAAACTCCCGTGCGCGCTTTGGGCAGGATATCAAGTCAGCGCTTAGCTGGCTTGAAAGTCTGGCCGACCAGTCTGAGTTGGTAGCCCTCACCCTGCAGAAATTTGCATAGTTACTTAAGGAGTCTCACGAGCCACGTCATTTGCGCAGAGACTTTATTTCGGCGCCAAATAATTACAAAGTTGAAGTTACCGGCAATGTGGAATGTGTCAATTTTGTGACACATTATCTGGTATTCAAACGATATTACTGGCGTTTACTGGCACATTGATATTGGACAAACACCGCAAGCGCAGGCAATGAAGGTAGTGCGGTTTTGCCGAAGGCAAAGAAGCGCTGCCAGAATGCCGTTGCGCGTGACTGATTTAAAATAATTACCTAAAACACCGCTTCATTTTGAAAATCCGCGTGTTGGTGGTTCAATTACTATCGCCCTCTCGTTAACTTTCGTTCCACATGACGCCCACAACTTCATGCAATACATCTGTGTAGAACGGTGCCAATGAGGCCGCTCGGCTGAACTGGAGTCCCAAGGTAGTCCTGTGGAATTGCGTCGTCCTTAAACCGAATACGTGGGTTTCCAATCCTCACCCCAAATTTCCTGCCACAAGAAGGGCCTCGTTGAATTGCCTTTCACAGTCCCTCCTTCCCACAGATTCCATTTAGGGTTTGAGTGTGTTTCAAAAAAAACATCCAGGCGAGCGATGAGGGATTCCAATTCATCCTTATACTCAGCCCTGCCTATTGCGTTCTGCCTTTCACCTGGATCATCGCGAAGATTGTATAATTCATCTGTGAAATCGTAGGACGTGGGGCTATAGCGCCGCATCAGCAACCAATTTTCGGTACGAATTGCGCGTGTTTCCTCTTGCTCCATGAAAACAGCATCGCCCCATTGAAATTGCTCAGATTCAACAAGCGGTCGCATGCTTCGGCTATGCATCGGCTCGAACGATGGTAACGGAACGTTGGCGTAGTCCAGGATTGTCGCAAAAATGTCCGTCGTCCCAACAAGTGATTGTCGGACCTTTCCTTGGTGTCGCTTGCCGGGCGGACGGATGATCAACGGTATGTTGTTGGCTTCTCTGTGCATGTTGGATGGCCATGTGTCTTCGCCATGCCCCCAGAAGCCATGTTGACCTAATGACATTCCGTGATCCGAGGTATAAATCACCAGGGTATTGTCCGCCATTTCCCGATCATCCAGGGCGGCCAGCACCCTGCCAACACCGTCATCAACAACACTCATTTGAGAGTAGTAATTACGCAAAGTCGGAAGATCATTTGGAAGTTGCGCAAGACAATTAAGTTCGTCTGGATCTGGATAGTTGGGCATTTTCTTCTGCCGGACAAGCAACCAGTCGATTAACTCCTTGCTGATTCCCTCCCTGGGCACGGACTGAAATGGTGTTTCGTTGTAAAGGCTGGCAAATTTGTTTGTTGGCTCTCCCTTAATCGACGGCCAATGACCATAAGGGGCGGGATAAGTCAGGAACAAAAAGAAGGGATCTTCTGAGTTTCCATCTCGCCGACTAATATAGTCAACTGCATGTTCGGTGAAAAAGTCAACGGAATGTCCCGCATGTGTTATGCGATTACCGTTGACGATCATTTGGTTATCATAGAATGACTGAACGTGTCCGATTTGCAGCGTAACCCATTCCTCAAAACCATTCTGGGGTTTATCCGCGATACCAAGATGATACTTCCCCATCAAAGCTGTGGCATAACCGGCATGAGCCAGAAGCTCCGGTAAGGTGGGGAATTCCGCCAGCATGTTCCAGTCCTTGGGCCACTCTGCAATCATATGATCATTGAGCCAAGTATGAACGCCATGTTGTGAAGGCATGAGCCCCGTGAGGACAGATGCACGACAGGGTGAGCACATTGCATTGGGGCAATATGCCTCATTGAACCGAACCCCATTTTCTGCCAAACGATCGAGATTAGGTGTATGGATTTCCTTATTTCCAGAGCAGCCCAACATTTTGGCAGGTTGGTTGTCGACGAAAATCAGGAGAATATTAGGTTGCTTTTTTAACACTCTCGAAGACGCTCCTTTTTCTAATTCTTGCTCGTTCGACATACTAATTCATAATTACCGTAGAGTGTTAAGCGCTTATGAAGTCTTCCGCTTGGGTCGTTAACGTGAAGTAAATCGAGTTAAGGTGTTGCATCGACCGGTTGAGGTCACAAGCGGAAAGCGGAACACAACTTTCTAAGCGGGTTATCTCTGCTTGCGATCCAAAGGAGAACTCAGCAACTTACTATTTCTCGTTTTCAGAAATGGCCAATAACCGACCTTCACATACGAGCAAGGAGCAAAACACCCAATGAGGGATGGCCCCGGGAGGATCAGGCGACTTTAAATTTTACGAAGGATCGTAAGAAATATCAGGCTTCTTTGGGGATTTCTTGCTTCAACTTTTCTTCGAGTTCATTCGCAAGTTCCCGAAGTTTATTGGCTGCAAAGTCGTACTCACCTATAGATACAGCAGATTCGATGTCTCCGGCAATTCTGCGAATCCGGTCTGGGTAAGATTTTTGATTGTCGTTCATTGATTCCCTCCACAAATTATTATAGCAAGCTATCTCGTCAACTTTGATATGGGCTGTTGCCGCACAGTTTGTAGGAGACCGACTCGTTTTTGAATAGCCGCTTTGGAGGGTAAAGCGAAACTTCGCCTCTTGCAGTAGCCAATAGCTGCTTACGACTGCGGTTTCAACCGGTCGATGCAACACCTAGTCTCTAAGGGTAGAGAGGAGGATGTTGCCGATGAGGAAGTACCGACAGAGGATTCATTACACCGAAACAGACAAAGCACTGATGTGGGATCGCTGGCGGAAAGGCGATTCTCTGGAAACAATTGCACGACTCTTTGACCGCAGCCATGGCTCAGTAGCCCGCATTCTTCGCAGGACCGGCGGAATACGACCACCCAAGAGAACACGGTCCAGGCGAACATTATCGCTTGCTGAGCGTGAAGAGATCTCGCGCGGTGTCGTTGCTGGCCGATCGCTCCGCTCGATCGCGGCATCACTAAAACGTGCACCATCGACGGTCAGCAGAGAGATCAACCACAATGGCGGCCGACAGCATTATCGAGCCAACGTGGCAGATGAAGCAGCCTGGGATCGGTCCCATCGCCCCAAGACCTGTAAACTGGTACAGAACCCTGCGCTGGCGCGCATCGTGGCGAAGCAGCTGCAGCTCCAGTGGTCACCGCGACAGATCGCTGGGTGGCTAAAACGTACATACCCGGACGACGAGACCTGCCAGGTGTCACACGAGACTATTTATCGCACGCTCTTTATCCAGGCCCGCGGAGCCTTGAAGAAAGAGCTGTTGCAGCACTTGAGGCGCACCCGCAGGATGCGTCGTTCACGACATCACACGCAGAAAACGGCCAATCATGGTCGGATCAGCGATGCCGTCTCGATCCGCGAGCGACCGGCCGAGGCTGAGGATCGTGCTGTACCGGGTCACTGGGAGGGTGATCTCCTGTTCGGTAGCAAGAACAGCCAGATCGCCACCCTGGTTGAACGTCATACTCGCTACGTGATGATCGCCAGAGTCAAAGGCAAAGACACCGAGACGGTGATCAACGCTCTCATCAAGCAGGCCCACAAGCTACCGCGGGAACTCTACAAGTCGCTCACCTGGGATCGCGGTAAAGAACTGGCTGATCACAAACGCTTTACCCTGGACACGGATATCAAGGTCTACTTCTGCGATCCACAGAGTCCCTGGCAACGTGGCTCCAACGAGAATACCAACGGCTTGCTTCGGCAGTACTTCCCAAAAGGAATGGATCTGTCGAACGTTCACCAGAACAGGTTGAACGCGGTGGCCAGACGACTGAACGAGAGGCCCAGAGAAACGTTAAACTTCGAAACACCAGCTGAACGATTTAACCAATGTGTTGCATCGACCGGTTGAAACCGCAACCCTAAGGCGAACAAATCGTTGGAAACCGTCAAATTCCGAAGATGGCCACAAACGGACCTTGGCAGATTGTTGGTCCCGTTCAAAAACTTACTTTTAATTCACATCGATTCACTGCGTAATTCATTCAAATACCAGAATCAAATAGACAGCCTGAATTTATGTCCTATGTTTAAAAGAAAGGACGAACAAAAGCAATTGGCATGGATGCATCGGGGGAATATGTAAATGAGTCCATTGCAACCAGTTCTGCACTTCTCTCGTTTACTTGTACTTGGTAAAAAAATCAAACAGAAATGGTGAGTATCAAGTGGTTTCAGGGAGGGAAGGTCTATGAGTAAGGTACTAATATTATTGTATGGGGTGGCAAGTTACCTCATCTTTTTTCTGACATTTCTATATCTGATCGCGTTTCTTGGTAATTTTGGCGATCTGCCGTTTGTTTCGGTAACTATTGATACCGGCGAGCCGGGCCCACTTGGTCATGCGCTGCTGGTCAATTCCGCTTTAATCGCACTGTTTGCTTCAACGCACACCATCATGGCTCGTCCATGGTTCAAACAACATTGGACCAAGATTGTCCCAAAGGCCGCTGAACGCAGTACCTTTGTATTGGTATCCAGTCTGTGCCTGATCTTGTTGTACCGTGAATGGGTTCCGATGCCCGAGATGGTTTGGCAGACAACCGATGCTACCTGGGTGATCGTATTATGGGCAATGTATTTTGGCGGGTACGGCATCGTGCTGCTATCCACATTCCTGATTAATCATTTCGAATTGTTTGGCCTTAGCCAGGTTTTTGCGAACATGATGGGAAAACCCCAACCGCAGTACCGGTTCGTACAACCATTGTTCTACAAAATCATACGTCACCCCTTGTATCTTGGTTGGTTGCTCGTTTTCTGGGGTACACCTGAAATGTCAGCGGGCCATTTGTTGTTGGCTTTTGGCATGACAGCGCAGATTTTAATTTCTATTCCTTACGAGGAACGGGATATTGAAGATGATCTCGGTGAGCCTTACAGGGATTACAAGGCAAAAACACCCATGCTGGTACCGTTTGCCAAAATAAGAGATTGATCTAAAGACTGCGTACAAAAAAGCGGCTTGACAAAATTGTCGGGCCTCTCTTGATTTTGTCGGTGTTTTGCTGAACCGGCTGACAGGAAATCTGCAAATATCCAGTGTTCAAAATGTCCGCTTATGGCCGATTCCAGAGATCATGCTTGCTCGAATCCACAGCCGATGCATAGCTGCTTTCGGGCGGAAAGCGGGACCTGGGCTGGTTGTGCCACTGATGGACGCTTCTGACCCACGGCGGCTATCCAGCATTAAGTAATTTCTCCACCTATACTTGATATCAAGGGGTTAACCATTTGCCAGTTGGCAAGTTCAATTCCGGAGACGCGAGAATTATGAACAAGTATTCATTTTCGATGAAATTCATCCTGATCTGCAGCATTTTTTGTTGCCTGACGTTAGGCACAGGGATGCTCTGGGCTCAGCAAACCAGCGCCACTGAAACAACAAAGGCAGCGAAAGCTCGAAAGCCAATGCGTGTTTCTACTGCAACTGTCGCAGTTGATCCCGTGGCAGCCCTCACAGCTGAGATTAAGAAATGTGGCCGTTCCTGCATGATGGGTGGTTCAGGAAAGATCTCTGCTGGTGGGGGTACGACCCTGGACTACAACTGTGACGAAGATGGAAATTGTTCCTGCTTTGGTGCTTCCGATTGCGTGGCGATGGCACCCATTTGTGCGGAAGGCACACTGGGCTGCAATGATCAGGGCTGTATCTGTGAAGAAGGTGGCGGCTGAAGTTTAGTCCCGAACCTATTCATTCGGGAATCTGAAACCGCTGTAAAACCCAACTCATCTTCGACGGCAGGTGTGCGAGACACACAGTCTTGCCATGGCATCCTATTCGTTCATTTATTGACCGCCAGAATATTGAATCAGTACGGTATGGCCAACATAGCACTGCTGATGCTGGGTGTAGGCTTCGTTGGATTCCGGCGCTTTGTTTAATAGCTGACGATTGATGGTACATAGCTACACCGTTGTACAACAACCCCACGGTCGCGTTTGCAGCCGCGGGGTTTTACTGTCTGCAGTAAAGCCTCGATTTCCGCTCACGGCCGAATGCAGCCAATCAAAATCTGCCGTTCAGCCAGAAATGATGTAAAGGTCCACTAATGACTAGAAGCGACACTCCAATTACGGTAGAGGGCGGCAGACTATCATCCTTGTTGGTTGCTACTTTTTCGGCATCGGCGGCGGGGTGTAGCCTTTCCACTTGCCGCTCAGGATCGCCGCTGACGGGCTCTTTTCATCCGTGCGGGGTGCGTCGACGTAGGCTTTGGTGACATCGGGCGGAAGGACGTATTCATCCACGGTTGCCATGCGCACCACGATATCGTCCTTGGTTACATTGATAACCATCAGGTCGCGAGCCAAGGCCAGCGGACCGTCGTAGGTACTGCGCACGCCATCCATAATCGCAGCGTTGTTCTCCGGCGATTGGACCGAGTGGTAACCAACAGCCAGGCGCGGCTTGATCTGGGACATCACCTTGCCAAAAGCCTGGGGCTCGGTATGGATTCTAGTCGACACATAAGTCGCCTGGGCCAGGGACCAGCCAAAATACGCAGCCAGTGCCTTGGGCGGCAGGAACGCTTCATGCGATGCCACGTCCGCATTCTTGGCGTAATCCATGTACCACTGGTTGGGGTAGGTATCGCCGCCGAATATGTACTTGAGCCCGTTCCATTCAAGGCTGAAACTCACCGCGCCGTCCAGGCTGTGGATGGCCGGCCAGGATCGAATCGTCACACCATTTTCCTGGTAGACAACCACGTTTTCCTGTGTGTAGTCGAACTCATGCACGATGATTTCCCCGCCGGCATCGGGCAGCGCACCGGTGCGAGTTGCGATGTCCCAGGCATAGCCTTTTTGCATGCTCTCGACGAAAGTTTTGGTTCCCAGTTCCGGGCTGGAACCGCTGGGTCCGTACATGTGCAGCGGCGTGTAGCGCCCGGACAGCCAACTGCCGATATGAAAGGCCATAAAATCGCCGACATGGTCCACGTGCAAATGGCTGGCAAAGACCTTGTCGAGCTTTGAAAAATCCGGCCTCAGCGAGAACAGGTTGGCGAGCATTCCTGAGCCAAGGTCGAACAGGAACTTGTCACCGTTGCCGAGCTCGACCAGATACGAGATCGAAACCGCCGCCCGAGTCTGGTTTGGCATGCCGGTACCCAGGGCGGTGATCCTCATTTCACCAGGGCCGAGCAACTCCGTATTCGGAAAATAGCTGGCTGGGTATTGGCCGTCGATTATTGCTGTTGCTTGACGTCCCAGCGGTAAATCGTCTATCGCCACGGCCGCCGAGTCGGCCTGCTCGTCTTCCTCGGCCCAAGCCTGAGATCCCAGATTGATAGTGATGGCGATACCAATGACTACACCTACAGCCAATGGAACGATCAACGCAGTTTTGATCTTCGATAACATGGTTACTTACCTCCTATTTTGCTGACTGGTTTTACCCCGACCCGGCGGAGACCCAACTAAGAACAGTTTGTCGTGAGAATCACTTGAACTCCGCGCTATATCGCTTCCTTCGTGTCATCTCACACCTCCCAGCGCATTATCGCGCTAAAGTCAGGTGTCCACGAAATCAATGCAAGACCACACCGCGGAACTTCGCCTTGGGGCAGCTAACGGCTAGATGCGGTCGTTTGGGAACATCAGTCTCAACGCCGTTGTCCAATCACTTGAACCTGTATCAATTACAGGCATCATAATTCTACTATGGAAACAACACGGTCACTGGATCGCTCCAGCACTTGGCTTTCCCTTGTCGCCTCGACGGGCACCCTCATTTGTTGTGCACTACCCATCCTTCTAGTCAGTACGGGTCTGGGCGCAGTGGTGGCAAGCGCGACCTTCCAATTTCCATTCCTGGTGACGTTTTCTGAACATCCAGTTTTAATGTTCGGCGGTTCGGCTGGTTTGTTGGCATTCACCGGTTGGTTGATATTTCTCCGTCCCTATCAATGCCCTTTGGACCAGGCGCTCGCGAAGAAGTGTCAACAGGCCAGGGTGTGGAACCATCGAATCTGGTGGTTGTCTGTCGGGGTGTGGCTGATTGGATTTTCGGCTGGATTCATTATGCCGACACTGAGACATCTGTTTTCATGAGCAACTATCAGGAAGATTTTCCGAGATGAACAGAAACTGGGTTTTTTGCATGTTAATTTTACCCTTCGCAATGGCACGGGCCGAAGTATTGGAGGTGGACATCCATGGTATGACCTGTGCTTTTTGCGTGGAAGGATTGCGCCGTGAGTTGTCGGAACTGCCGGATGTCTCCAAAGTGGACGTCAGCCTGAAAAATAAAAAAGTCCGCATTGTGAGTGATGGAGAAACACTCGATATTGATCGTGTCCGGAAAGCGATCATTGACGCTGGATTCACACCTGTTGAAATACGTCATGTAAACAGTGGCAAAGACTAGGCTCATACGGTTTCTGCCGCTGATTTTACTTGCAATTGCGCCGCATTATGCGCAGGCGATGGGGCTGCGAAGTTTTGTAGCCCTGCCAGTGAACCGGGGTGGTGTGGTTTTACGGCAACAATTTCTCCACAACTCCAGCACCGATGTGAGTTTTGCGATCACAAATGCCGCCTGGGGACTGACGGGTAAGGATACCCTTTTACTTGGCTTGCCTTACCGGCTTTCACCTTCAGGGAGTAATCGGGTTGGTGATTCCAGCCTGCTGTACCGGCGGATCCTGTGGCAGGCAGACAGCAAATACGAAACCAGCCGCTTTGCGCTACTTGCTGGAGCGGTTCTGGCAACTCAGTCGGAGCGGGACAGCGCCACACAACTGGGGTTTGTCACCACTTTTTATCGTGATCGCAACAGCTTGGATATTGATGTCCTGTATCGTTGGGGAATGGGTTCGCGCCGGGATGATGGACGCTATGATGTCTCCTGGCAATATCGCTTGAGCCCACCTGAATATGCAGAGTGGGGGTTTGCACGAGAATGGTATTCAGTGATTGAATTAAACGGTCGCTGGCAAGACGGTCGATCCGTCGATCACCAAGTGACCGTGGGGTTGCAATGGGTACACAACAAATGGGTGCTTGAAGGCGGGGTAATCCAAACGCTCAACAATAACCAAGACACGCAGTACTTGATCAGCACCAGATTACACTTCTAGCCTGCCGGTCAAATTTGTCAGTAAAATTGAATTTTACCGTGCTAGCGCGATTAACTGAATGGCTGCTTCTGGCCAGGCTCAATGTGCAATACGAGTACTTACTGAACAAGCCGGATGCCCACGCAGTGGAAAAAGACAAGATCGGCTATCGAATGGGGCTCAGCGGTAAAGCCAGGGATGGTCGACTAACCTGGAAGAGCAATTACCGCTCCACGGATGTATTTGGCGGGGTCTTGCAACGCCATAGCACCAAAATAGACCTCAATGGTTCCTTATTCTCAGCGTTCTAAAAAAAGTCGCCCTAAAGAGTCGTTCTAAAAAGCCGGGGTCAGAGTCAAGTGCCAGAATTTACGTTAGTATTTAGATATTAATTACTCTGGCACTTGACTCTGACCCCAACTTTTCTAGACTGCTTGTTCTCGAATTCGACTACGAAGCAGGGATAATATGGACTTATTCACCGCGACCATCGGCGTAAGTATTTTGATCTATATTGCGATCGGCAGTTATGCCGGGCGCGGTATAAAAAAGCTGGACGACTATTTTGTCGCCGGACGACGAGCGCCTACCCTTTTGATTCTGGGGACACTGGTGGCCAGTGTAATGAGTACCGCCATATTCATGGGAGAGGCGGCGTTTACCTACGATTCTCAGTTTGGCGCCTATTTGTTGTTCCCTGGAATTGCCGTCACCGGCTACACGCTCGGTGCGCTGTTTTTTGGCGTCTATTTACGGCGCAGCCGTGCACCCACCGTGGCTGACTATTTTGGACAACGCTTTCAGAGTCGTCGTCTTCAACAGTTTGCCGGGTTCACCATTATTCTTGGCCTTGGTGGTTATCTGCTGATCGTCACGCAAGGTGCGGCCATACTGCTTTCCGATCTCACGGGCCTGCAATTTGTCACGAGCCTGGTCATCGCCTGGTCCAGTTACACCGTTTTCACCATGTATTCCGGCTCCAAGGGTGTGATCATCACCGATACACTGATGTTTCTGCTGTTCATGGGAGCGACCGTCGTATTTGTTTTGTATATCGTCGATGGTTTCGGTGGCATCAGCACGGCGATCACAGATCTTACACAAATTGAAAGCAAGCAGGGCATTGCCTCCTGGGTGGGAATTGTCGGGGAAGGTACCGACTGGCCGACAGCGCTGGATTACGTGATCTGGGCCGTGGTTATTGATATATCCTGGGCCCTGGTTTACGCCGTCGGCCCGTGGCAGGCCAGCCGTCACCTGATGGCACGTAACGAGCATGTTGTTCTACGCGCGGCCATCCTGGCCAGCTTCTGCGTGATTGTTTTGCAAATGCTGGTCTATGCCGCCGGTGGGCTGATAAACCTGGCGAAGGTGGATATCACGCCGTCTGAAACGGTCCTGATATGGGCTGCGAAAACAATGGTGCCGGAAATGCTTGGCGCTCTGTTGCTGGCGGGAATAATCGCTGCTGCCTTATCGTCCGCTTCCACGTTCCTGTCGCTGGTGGGCTTCAGCATCAGCAACGATATGGGCAACAAGCCGTTGTCACATACCGTGAACAAAACCCGCAAAATCATGCTGGCCACCAGTTTGATCGTTCTGGTGTGTTGCTACTTTTTCCCACCCAATATTTTCTGGTTCATGTTGTTCATTGGTACCGTTTTCGGTTCCAGTTGGGGGCCGGTGGGCCTGATGAGCATCTGGAGCAATCGGATCACGAAAGATGCAGCTTTCTGGGGCATGGTCTCAGGATTCTTCATGAATGTGATACCGGCAACCATTGATTATCTTGGTATATATCATATGCCGGAATATTATCCCGCGGTGATTGGCACCGTGGTCAGCATTGTCGTTATTGCAGTCGTGTCTGCGCGTGGCAAGGTCAGCCGTGAAGAAAAAACATACCGCATGCGCCTGCACCAGACACCGGCATCCGAAATCGACCGGGTCAAGACCATCAAAACCCTGTTCGCTCCGCTGGGTTTGATTGTTTACGGTTGTGTAATGCCTGTTTTGTTGTTGCAGTATTACGTGATTCCCTATCAAATCGGAACCGGCGAAATTCTCCCCGACGGGTCGCTAAACTGGAATACACCCGAGGCACTGATTTCGCTATCAGCCTTATTTTTACATGTTCCCCTGGCTCTCCTGGCCATGAAAGTCATCTGGGGTCGTTATAGCCCGCAAACCAGGCGCAATCAGAAAATTCTGCGCCGGGAGCGAGCAATATCCGGAAAAAGCTGAGGTCAGGAAAATCCGACTGGTTTGAATGAATGTTGTAGACACCTGGACCAACTTGACAACTGAGACAGCTTCGCACTATTTTGCAATCAAGAGCATCGGGCACCCCGGCAACTCATTGATTACTAAAGCCCAAGAGGTTGACGTCGCGGATTTTCAATCCGC
>PVMK01113986.1_pt1 | contig 15257 bp, 8 predicted proteins | sample 1853481 | NCBI WGS metagenome assembly PVMK01 (sample SAMN08533507, study PRJNA380276) | Marine sediment metagenome, whole genome shotgun sequencing project.
TGCCGACAAGTGAATTTCACCAAGTAGAGATATCGTTGATTGGTTGATTAGTTTATTGGTTAAGTGGTTGTAAATATGGATTTATCCCATATTTACAAAATAAAAAGAGCTGTTTTCAGAGTAAATTATGAGGTCTGAAATCACAAGTTAATTCGCTTAGTTCATCCACCGGAGGCGGAGCATGATGGAACAATGGAATAGCGGACTCCGGCTCGTAGGGTAGCGCCTACGCCTCGGAGAGAATAGTGGGTTCCGGATTCCGGCTTGGAGAGGATAATGCAATGTTGGATTAATGCTCCCGCCACCGGCGGGATTGACGATAAAATAAAAATGGTTAGCATCCTTAAAAAAATTAAGCCCGAGGTAATACCGCGGACTTTATTTTTATTATGGCGGAGAGACAGGGATTCGAACCCTGGATGGAAGTTTCCCCCCATACTCGCTTAGCAGGCGAGCCACCTTTTTCCTGAAATCTATTGTAAATCCTATAATATCGTTTATTCACTATCAAAAACTTGGTCCTTTGGGCCTCCGGCTCGTAGGGGTACGATCCTACGCCTCGGAGAGCCAGGTCAGAGATAATGGGCTCTGCCTTGAGAATAATACATGTGTGGAGTGAACTAATCCTCCAGATTACGGCGGACAAGAGTTATAAGTGATCTAAAGTTGATGTATCGCTTCGCTCTGTCGTTTATAAAATAAGATAGAATTCCTTAACTTTAGGCACTTTAGCTCACTTTAGTTCATTTTAGGCACTTATATGTAATAAAACAAACACTGCCTTTCAGGGAGAAACCAGTGCCGGGCCCTCCCTCCGGGCTGTAGGCCCTACGGGCCGGAAGCTGGACCCGGGTATCTACTCAAGCGGTTATAGAGAGCACAACTTTCAGCAATTTTCAAAATCAGGTCTGTTTTTATACTTCATTGTAACGATTTTTAGATCTCAAAAATAGGAGGTTGCGAGCCGGGCCGAGTGTACCGTATTACCGTTACTAAATCGAATTATTTCGATTATCGAATCATAAAGGTCACGTTTGCCTGGAGGGATAGATTTCTATAACCATTTCCGCAATCAGTTCAGCAACAAGAAGATCTTCAGGCTGATAACCGTGGACTCCACTGTGGGATGGATCGTCCTGTGTTGGCTCATGTAAAATAGCAAGCTTTTTTTCACCAAACCTCTGAATATGGTCAATGACCCTTCCAACATTTAATACAGCGAATAAGCCGTATTTTGCCAATGACAACTCGATATATTCGCGAATTTTAGCTATTTGCGTCTTTTTATCTGTCTCCCTGAAGTGTTCCATCCAATTAACGGATAAAAATTCTTCGCCCTTTCGAAGCATGAATGAAGCTCCAGTCGGTTGGCCGTCTGGTGCAGTTTTAGGAGCACAATAACGGGAAATATGATCCTTGCCTGGTAACGGATCTCCTTTCATTTGGAAGCCCATTCAAGAACTTTGTGAGGTTGTATGGTTTCCAGTAGTGAGTCCACAGAGGTAAGTCCCGATATTCTATCAATCATTTCCGGGTCTTTAGAATTTGGTGTAAAAATCACAAATCGAGTCTCTCCGGTTTGCAAAAATACCGCAGCAAAATGACGATTTGGTGCCGTTCGCCATTGGGCATGAATTTCGTTAGATGGTGTCAGAGCAACGCTTGGGCATTTTAAGTTTGTCGTATTTTGCAGGAAGCTAATAAAGTTCCTCATTGAATCAATTGAGATTGGATCTTCAGCAGGATCTTCATTAACAATATCATTTAAAAAATTCAGCTTGACGGCCAGCTCTTGGGCGAATTGGATCTTCGATCCCCCTCGTACATAATCAATCAGTTTTTTGATCTTCTCCTCACTTGTCAGCTTCTCGTCAAGTTCATCGAACGGACTCTCAGTAGTAGGAACTATGGGATCCGCCGAATGGCCTTTAAGTGTTACAGGTGTGTCTAAATCCCTTTCCTCCGGAATTATAAACCCGCCCGGCCATCGCGGCTGGTACTCTGAGGGTTCGTCCTCAGCCTCATTTTCTCTAAGCGTGATTTTTGCCAAATTTGGACATGTGCCAGAACTGCAAAAAGTTTTTGCGGCTAAAGACTCATCAAATTTGATTTCTTGAGAACTAATCAATATGTCCTCCTTATTTTTTAGCCTATTTAACGTCAATACGCTGCCAAATATCTTTTTGGATTGTTGCTCCTGTTAAATCAGTAAAACCACAAACAATCCATTCGTGAGCAACTTCAAACCATGCCCATACCGCATCATTTGATTTATCGGCCCCGAGTCCCGTGGCGGTAATTTGTAGTATCAGCATAGGGTGCTTATCGATTTTTCGCTCCCCGTGTTGAAGTGTTACATTCAGTCGGCCATTGTCTTTAGGCAGAGCAAAGAGGGCTTGTCCACCAAGGCCAATCGGAGATGGCAGAAATCGTTTGTTTGATGACCATATAAAATCCCGGAAAACCGCATCTATATCACCTAAAGACTCCCATCCTTCTCCCTTTGGGATATGGTTGATATATGTAAGCTCGCACTTTTCGGGTTTGACTGATCCTAAATTTTCTTCTTCAAGGAACTTGTGAAAGATTCCAAGATTCGTTTTAACGGCTTTGATAATGTTATTGTAACGAGGATAGGCTTCTTCTTGCTGCATCCTGCGCCAGTTAAAATAGAACTTATTGTTCTGTAACTGGATAAGCATATTTTTTTCTTCATTAATGAACCACATCCTTGGCAGATAGTTCTTTAAATCAAGATCAGCGGGAGTAAATTCTAAACGTTGGGCATGCTCACATACAGGAAATTTTTTTCGCACCTTCTGCCAAAATAATCCTGAATGCGGTCCTCTACATTTTTCGCTCGTCTCGAAACTAATTCCGCATACAACTTCAATAACCGGAGGGTTTTTGTAATCCGGTAAGCTGTGTGATTCGCCGTTATTCATCGTTATTCCTTACAGAATTGACTCGGGCTTATATATTCAATATCCTTATTCTAATTTGGCACCTGTCTCTTGTCAATATTTGGAGTTTTTTCAAATTGAGTCAACTTACCGTTTTTGAATTGCTTTTTTCCAAAAATTCCAAACATTCCGTGATTTTATCTTTACATGACAATTTATTTGGTCAGCGAAACCAAAAAAGTCTGTCGCTTATAAATGGCAGAGTTTAAAATGCCGAGAACAACAGGACCCAAACGAGCGTTACCGGCGTGAGAGGCCGAGTGAGAGCGTATTCCACCTGATTTTATTACCTTTTATGACCGTTAAAATCCGTTTAAGGGAACTAAAAGCCGTCTAAAAAGCCGTCTGTATTTATTTTTATTTCTCTGAAATCATCATCTAATGCGTATGATATTGTGGTTTGTAACGATAAACACCACCAGCTTGACCGAATGAGCTTTAGGCCAAACTTTTTGTATGAAACCATAGTTATCCTCATTTCGCCAGGCGTCAATTGCGGTTCAGTTTTTGGGCATCACAATAATTCCGTTTATGATTTTTTTCTGCAATGAAATTGCTAAGGAATAATCGAGCGGCATAATAATTTAGATTGAAATACCTAAACACTTGTTTAGCAATTCCTTTCTATCAACACCGAGAGCTTGAGCGGTTTCCCCTACTAAGGATATAATTTTCACAGAACTCAGAGCCTCGTCAGCTTATTTTTTTACCAGCGTCCCCTTTCCCCACCTGTTCATTCACACTATTTTTGTGTCGTAACATGCAGTTCCCCTCTGGAAAGATTAATCCGACGAAAACCCTCCTCTCCAAGAAAGTCAAATTTCCGCTCAAAAAGTGTCGCCAGTTTGCTGTTGGCTGTGGAGAAAAAAATTTGCCTCCCGCCCATCAATACAACTTCACGCAGGTAATCTAAAAAGGACAACGAGTTCAAGTCATCTACGTGAGCTATAGGGTCATCAATGAGAACTACTGGAGGCGCTCCCTTTTTAAGCTGAGAGTTTTGCGCCAGAAAGATGGATAGCGCAAAAGCTGCACGCTGTCCGGTACTGATCTCGCTTAGACTGGCCTCGCTGTTATCCACCTCACGAACGAGTGTTGTCCAATTCGAGCCAAGTCCTTGAAAATCCGCAGGTGAATGAGTACGCAAAAAGATCGTTTCGATGCCATCACGATTTCGCTGAAGAGCTGATTGCATCGCACTCTGCAAGGAATGTTTTTTTCGCAGTTTCTCCAGAGTGGAGTGTGCTTCACTAAATCGCTTAATTCGCATCTTTAATTCTTCAAGTCGCTTTTCAAACAAATCTTTCCGCTCGATAGATTCAGCGTAAAAGGACTTCGCATGCCTTTCCTTAGCGAGAGTCACCTTGAGCTCTGTTGCAACCTTGCGAACCGTATCAGCTTCAACCACGAGCTTAGCAAGCGGCTTTTCCCCAGGCCAAGGAAACGACGATAAAAACTCAGTTAGATTCGCTTGAATGCTCTCGGTCGTAGCGAGCCTTTCTTCAAGTTTCGAAAATTCATCTTCAAGTTCTTTAACGCTGGATTCCTCCGAATCCAAATTAGTTTTCAGTTTCCTTTTAAGGATATCTGCCCGCTTTCTGGTGTCGTCAAGGGCTTTTGCTGACTTCGTCGAATCACGTTTGAGGGTAGTGATCATCCGGTCTACGGCCTCTCCGGTTAATTCTTTAAGGGGATATCCCAACTCACTCAATCGATCCGAAATTTCTTTCAGTCTCGATAACGAAAGCCCTCGTGACTCAAGTGTAATAATTTCTTTGTTTAATGTTTCAATCAGGCGTTGCGATTCTTCTATAGTTTGCTTTGCATCTTTGACCTCAACAAAAGCAGAACGAACTGAGATATCATCAGCGAGGCCTGCCCTTTCACTGAACTCTTTAAGCCAGACCAACGCGCCATTGATAGCAGTTGCATCGTGCACCGCGGTCTCTTGCTCCCGCAACTGAGTGAGAAGCTTCTGGCCAAGCGATTCGAGGTGCTCGTCGACACCTAACTTGATGTGCTTTGCAAGTTCGCCTGGTTCAAACTGAGTGTGGCAAAGTGGGCACTCATCGGGTTTGGGGCTATCCTTAAGGATTCTGGCTGCAATCTGGCGCAGTTCCTGGGCAAGGTTGATGGACTGATCCCGTAACTTACTGAATTTCGCATATTCGCTCTCTGTGGTTGCCAGCAAACCCTCTGCCTTTGAAAGCTCCGAGACTGCGGTCTTAAGGCAGACGGCAACTTTCATACTGAGATAGGCGCTGGACATCATTTTTAGGTAATTCTTATTAAAACCAGCTATCAAACCAGAATCGGCCGCCACGATGCCCTGCTGTTTGTTTCGATTTGAGACAACTTCAGGTACACCAGCCTCTATCAAGCGCTTAGCCTGCTCTGTGAGCTCCAATGCTTCTCGGTCGCGGATAGTTCCATCGGCAAGACGCGTTCGTCTTTTTAGCAAGTCCTCCAGTTGAGTAATATCAGGTTCAACTTTCTCAATGGTATTCCCAGCCTCACAGCAATATTTCGCAAGCCCATTTAAAGAAACAGGTGGTTTGATCCAATTAAGAGCTGACGCTTGTTTTACTAATGCCTCCAGCTCGGATAGGTCCTCTGCGAGGAGGCCGGCGAATGTTTCCTTATCATCTTGGATTTCGCTCCACTTCAGTTTGTGGATCATTTTATCAAGGCGAGCGCAAATCAAATCTGACTCACGCTGGATGACACTGGCCTCTTTAATTCGCTTCTTAAGAGTTGTGAGTTCTTCTTTAGTCTCTGTCTCTCTCGGACGGAGGCCACGGAGTTCTCTCTCTACAGCCTCGCTTACGCTTTTGATATTATGCCATGTTTTAGAAGCTTCAGGGCCTACCAGAAGCTTGGATAGATCATCATCAATACGAAGTGCGGATTTTCCAAGGCTTACAGCTGCGTCGGTGTCGAGAAAATTAAATTGAGCAAAGCTTTGGTAAAGATTATTTGTTTTTACCTCCGGCTGCCCATACCATGTAAGATTGCGATCTCTGAATGTATTTAATCTCCGCCTATTGGTTGCCATCTCAGGCGAGCCGGTCGCAAGGGTCGCAACCAACTCGTAAGTTTGTTTGGTTTTCGGATTCCTTTTGTTCCGGCCACAATAGAAGAGTTCAATTGCCTCAAGGAGCGAGGTCTTACCTGATCCATTAATTCCAAAGATAAGGTTTACCGTGCCGAACTCAAAGTACCGTTGGAGTGGAAAATCCCGAAATTTTTTCAGCTGCAACGATTGAATAAACGGCATAGCCTCAGCATCTTTTTTAAGCATAGGTGTTTTGGTTTTAACAGCTGGTTTCCTTGACGATGATTCTATCAGTTTCAGCCGTCTGGGAATTGGATCGTCGCTTAATATAGCATCATCGAGGCCAGCTTCAGCAAGGCGCTCAGTCCAAATTGAGAGGATATTGGCGTGCGGTGTTATATCTGTGTGAGCGACTACCGGTGGGTTAAGTACAGACTCTATCTCATCTTCGGTGATAACAAACTTACGCGCATATCTCCTGTCACCTTCTATTAGCGCTTTTGCTTGACGCGCTTCTTTTTTTTTCAGGCGTTCTTCACTGGTGACAAAGTATAAATAATTGTTCCATTGAAGACTTTTGTTCCCCTCGAAATAGTGCATTCCGACTATCCGATCCTGATACTTCGAAAGTGTATCTATTGTCCCGGGCAGATCGCCTGTGATGTCGACGTAGCACACGGCGAACGGTTTCTCGCCTGATTTCTTTGTGAAGCGGATGATCGATTCATCCACTTGCTGGACATCAGAAAATTGAGCTGCAACACGTTCCTGAAGTTCTGAGACACTTAAAGTCATTGTTCCCTCCCTATATCGAACTCGGAAACGTCATCCGCCTGATCGATATTGACGTAGCGATGGGGGTCAAAAAGAATAGGCATCCCATTCTCACGATACCAGACAGCCAAACGCTGTTTAGCTGACAGGCTTTCGTCGGTATTCGGGAATGACCTACGAAGCTTTTCAGCAATATTTTTTACTGTGGCCTCAATCTGTTCGTCACTGGCTTCTTCACCCATATAGATTACTGTTGCGCGTTGGTTTTTGGCTGATATAGCATTTTGATGTGGGGAGTCCTGGGACCATTCGAGGCGAAAGCCATCCTTGAAATCTGCGAGAGCAGGAGGTAAACAATCCCCAGTTGTTAGAATGTCCCACAGGTTTCTACAGCGCCTCATCCGTGCGACTCGAAATTCAGGCGCTTGACCTTCATTGTCTTGGCAAAATGTGATTCGGAGAATAATTTCCGACTCACTAATTACACACGAATCCAGCCTACGAACATGATACCATTCCAAATCGCTGTCGATCTTTCCGGCGCAAAGCGCAAGGACGCGCTCAGCTTCGATTGGATTATTATCAGCGATATGCTTGATCTGGGCTTTGGCAGGCCCACTCTCATCAGCAACTGCGGAGAATCCACACGCTGCTGTCTCTTGCTCGGTCCATACGGAAGCTGTGTTGTCCCATATGCACGCTCTGGTGAGTTGCGGTCCGCGACGTCGGGATATTACGGCAGGCACACCGATATGAGCTACTTTGGTTGCCTCAAGCAGATAGGTGGCAGGTTCAAAGTTGAAAAATAATGCGTGCACATGAAAGGCTTTAAGCCAAGTGTAATAAAGACCTCGTTGATGGTTGACGCAGAGCGTTGCATCCCGGTCATCAAACTTGTCAGGTCTCAAGTACCAAGCCGAGGCTGAAATGTTGTTCCATGGCGTCTCCTGCCCGTCACACCAATGATGAACATCTTGAGCCCAGTTCAAACAAATGATTTCTGTCTGATCACCTTGAAATGCAAAAAGGGATTCTCTGTAACGGCGAAATCTATTTTCTCGTGGGTTTGGATTTAATTGAATATGGATAACCAAGGCGCGGTCATAAATAGCCTCGGCGTCATCGTCCCGGAAGGCAAAGGCATCAGAACAAATCAAGGAAATCAGTTTTAATCTTTGGCCTATGCCGCCGAATTGATATATGCAAGTACCCCGCTGCATGTGATTGGTCTCGAAATGGTCACCGTCGCCCGAAGGGTACGTCTTGAACTGTACGAGCACGACAAGGCTTTCGTTACCGTTACCTTCATTTGGAGGTGCGATGAAAACGTATGCGAGCGGGTCAATGAATCGCTGGGGATATAGTGGAAGGTCTTCATAAAGTACCTTCGCTAACGGAGCAAGATCCTGCTTAAGATCTTCAAGCTCGCTATACTTGATGCTCTCGCATCCAAGCACCCATAGCTTGCCTGGTTCAGGGCCAGCACCCGCTTTTAGCGCATTAACAAGAGATTCCCAGGGCATTGAGTATTCAGGAGTGATCACCAAATCCGCATGAGTTGTGCGTGCATCGTCTAAAAAACGTCCAAACTGCCGTTGCGCGAGATCAGAGTCATGGTGCTGAACCCCGTCATTACTCATATCGATCTGACCCATCGGTTGCATTAAAAGCGCAGAGTAGTTGTTTTCGTCAGGGATCAACACGCTAAGATCTGGCGCGCGAAGATTTTCAATAGTGAGCAAGTCGTCCACTTGGTAAATACGCATGTATTCACTACTCCCTATACTTGCAGCTAATCCGATAAAGGCTATACAACTTATGAGTCATATACGGGCCTTGTATCGGCCTTGGGATCGGACCACTATGAAAGCTTGACAATTAAGGATGAATACTAAATGTCATCTGCGGTAAATAATCTTGAAAGCCTTTTGCTAGTTTCAATCTCCATAATTGTCACCAAGCACTTTGTTGAATTTGTCAAAGTATAAAAAATAGGTTTTCTCTTAAAACTCACTCTACTCCAAGTGCCTTAAACGCTGCATCCACAGGATCAGAATAGAAACTGGTCTGGAACTTTGCAAAAAGTTCCCCGGGGATCGTCTGAATATCACCGACATTGCTCATGGGAATCAGGATCCGTTTTGCGCCTGAATCGAAGGCAACTTGCAGGGTCTGAGCTAAATTTGGTGTTTGAACAATGGTTCCCCCGAGGCTCATATCACCAAGTACAACCATTTGGCTTTGAACTGGTTTTCCCATTAGCCCCGAACATAACGCAATAAAGCTACAGAGGGTCAACGCGGCTGCCGGACCAGTATTATGCATTTCCACGATATGAAGGTGATAGTCGTGATCTCCGACTTTACTCATTGAGCTTACTCTGGAAATATTTGCTTTGAAATAATCATATGCAATCTTAATGGCTTCTTTGGTTTTAGTATTTGCGCCAGAACCTGAAATAGAAAGTTTGCCGTTACCGCCGGTAATCTGAAGTTCGAGTCTGTATAGTCCTAAATGATCACTTGCCCCCAAAGCAACAGTGTGCATGGTTCCGGGATTCATCGGTCCTTCAGGAATCAATGATCCTCCACCCTGCTCTGGAACACTGACGAAATTTTCTTCTAGAGACTCATTATCGATATAGCTGAAATGAACATCGTAAAATTCCATCCCACCGATTTTTTTCAATTGCTCCTTAACACGCCGGCGGTTTTCCAAGGCGTAAACAAAACAACGTTCGACGGCATCCTTATCGAACTCACCATGGGGATACAGCAGTTTCAGTAGGCCGGAGACGGTTTTGCGTACAGCGATGACATCCCGTTGGTTTAGGTTGTTCCCGATCTTGAAATACTGGTCAATGGCATCGGAAAAACTCCTTTTACGCATTTCTCGCAGGAATTCAGCGAGAAAATCCACAATCAGACCATACTGGTTGGTTAGAAACTCTGGGCGCATTTTGGGAATTTCCCATCCAGGAAGGTATGCATGCATGCGGTCAAAAAATGCGGCGTCGATCATTTCATCAGGAAACGGTTCAAAGAGATGACCTGTCTTCACGAGCGTATCCACACTCTGATTTATATTTCCCACGAAAACCATAGCGGCATTGGCATTGATAACATCACGACCTCTGGAGAAAGATCCAGATGCCATGAAGTCTTTCATAATCTGCACACCGCCCTTATCTTTAAATTTAATCCCGGCCACTTCATCAAAAGCAACCACGTCCCAAACCCCTACAAGCCCAACTTTGCCTGAACTCATATTATAAAACAGATTGGCAACAGTTGTCTGCCCACCTGAAACCAAAATCGAGTTGGGGCTGATCTCTTTGTATATGTGACTCTTTCCTGTACCCCTGGGGCCGAGTTCACAGATATTGTAATTATTTTCAACAAAGGGGATAAGACGGGCTATCAGGTGCCATTTGATACGGCTTTCAAACACGGTGGGCTCCAAGCCGGTTGATCTTAACAAAACATCTATCCACTGGTCTTCGGTAAATGCTTTCCGGCCCTCGAAAACGGCTCCTAAATCAAGGTTGGGCATTTGAATCGGTTTAAGTTCGGAAAGGATGAAAGGCGAGCTTTTCGATCCCTCCTCATAATAGTATTGAAGGTTCAGAATACACCAAATGCCGCCGACAAGCAGCTTTTCAAAACTCTGGACAATGCCACTGGGTATCTCGATCCCTTTCACACCAAGATTGGATAGAGTTGCCTCGTAGACATCTTTTTTCTCGTTTAGTTTTACGGTAACTTTATCGATAATTTTGTAATTCCCTTGTTCTTTTATCTTGGACTTAACTTTCTCGGCTTCATCGGGTCTTACATAATTTTCAGCAAGAATATTTTTAACTGTCTTTAGCCCTTCCTGGATAACCTCTTCATCCTCAACGGCACAGTACATACCCAAAAGGTATTCCAGAACATAGACCGGGACGTTGGCCCCTTCCTTAAGCAGCTTTGTCAGATCTTTGCGAACCACACGTCCAGCGAAGTGAATGTTGAGCAAAACATCGATGCTGGTATCAACTTCCATAATTCATACCTTTAAAAATCATTGGCAAAGGCGATATCGATGATGATGGGGATGCGATCATATTCAGTATCATCTATATTGCGCATTACCAGGTAATATTCTTTTTTGTTGTCATATGATCTCGCCTTTAATATCAGGCCAACTGATTTCTGGCGATCTTCCATCGAGGATGAACTGCTGTCAAAGGTAACCGTTTCTTCATTGCTAATCAGGTCATTTCCATCACGCAGGGATACCTTCAAAGTTATCGGCTTCATACGTTCCGACACCGGATCAGTCTGGATCAGTTTATAAATGGGCCGGTTGGTTACCAGTTTTTTGTATGAACCCAACAGCGATACACCAACTTGACGCACCTCGGATTTTTCAAGATGTTTGCCTTTCATCTCGGTTACCGTGATAACAGGAATCACAATCTCTTGCAGCATCGCCCCCCCATGAAAGAATCTGGCACCACCGACGAAGTTGTACCGGTTGGTGGCTTTGGGGAGCAGGAATTCCAGATCACTATCTGCATGACACGTGGCCTTGGTGGTTCCCCAAAAAGCGTTGTCATGTGGATTCAAGCTTTTCCCAAGGATGAACCGTTTATGGGTTTTAACCGTGTTTTTGGGATTGATCTCCAAAGTGCTCTTATCGATGGGCTCCGGTGCTTTCTCCTGGTAAATGAACCCATGATCTGCGGTGATGATTATCCTGGTTCCGTTAAGACTGTTGATGATGAAGCGGACCAAGGCATAAAGATCATCAATGGTATTGCGAACGGCTTCAAAGGTATTGCTCTCCGAGACCGCTTTGTCTCCAATCGCATCAATTTTGTCGTGGTATACATATATGACCCGATGGGGTTTAACGAATTCCCGACCGCTGTCTTTGCTCATGGACAGCAATGAATCGGCTTTTATGGCCGTTCCGCTGTGGTTTTGAAGTATAGCCGCACGCTGATCCAATGATCCACACGGTTTTTCATCTACCACCACCTCGGCGTTAGGGCTGTCTTTAAAGGAAAGCATCTTGTGGGGAAGAAGCGCCGCCATACCCAGTGCGGTGTAACCCGGCAATATGCCCAGCATAGGCTCCAACTCAGCCTTCAGTCGGTATTTCCCATTTATTTTTTGGGTCAGTTCCTCAGCGGCTTCAAATCGAAACGCATCACTGATGACCACAAACACCCTGTTTCTCGAGCCCTGCCTGAGAATGGGATCGATGTATGTATCAAAGAAACCATATTGGTTGGTGACAGATGAAAGCTGCCACTTATGCATCAAGCTATCAGTTTCCCCTTGTTCCAGGAAATCGCCCCACTTTAGGGCCACCTGATCCATAAACCAGCCGCTGTAACAATTTTCGACATTGACACGCAGTGATTTTAAAACATCCCATCCCGCCATATCCGCCCTATCTGCAAGTTCATGGAATTTGCGGTAATGCTGGTCGAAACAGAAAAGTTCCTCGGTATAGGCTTTAAACATATCTTCAGCTGAGGCGTAACTGAACCCGGCATCGTATTTTCTTCGAAGCTCGAACAGCTGAATTGCTGCTTCCAGGGCTTTATATACAGTCTGATACAGGTTGGCCTGCGAATCTTCCCCTAAAATCGTTGTGGCCCAGTATCCGTCTAGCCGGCGTTTTATGGTTTCATTAATAGCCTGATAATCTTTTTCAGGATCTTTTCCGATCCGGTCTCTGACCGCACTGATAATCCTGCGTTCTGCTGCTTCGAAGGTCATCACTTCGTGCAACGATTCAAAATCAAGTGTCATCAGCACTTCATCAATTTTAAGTTTTTTACCAATGGCGTTTGAAATCAGGTTGTAATACTTGAAGTATCCGGTATGGGTGCGCCACTGGGATAAAAATACGGTACAATTGATGGATTGGGAGAAATCCTGGATGACAAAGTGGGACAATGACGGGGGCAGATCTGTCTTTAGGCTGATGGATAGGTCGGTGACAAAGATCCGCAACAGGAAATCGGTTAAGTTGGGGGAATCCTGTTTCACGTATCCGAAGGTTCCGGCCAGAATTTTCCAGAATGCGGGCTTTAGTCCGAATTTTTCAATCTCACTCCAGGGTTTGCCCGGTTCATCTTCCCTGTACTTCCCATGACGGCAAAAGGCAACGAATAGACTCATCAATACCGAAAACGGTTCGGGTTGATCAGATCGGGTGATCACGGCCAGCATTTTAAGGTCGATATCATCTTCGCGGTCGTCAGCGGCAATCCACTTTTTCAGTCGGTTTAACCGGTCCTGGCTTCTAAAAAACGCTTTTCGATCTTTCAGGTGCGGACGCAAACTGTGGTGTTCAAGGTTCAGCTCTTTTAACAGGATCGAGGCCGGATCTGCATGGAAGGTGTAACTATACAGCTGCATATCAAACAACCAGTCCTTTTCAGGGGCGGGTTCGGCATAAGGTGCGTACAGGATGTATTTCCTTTGGGTGTCTTCTGTTTCCAGTTTGATCTTCAGTTCAAGGGCACCGTGTTCGTCCAGTCGAAGAATGGTAACATCGTCGAGTTGGATTAAAGATAGCATGTCCTCAAACTCTTTTTCAGCATCATACCAAAAGACGATCCGCTTCTTTTTTTCGTGAAAAATACGGGCCAGGGTGTCTCTTGTTTGATCACTATTCATTATGACTCACCGCAAAGTGCGCAAGGAAAATTTTCAAAATTACGATTTGACTTTTCCTTCTTATTTTTTTGCAAGTTTGTATTTCTGCAGACGGCTGTTGGGCTTGTCGGGGATGGTGTACTCCACCTTGCCTTTCTGTAAAAGCTTACGCATCAAGTCGTTTAAATAGCGAGAGGGTTTGGCTTTACCCAGTCGTTTGGCGATTTCTGATTTGGCAAGGGGTTCTTTTTCCAAGAGCGCAATAATCCGCATGACCATATCTGACTCTACCCCTGACTCCGCCCCCGACTCTACCCCTGACTCTACCCCAAACTTGTGCAGAGATGCTTTAGGAGGGAACTTTAGCGGCAGTGGTTCTGCCAATGGCACAATAAAACGCATCCGCATCCCTATTTCCACAATTTGCGGTTCGGGCAGGTTTTGTTCTTCGGCTTCCTTGAAGATGCGCCGCACACCGCTCCCCCATTGCTCAATCAAGTCCAATTCCCTGAAAATACGGGCAATAACCGAATTGCGGATTTTGGAGACTCCCTGTTTCATGTCCTCGATGGTCATGCCGGGCAGGAGAATGCCGGGATTTTCAACCTCGATGCGATCATCGAAGAAAGCGATGCGGGTGGGGGCGCCGCGCTGGGAGTAGTCAGCATGAACCAGGGCATTGATAACCACCTCGCGCAGGATGCCAAGGGGAATACTCCAGACATCTTTACGCCGGATTTCCGAAAAATCGGCGCCGCGCATGGCGTGTTTTTTAAGAAACAGCAGGATGCTTTCCACTGCCTGGGGCAGATGATCGTGCAGTTCGATATGGTCAAAAATCTCGGCCTTATCCTGGCCCACAAACCGCCCACACTGCATCCAGGCATCGGGAAAATAACGGATTCGATCTTTTCCGAACAACAATACGGCGCCTTTGGTGGGCACAAGCCGTCCCTGTTCATGGGTCAGCAGTTTCAAGGTGATCAGTTCCTCTTCACCCAGTTTGCGGTCCCCGTGAAACAAGGACTTCATTGACACCAGATCCAGATCCTCGGTGGATAACTGCGGCATGGGAAGCTCGTCGAAAGCAATCCCTTCGGAGGTGCGGCGCAATTCGGCAATCAACTCCCGGTCTGCCTGTCGGTTGGTTGAGCCTAATCGGACATAAACCCCGTTTTCAGGCCCTTCTGCCTTCATATAATGGGGGCGTAAGCCGCTGAGAAAAACCTCAACCACCAGCACGGTCTTGCCTTCCACCGTCATCAATTCCACATTCGGCACCAGACGCGGGGCAATGGAATCGGCAATCATGCTGCATATTCTCTCTTCCTCATCCAGCGGATGCTCGACACCATTAACCCGTCGGTCATCATCCACCCCGACAATCAAACGGCCGCCCGCAGTATTTGCAAAGGCCAGCAATGTTTTGAGCATCGGCCGGGGAGATGACAGGTCCCGCTTGAACTCCAGTATTTTGCCTTCCGGGCTGGTGATAAGTTGGTCAATACTCATACGTGACAAAGCGCCTCCTTAAACATCGTAGATTATTCCGACTCTGATTGGCCATCAACAAGGCGAAGATAAGCGCCTCTGCGGTGAGCCCGTCATTTCTTTCCCGTGATCGCTTTTTCCTCCGCCAAAAGGTCGCCGAATTTGCCGTAGTTGACTTTCACGCCGTCATCGAGATCCAGTGATATTTTCATGTCGGCATAGTGCCGCAGGGCATCGTCAAATTTGGACAGCTCGGCCTGTTTCTTTTTCAGGGTATCCATCTCTTTTTGAAATTTCTTTTGCGCAGAGGCGGTC
>PVMK01145217.1_pt1 | contig 15257 bp, 10 predicted proteins | sample 1853481 | NCBI WGS metagenome assembly PVMK01 (sample SAMN08533507, study PRJNA380276) | Marine sediment metagenome, whole genome shotgun sequencing project.
AGTTGACAAGGATTGAAGCATGAACTTTCTTTGCCCAATTGGAATAATGGAATATTGGAATAATGGAATAATGGGCTAAAGATGTTACTTCAATGGCTTATAGAAATTTCAAGCCTTCAATGGCCAACTAAGTTCCAGAGAGTCGCAGGAAAGCAACATGTGCTCCGACGAGCAAATTAAGGCCCATTCTCGCACATGTTGCTTCCCTGCTCTCGCCGTGCCAGTAATTTTCACCGCGCTTTACGTTTTCCAATGATAATGAGCTGATTGCGAAAACTGAAATATAAAAATATATTTTGATGACGCCACTTCTTGGGGTATTGTTGGAAGCACCAACCACCAACCCCCAAGGAGGATGTCATGGACAAATTTATAAAACAATATGAAAAAGAGGTCATCGGATATCTTAGCGGTTTTGACCGTTTGGTTTTGCGCGGCACATTGAGAGCTTTGGCAGTCAAAAATGGGATGATGAACTATCTTTGGAATGTAAAAGTTCAATTGAAAGACTGTGGCAAATTGTTCCTGGACAAAAGCAAACAATTGAAAGAGGCATCCTGCGCACAAGCTCGCAAGGAGGGGCGCCCTGTCATTTACCTTGCATCTGCCAAAACAAATAAAGAGGAGCAAGCCCGCAAAGTTGCTCAACGAGACGGAATCCGCAAGGGGTTGATTTGCGTTTTGACCGCTGTTGAACTTTGTCAAAGTTATGAAATATTTCGCAACCGGGAACAAAAAAAGCTTGAACTCCAGCCGCGAGTAAGAAAGTGCCTGTTTCTTTATCATTACTGGATTGATGAGATATTCGGTTTCATGAACGCACGGATTCAAAGCTGGTTTCCATTTTCCATCCAGATTTGCCTCAATGGACGAGAATGGTTGGCACAGCAAATGGATCGAGTTGGAATTCGTTATCAAAGGCGCGACAATTGTTTTCCCTGGATTGATCAAATTGACAAAGCCCAAGAGTTGATGGACCAGCAATTGCAGACAAACTGGCCTTGCGAGCTGGACAAAATCGCCAGTCGTTTGAATCCGGCTCACGAGGCCATGCTGGCGCCTTTTCGGGAACCTTATTATTGGTCGACCCACCAGAGTGAATGGGCTACGGATATCATGTTCAAATCCCCTGAATCTCTGGCCCGTATCTATCCGACTCTGGTGCGCAGCGGCATCTCGGTTTTCAGCAGCCAGGATGTGATGCGGTTTTTGGGCAAAAAACCACATGGCAATTTCCAGGGGGAGGTCGTCAGCCATTATGGGCATCGTGTCGAAGGCATCCGAATCAAGCATAGCCTCAAGGCAAACTCGCTCAAAGCCTATGACAAGCATGGAAGTATTCTGCGCATCGAGACCACAATGAACAATGTACGAGATTTCAAGGTGTATCGCCCCAGACAAGGGGATCCGGAAGGCCCCAGTTCCTGGCAACGAATGCGCAAAGGCGTAGCTGATCTCCATCGGCGGGCACAGCTTTCTCAAGCATCCAATCAACGGTATCTGGACGCTCTTGCTTCTGTCGAGGTGGAGCTTCTGTTGGGAGAAATCGTTGAATCGGTTTGCCGCCCTGTTCATTGGAAAAGCCAACGGGTTCGCCCCCTTCGCCCATGGGACAAAGAAGACACACATCTTCTTCAGATAATCAGCCGAGGGGAATTCAATATAGCTGGTTTTCGAAATAAGGATATTCTGCAACATTTCTATCCCGGCTACCATGATGTCGATACCAGGCGGCGTCTGTCTGCTCGTGTCACCCATCGGCTCCGGATGCTTCGCGCCCATGGAATTATCCGTAAGGTGCCGCGCACTTTTCGTTATGTTTTGACGGACAAAGGACGTCAAATTGTAACCGCTGTCATTCAAACGCAACGTATTCCAATTAAAAGGATTTCAGCCCTTGCAGCTTAATTTGCTTAATAAAATTTAAAGAATTTACACATTAGTAGTACAGATCACACAGATAAAAAAAAAGTAACCGTTCACAGGTTCAGGGTTCAACGTTCAGGGTTAAGGACAAAGAAGGCACTAAAGATCCGAAGTCCTCGTTTACCCCAATGTTAGTTTACAATGCTCATTTCCCCAAGTAATTGCCAATTTGGCTCCAAATTTTGGATTACGCCTGACGAAGCTGACGCTTTTCTCGTAAATACGCATCCCAAATGCAGTCCGGGGACTAGAATGGAACTTTGAACCCCTGAACCTTTGAACCCGTGAACGCCTACAATAAAAATCTGTGTTTACCGCGCCCGCCACGCGAGCCGCGAGGCGAGCCGGGCGGGTCCGTGCAGATCCGTGTCCTAAACACCTAAAATCGATTTCATCCGTGGGGTGGTAAATTAGCGTAGGGCAGTTCACCGTAGCTGCCGGAAAAAAGAAGGTACATGTTTCAAATGGATATCACAAGGATTTTTAGAATTTGATCTGGTAAGGTATGAATTGACAAATTGAATTGAACAGTTTAATTGGTCATTACAGTAATTTGTCGGATCAACTTAAGCAAAGTGGTGTAGGAGGACTAAATGATAGACTTAAAGACGAAGCTAAAAGACGGTGGACTCGTGATAGGTACTATGATTTCGGAGATCAGAAATCCAAATTTGGCCTACATGCTGGCACAGTGCGGTTTTGATTTCTTTATTATCGACAATGAACATGGACCTTATTCACCGGAAACCATCTCCAATATGATTGCTGCTGCCAGGGGGGCGGACATACCAATTATCGTGCGAATTCCGGAAATCCGCCGCGAAACGATAATCAAACCACTGGATGCAGGTGCAGCCGGTCTGCTGGTACCGATGGTCAATACCGCTGGTCAGGCCAAAGAGATCATGACCCATGCGAAGTACCCGCCCATGGGAAATCGAGGTGTCGCTTTGAGCAGAGCACATAGCGCATACGGCCGGCCAAAGACCGCCGAATATTTAGACCAGGCGAATCAAACAACATTCATTGCCGTCCAGGCCGAAAGTCCCCAGGCTATTGAAAACCTGGAATCAATTGCATCGACACCGGGTGTAGACGCTATTTTCGTCGGCCCTGCTGATCTTTCCGTCAGCCTGGGGATACCCGGCCAGACAACCCATCCTAAGGAAGTGGCGGCCATTGAAACGGTGGTCGATATTTGTCAAAAGCACAAAGTCGTCCCTGGAATTCACATGTCCCAACTCGAAACACTTAAAGACTGGATCCAAAAGGGAATGCGCTTCGTAACTTTCAGCAGCGATGTTGATATGCTGGCCAGAGCAGCGGAGGAAAGTCTTGCTCAATTGAAAGAGGGGCTGTTATAGTTCTACTGTAGTGTGATGAAAATTCACCGGTAACCCAATTCATAAGCCACCGGCTATGCCGGTGAGAATTTAAGAGGTTCTACCGTTACCGCGAGGGCATGTATCAAGGGTGCAAATCTGATCGATGTCGGCGACTTATGAATTGATATAAATCAGCGACCACCAGCAGAGGTGGCTCCGGCCCCCTTTCAGGGGCCACGCTCATACCCCCAGCTCTGCTGGTGGTCGCTGATTTATGCACATAGACGTGACAATTTACACTGTTTTTGTTATGCGAATATGGTTTCAGCCCGCCCTGGTGCGATATGATGGATTTTTTGCTGTTCGTTGTAGGAGATCCCAATAATGTCTTATCTTCCAGATTCATACAAAGTTAGGTCTGGGCCAGGGGTGTCAGTGTTCAGCCCAGCCGCCGGCCAAAAAAAAACGGCCGGTTAAATCGAAAAAGAAACTTTACAGTTTCGTACGAGAGCTGCGGGGTGCGGACTTAGCTCATCCTTCGGTTCGTTCTCGTCCTCGTACTCGTTCTCGTCCTCGATCCGTTAGGCAAGGGGTTTCAACAGCTATAGTTTTCGATTACGAGGACGACGACGAGGACGATTTAAACACCTTGCATATGGCGAGCCGGGGTGGTCGACCCCACTTTGATTTTGCCATATCCTGATGAAGTTTCATATAAGGTGTCAGGAAAGATAGACGCAATCGCATATCCTATATGTACGGGGAATAACTTCTAAGCTCTTCATATCCACGTCTATACCCTAAAATCGATTTCATCCATGGGGTGGTAAATTACCTCAGGTCAGCCCACCGTGGTTCGATCCAATCCCAGCATGTGACAGTTTTTCAGCAAAAAATCTTAAGCCTGACACTTTTTATTGACGCGCGACACTAAAGCGTGACATATTAATGTCGTTCTTTACTGATTTACGCCATCATGAAAGGCGTATAAATTTGTTTAGCACAAATTTCTCAAGAGGAAATGATCATGTCACGTATTGTGCCTGCCGAAGAATTTGATCTGATTGAACAGGTGATTTCAGAGTGCCCCGAGGGGATTGGGATTTCAGCGCTTGAGAAAGCCCTGGCCCTCTATTTACCCAAAGCCCTCAATCGTCGCACCTTACAGCGCCGCCTGGAACGTCTCCTGGCAGACAAGCGCATCGCAACCGAAGGCGAAAGCATCGCGCTGGTTTACAAGCGCGCCCCCAGCGTGGACATCACCGAGGAGCCTCTAGTCGCGGGGCCTTCAAACGGAGGCGAAGCGGAAGTTTACGTCCCGGTTTCGCCCGAGGGCGGCATTATCCGCGATCTCGTGCGACAACCGCTGATGCGGCGTAAACCGATCGGTTATCAGCGTTCATTTTTGGAGGAGTACGAACCGGGCGTCACCTTCTATCTCTCCGAGTCCCTGCGCGTCCAGTTCCATGAGATGGGCCGCACATCTGCAGGCAAACGTCCCGCGGGCACCTATGCAAGAGGAATCCTAGACCGGTTGCTGATTGACCTGTCATGGGCATCTTCTCGTCTGGAGGGGAATACTTACAACCGCCTCGATACCCAAAATCTGATCGAATTCGGTCAGGCAGCAGAGGGTAAAGACTTACTGGAAACCCAGATGATCCTGAATCACAAGGCGGCCATCGAAATGCTCATCGAAGAAGCCGATCAGATCGGGTTCAATCCTTTCACCTTTCGGAACTTGCACGCCATCCTGTCGGAAAATCTATTGCACGACGAAGACGCTTATGGAAGGTTGCGCCGCCGAGCAGTCGATATTTCAGGGTCGGTATTCCACCCACTGGCCATGCCCCAGGTTTTGGAAGATTGTTTCCGTCTACTGCTGCAGAAAGCTTCCGCCATCCCCGACCCCTTCGAGCAGGCGTTTTTCGTGATGGTGCAGTTGCCTTATCTGCAGCCCTTTGAGGATGTCAACAAGCGTGTCTCTCGTCTTGGAGCCAACATCCCTCTAATTCGGAACAACCTGTGCCCCCTCTCCTTTATCGACGTGCCCGAGCAGGCTTACATAGATGGCACTCTGGCCGTGTATGAATTCAATCAGATTGATCTATTGCGGGATGTATTCAGCTGGGCCTATGAACGTTCGTGTCAGCGATACCTTGCAATCACGCAGACAATGGCTGAACCCGATCCCCTGCGTATCCGCTATCGAGAGGCATTGATCCTGGTCGTGCAGGCAATTGTTCGGAACCGTAAGATGCCATCAGCGCAGAATGTTCTGCGCTTGGCAGATGAATTGGTACCGCAAAAGGATAAAGAGGTGTTCGTTAAAATGGTTCTGGAGGCTTTGCAGCGTATCCACGAGGGCAGCGTGGCCAGGTTCCGGCTGAAATTGTCCGATTTTCAAGCGTGGAAGCCGATTCAGGATCAGCAGCACCAACCCACACTTGATTGAGATAATAAAGAAGGGGCTTCGCCCAATTGGAATGTTGGAATGCTGGAATAGTGGCCTCCGGCTCGTAGTGGTAGCGCCTACGCCTCGGAGAGATTAATGGTCTCGCCACCAGCGGGATTGATGATAGAATTAAAATGGATAATATCCTTTAGAAAACCAATATTCCATCGTTCCACTATTCCATTATTCCATTTCCGGGGCAAATTCTGAATCCCCAAAAAGGCTTTTATATTCTCAGTAGGTTGTAGAAATTCCGAAACGTAATTAGGACACAGATCACACAGATAAAATAAAAAATCTGTGTTTACCGCGCCCGCCACGCGAGGCGAGACGGGCGGGTCCGTGCAGATCCGTGTCCTAAAAACCTGAATTCGATTTCATTTATTGGGGCTTTTGTTGTTCCGCTTCCGCCTGTGCGGCGGCGGCAGCCGCTGCCGCACCGGCTATGGCAGCTTTTTTATCAGGTTCTCCGACTGATTCATCCGGCGGCAGGTAAACCGTCACATTGCGATGGGCAAATTCTATGCCGTTTTCCCTGAAAGACTCCTGTATCATCCGGAACACCTCCCTCCGAATAACAAATTGCTCTCCGGGAATCGTCTTAAACTTCAACCGCATGATCATGGCGGAGTCATCCAATTCTTTGACCCCCTGGGACTTAATTTTGTCCAGCAGGCTGGGTCCCATTTCCGGGTCTTTTGATATTTCCAGGTTAATCTTTTTGATGATTTTACGGACCTTGTCCACATTGGTGTCATAACGAACACGAAAATCAAGCTTGGTAATGATATAGTCGCGACTCATATTGGTTACGGTGCCCATGCTGCCGAAGGGTATGGTGTGCACCGGGCCCCGGGCGTTACGAAGCCTTAGCGAGCGCAAGGATATGTGTTCCACCGAACCTTTCGTACCGCTGCATTCTATAAAGTCGCCCACCCGGAAGGCATCGTCGATCAAGAAGAATACCCCGGCGATGATATCTTTTACCAGTGTCTGAGCACCAAACCCGAGGGCCAGGCCGAACACGCCGGCGCCGGCAATCAAGGGGCCGATGTTGACACCCAAAGACGCCAGAATGATCAAGGCGACGAGGACAAACATGACGGTAAACACAAACTTACGCAGCAGCACCAACAGGGTCCCCATGCGGGAGCCGCCGGCACCGCCCTCTTCAGCTTCTCCGTCATCATCGGGCATTTCCTCTTTGATTTTTTGATCGATTCTGGCCTTGATCAGCTGCCAGGTGATAAAGCTGAGCAGCAGTATCAGCAAAATGCTCAAGGCACTGCGGGTGAACATGCGGCCTACTGCAATGTCAATGCCCCACAGTCTCAAAGAGCCGAAGAAAAGAAAGACAACCAAAAATATACGAAAAAAACGTCGAATCAGCGGGATGTAATTGGCGATATCCATTTTGCCGGCAGGTTCCGGCTGTTCCTCGGATTCCGGCGGCGCATCGTCGCTCAGATCAACGGTTTCACGGGACTCGCCCGAAACGATTTTCAATAGGCGCTGGACCCACTGATCCACTCCGATAACAATGGGAATCAGAAAAATGCTGATAATCAGATTCACCACCGTTACGTTTTCTTCATTGAGTGCCTTGGCAACCCAGATTCCGCCTGCTACCAAAACGAAAAGCATGGCAAAAAAATGCCAGTTCCTGGCAAATCCAGCCCGCAGTGAACCTGACCCGTGGTCCCCTGGTCGGCATCCTCCGCCAGGATCGCCTGGGTCACCCTTTTGCGGCTTTGCCAGATCATGACCACCAGTGCCAAAATAACGACGACCCCGGATAAGCTGAACGTCACCAGGTATAACTGCCTGCTGACATCAAAATTTCGAAAATTAAACTGGCTCCCGACGAAGATCCCCACAAGCAATACAATGCGAACAACCCAATTATACAAAAAAGAGGCATCGCGGTCCTCCATCGGGAATAAGCGCAGTGAAGCGGCTTTGGGGGGAAAATATGATCCTGGCCCCAAAGACGAAAAGCCATGATGTAATAGCTGACAATCAGGTAGACGGAAACAATATCATAACTCGGTTTTCCCTCCCTGGATAGATCATTACAAAAAGAATAAATGTTGTCAGAACATAAACACCGACGCCATTGCATCCAGCAGTATGCGTGAAAGGAGCCGTCCGAAAAATTGTAATTTTCCCAATCGTACGGCATTGATCAGGTTTTTGCGGATGTCGGAGGTGGTTCGTAAGAACAGCCAGCGCAGAACCCACCCCAGGGCAATGATTACAGCCAAACCCGCCAGGGTTCCAAAAAGATAAGGGGCCCCCTTTGCCGGCCGATAGCTTCGCGACCACATCGCCCCACTGGACGGCGCTTCTATCCTCTGCGCTGAAAAATGCTGCCGACCCGTTTTAGAACGGCCCCTGCTGCCCGGGCCGCCCCATAAAAACTGTCCATGACCTTGTTTACCGGACGCCCTTCTGCGACGCCTGGGTTGAGGCCGACTGCTTTTGCGCATCCTGTTTCAATTTTTGAGCATATGCCTGCCGGATCTGCGCATCACTCATACCGGCCAGATGACTATCTACCTCCGCAGCAGACTGGGTTCAGCCGTCTGCCCGGGTTGAGCCGCCAGGGTGTCCTGGGCCAGCACCTGAAATGCCGGCAGCAGTAAATAAATACCCAGCATAAGAGACAAGCTGAATAGAATTAGTTTCCATCGATGATCTTTCATGGGTTCTCCTTTTCTAATTTACGGACTTGGTTCTAAGGTCGACCACGGCTTATTCGTAGGTTGGGTTGAGCCTGATCGTTTATGTTGGGTTTCGTACCTCTACCCAACCTACAAAAATTATGCATTGCCGGAACATGATCTCAAAGGGCGAAACCCAACAAAATGCTCTGACAAGCATTGTTTTTAAATCATGTCGGCGTTCCACGGGTTCAAAGCCCGCCCTGATGCGACTCGTGGCATGATTCCAAACCTATGCCTGAGTAGGATTAGACTGCACTTTTCGCATGTATAGTGCCGATGATCGGTCTGGGCCAGGGGTTCAAGGTTCAGAGGTTCTGGGTACTGGGTTCAAAGTTCAGAACTGATAAAGGTGTCAGGTGTCAAGAAGGTAAGAGCGGAAACCCAAAACCTTATGAAACTTCATGGAATGACGATTGACGAATTGTGGATGTCGCTTCGCTCTGCTCTTTTTAACAAATAAAATAGAAAGAATTCCTTAATTCGACATTTGTTATGCTGGAGTTTCTTTTTCGATTTGACCGGCCGTTTTTCAGGGAAGCGGCATTGCTCGTATGAAACTCTGTCTGGCCGGAACAGTGAATAGATTGAACGTCGAACATCGAACATCGAACGTCCAACATCGAACATCGAATGTTGATGACGCTATGCTTTATCTATTTTAAAACAAACGAACCGCAGCCTGCGACGAGCCCTTCGGTCGTTAGCTCAGGGTCGAATAACCCCCTTCGGCAAGCTCAGGGCTTGAGCCTGTCGAAAGCAGCCGTGTCGAATTTCGAAGGGGTAGCTTCGCTTTACTCAGTCTTTTTTATAAAATAGACAGAATACATTATTCGATGTTGGACGTTCAATGTTCGATGTTCGATGTTCATTTTTTAATTAAACCGTCATATGAAAATAGCCAAGGCCAAAGTCTCTTTATCGATTAAACTGGCCGCTTCATATTTCAACAATCGTAACATTCCAAAATTATAACTATAATTTACCTAATCAACCAGTAAACTATTCAACGAGGTCTGTATTTCCGTCCCGGAACCGTCATCCGGCCGGTGCTTTAACCCGAAAAAAGAGGCTGTAAAGGGCCGGCACATAGTTTAGCGTAAATGCACTGCCGATGCCCAGACCGAAGAACATGATGCATGCCATGCCGTAAAAGAGCGGATCTTTATTGATGATCAGGGGCGTGAATCCCAGCATGGTGGTTGCAACCGAAAGCAGTATCGGTCTGAAGCGGCTGAGGGCCGAATTGACAACCGCATCATAGGGTGTCTGCCCGTCACGCCGGTTCTCCTCAATTTTATCGATCATCACGATCCCGTTGTTCACAATCGATCCGGCCAGGGCCAAAAGCCCGAGGATGACCATAAATCCAAAATCGGCCTGCATCACCAGCAGGCCGACGACCGATCCGACCAGGACCAGCGGCATCGTCAGAATAATGATGGCGGCCCGCCGGATGGAGTTAAACTGCCATACCAGCAGAAACACAATGCCGGCCAGACAGGGCAGCATCCATTTCACCAGGCTCTTCATGGCCGTGGCAGAGTCCTCCAGTTCGCCCCCCATTGCCCAGTAGTGGTTTTTGGGAAATTTCATCTCGTCCAGGGTTGGCTTAAGGGCCGCGAAGATCTCGGAAGCCTTCAGCACCTGGTTCTTGGCGCTGACGGTGATGGTGCGCTCCTGATTGTAACGCACGATACGGTCCAGCTCACCTCTGAAGTACAGATCGGCAACCTGGTTGAGCGGCACGCTGTCGCCGGATGCCGAATAGATGCCAAGGGTGGGCAGGCTGTCAGGGGAATCCCGTTCAGCCTTGACACCGCGCCCGACGATGGGGATCTGAACATTACCCTGGTGGTAATCGGTGGTCGTCGTACCGTCGATAAAAAACTGCAGGGTATCGGCCACATCCTGGGATGTCACTCCGGCGCGGCGCGCGCGGTTCTGATCCACATCAATCATGGCCGTAAACACCCGGTTGTTCCAATCCTGTTTAATATCCTGGCTGCCGGGTATCTTCCTAAGCGCGGCCATCAATTGCTCGGCCTGCTCCTGCAGCACATCGATGCCGGGGCCGCTGAGCCGGATTTCCAGCAGGCCGGTTTCAGTGCTTCCCAGCCACATGGACTTAACCCTGCCGCGCACATTGGGAAAATTATTCAGCACGTATTGGCTGGTACGCTTGACCAGTTCAGGCACCTGCTTGGTTGTCTCGGTATTGACGATTAAAAATGCGGTGAACGGATCCGGATCCATCGGCGACAGTGAAAGGAAAAAACGCGGCCCGCCGTTTCCGACATAGCCAATTGTTCCGGTGATTTCCGGATTTTCCTGTTTATCCTGCAGCCAGGCGCTAAGTTCCCTCACGGTCCGGTCGGTCTCCTCGATGCGCGTTCCGGCGGGAAGGTCAAGATAAATCAAATACTGGTTTCGGTCCCCGCTCGGGAAAAAGGCCTGGGGTATAAACGTGAACATATATAGTGAAGCAGCAAACACGCCCCCCGTCACGGCCAGCACCAGGACCCGATAGCGCAGGGAGAATTTCAGGATCTGGCGATAGATCTGATAAAATTTGCCCTGGTAGGGATCACTGGCCGGGTGTTTATCACCGGCGGCGACTGGTTTTATCTTCAAAAACCATAAGCACATGCTGGTGGAGGAGAACATGGAGAAAAACCACGAACCCAGGAGCAAAATAATCATCACCGAACCCAGCGAGGAGGTGTAATCACCCGTTGAACCAACTTGAAGCAGAATCGGTCCGAAGGCGAAAATAGTCGTGAGCGTACTGGTCAGCAGGGGCAGGGCAAGCGAATTGCCGGTCTTTAAAACCGCATCTTTGCGCGCCATGCCGCTTTCCAGATTCACTTTAATATCATCGGATACCACAATGGCGTTATCCACAAACATACCCAATGCAATAATCATGGTGGCCAGTGACATCCGTTCCAGATCGATACCCAGCATGTACATCACCAAAATGCCGAAAAGCATGACAAGGGGAATGAATGATCCGACAATCAAACCGGTCCTGAAACCCCAGCAGCAGCATGACCACCACCAGGACGATGGCCACACTTTCGACCACATTAATCACCATGCCATTGACGGATTTTTCAACAAGTTCGGGCTGGTAGGTGGCAAAATCGAGCTTGTAGCCCCAGGGCAGGGACTGCTCCATCTCCTTGACCTTTTTCGTCAACCGTCTGCCAAACTCGACGGCATCGACACCCCTGATGAGAAAGACACTTAAAACAATGGCCTGATGGCCATTGTAGTAAGCCGGGTTGTCGATCGGCTCCACGTATGCCTTCCGGATGGTGGCGATGTCGCGCAGCGGAATCGTCGCCTGGGTTCCGGAAACCGGTATGAGAACCTCTCCGATCTCCTCAATAGACTTGAACCGGCCCAGGGTCTCTATGACAAATTCCACATCGTTGACGCCCATCTTACCGCCGGGCAGAAGAATGTTTTGCTCCCGCAGACTTTTGCCGATGTCGGCGGTCTCGATTCCCAGTTGCGTAATCTTGGCGTTTTGCACTTCGACATAGATGCGCTCATCCTGCACGCCGGTCATATCGACCTTCATGATACCTACCATCAGGTTGAGGTGCTCTCTGATTTGACGGGCGGTTTCATGCATTTCCGCCATGGAAAATCCATCGCTCCAAAGCGCGATGGTGGCCACCGACGTATCGCCGAAGGTATCGTCGACCATGGGTCCGATGGTGCCTTCAGGCAGCTCGGGTTTAACATCGTTCATTCTGTTGCGCAGCAGTTTCCACGTCGCCGGGAGGTCTTCTGCGGGGATTTCATCTTTGATGGTCACATGGATCAGGCATTGGCCGACTTCGGATGTGGAATTTTCGATATCATCGACTTCGCCCAGGCTTCGGATTTTCTCTTCGATGGGCCGGGTAATCAGGCGCTCTACCTGCTCCACCGGCATACCGGGATATTTGGCCACAACCACCGCTTCGCGAATCGTTATGAAGGGGTCTTCCAGTTTTGGAAGGTCCATAAACGCATAAACGCCTCCGACAATTACCAACAATATGGTCATGATGACGGTTCGCGAATTATTCAGTGCAAATCCGGTGATACCTTTCATATTATATTCCTTCTGTTCCAGGGGTGATCGTTCATAGGTTCAGGTTAAGATTAAGGCTAAGGTTAAGGCTAAGATTAAGGTTCAGGTTAAGATTAAGGCTAAGGTCTAAAGGTTGCAGCGTTCAGGCCAGACGCCGAAGCGGCCGGTTTAATCGAAAGAGAAACTGATGAACGTCCAACATCGAACGTCCAACACCCGCCTGCCATGCATAGTGCATTGAGTTAGCGTAATCATTGAGTTATGAATCACAATTATTAAATTTGACTCGCACCGGTTTAAAGGCATTGCGGGCAGGTCGAACGTCGAATGAATGTATTCTGTCCGTTTTAAAAAAGATTTCGCGAAGCGATTCCGCCCTTCGTCATTCGTTATTCGTTATTCTGCGGTTCGCTTTTTTAATTTTGTGTAGTTTCATATAAGCCCCGCCGCTGGCCTGAAAAGCGGTCAATTTAATCGTCAAGAAATCGTGCCATTTTGGCGTAGTTTCATATAAGAGCTGCGGGGTGAAGACTTAGCTCATCCTTCGGTTCGTCCTCGTACTCGAGAAACGTAAATTCGTGAGGAGGTTATTCGATACGCATTCGAGGACGAGAACGAGTACGACGACGAGAACGATAAGAAGAAAGACGACACAGGTGGTCTCCGCCGCGTCGTTGCTCAAAGAACTAAGTCGGCTCATCTGACTTCTGACCTCTGACCTCTGACCTCTAAACCCCTGACACCCGAAACCTGACACCTTTCTTTATCTGTTCTGAACTTTGAACCCAGAACCTTGAACCTCTGAACTTTGAACCCCTGAACCCTTGCACTACTGCTTCATCAGTCTGACTTTCAATCCATCCGCTAAAAAACTCACGCCGGCCACGGCAATAATGTCTCCGGCCGCAAGACCCTCGGACACGATTGCCTGGTCATGCTGTGAGCCACGAACATGGATCAGCGTTTTTTTGACCGTAGAAGTCTTGGGGTCATACACAAAGGCATGCCCCTGCTTCGCATCCTCGACCGGCAGGATCGCCTGGAGCGGAATTAGGTAACCGGGCTGCTGGTTCTCATCTTTTATTGAAAGATTTGCTTCAGCGGTCATGCCGGGTTTTATTTTTTCATTGGGCTCAATCAGCTCGACCTTGACCGGAAAGGCGTTGGCTTTAACAGCGGCGGAACCGATGTAGGTAATACGGCCTTTTACAGACTCACCCGGCAGGGTGGGAAAGGTGACTGTCGCCGGGTCATCGATGTGTATCCGGTCGATGGTGGTCTCCGGAACGGCCAGTTTCACCTCCATTTCCCCCTTGGCATCAATTTCGAACACTTTCTGCCCGACCTTCACCTCCTCGTGCGGCTCCACTGACCGCCAGGCGATAGCGCCATCGTAAGGGGAGAGCAAGGTCGTCAAACGCAGATTGCGTTTTGCAAGATTCAGCCTTGCAGTCTGAAAATTAACTGCGCTCCGGGCGGCTTTATAATTATATTCGGCGGCATCCAAATCACTTTTTGCCCCCGCGCCCTGTTTGAAAACCCTCTTTTGGCGTTCGAGCTCGGCCTTTGTATTGACAACATTGGCCCCGGACTTTACAAGTCCAGCCTGGGCCCCATCCACGTCCAACTGGTAGGGCTCGGGATCAAGAACCGCCAGCACCTGATCTTTTTTCACGCGATCGCCGATGTCAACTTCCACAGTCAAAACCTGTCCGCCGACCTGGAAACTGAGGCCGGAGGAATCGACGGCAGCCACAACCCCGGAGAATTTGCGTATTTGCTCGGTAGCCTGATCACTGACGGTAATCGTCTTGATAGACCGGATCACTTCAACAATTTCAGTTTTTTCTTTGCATGCCGTCAGGGCAACCGCTAGGCACAGCAGCCAGATCATCCGCTTTAACCTCTGTTTTGTCATATTAAACCTCCCGTAAAAAAATAATCGTAAGGGTCTTGATGCTGCTCGGCTGCGCCGGGCGATGATGACCCGTCTTTACAAGTTAACTCCCAACACGGACAAGCTTCGCCGGTGGTAGCGTAGTTGAGATCCCGCTTTATCGGGGAATTGAATATTGACGATTGAATATTGAAGATTTGTGGTATCGCTTCGCTCTGTCTTTTCTATTTAAAGTCGATCGTTCGACCCCGTCGTTAGACCCCGAGGCTCTCGACGGGTAGAATTGAATATTCAATCCAGCTATGACATGAATCATGTGCAAACATGATGTGATTCCAATGTTTTGGCCGGCACCCCTGACTGGGTAAAACCCACTAATTGCGAGCCGTCTCGGTACCGTGCCGGGGCAAGTTCAGCCCGTGTGTTGCCACACGAACCCGCCCTCTGCCTACATATCCAAAAGGGCAACTGATATGATAACCTCCTTTCAGGTTATGAGATAACGGTCTCGCGACCTCGTACAAATTTGTGATATGCTCTAAAATTAGCCCCAATTTGACGGAGTTCCAGATACATGTACCTTGCCAAACGTCCAACTATCAGATTTAAAACGATTATTGCATATACGATTTGGATACATGCACCTTATCGTATCGGCGAAATGGCTGTCAAATTAAAATCAGAAAAATAGGGTTTTGAGTACCAAAATCAGAAAATTCAAATTGCAAGAATTACACCTTTCCATTGGGATATAATTTGTGTATCTCAATGCCATTGGGCGCCTGATTATTGATTTTCATCGCAGCAAATTCGATTTATTGCTTGTGGGTATACGTTTACA
>PVMK01173818.1_pt1 | contig 15255 bp, 13 predicted proteins | sample 1853481 | NCBI WGS metagenome assembly PVMK01 (sample SAMN08533507, study PRJNA380276) | Marine sediment metagenome, whole genome shotgun sequencing project.
TGTCATCGTAGTGTCTTGGAGTACCATCGAAATAAGTCTTAGACATATCTTCAAATCCTTGGAAGTAACCTGCTAAGTTATCTTTGTCTTGTGCTCTACTTAAAATAGTAACAGCAAATCTGTTGTCAAAGTTTTTAACACTTTCGTTAACTTCTGTTGGGTATCCACCTGCAATCTTAATTCTTGTAGATGTGTCAATAAATGGTAATTCGTCTCTTAAACACTCTTCAGTGATCATTCTAATTTCTTTACCTTTAACTCGGATTCCACATAAACAAGCTTGTCCGTCTACAACCTCTTCTGCAACAGGTTTCCATGATGTAATATCAAAGTCCGCAGGTGCTTCTGCTGTAAACACATCGTTAAATATTGGATCACATTCGTCACACACTCAATTAGTTATTACTTTAGTTTCGTAAACTCTCTGACATCCAGCAGGTGCAGGGTCTGACAACTCCACTATGTTTAAATCCTCATAATTTGCTTGTAATTCAGGTAACCTTGTTTCTCCACACTCAGTGTCAGGTAAGGTAATTCTAAACTTCTTAGTCGCTGCGTTACAAGTTCCACAAACCTCCCATGCAATAGTTGTAATCGTGTCGTTTTCACAAACTGACTTAACTTCTCCTAAACCTGTTACTCTAGATGTAGACGCTAAGTCTGAAGAGTCAATAAACGCTTGTCTATCTTCATCTGATAACTTCTGTGTTAAAACAACTGTGTATGTTCCAACACCATCGTTTTGACCTTGTTTAACTGCTGAACCTGCAACTGCATTAGCTAATCCTTCAACTATTGCTTCAGAGTCAACACCATCATCTTCTAAAGTTACAGAGTAAACGAATCCTCCTTCTACTTCAGTGTATCCTGTAGGACATTCTAAACATCCTTTAATTAAAGTAGGTAAAGATGTTTCAAAGTCAGCTAAATCAGTTCCTTGTTCAGCTAAGATTTCATACTTAGAGATAGATCCCTCTCTAGAAGTTCTTTCTACTTTAAATTCAGGGTATTGTCCTGCAACTTTAGCTAATGCGTTAGAATCTCCTTCATCACAAACTGATAAACAGTTAAAATCGTAAGGTACTAATTGAGGTGCTTCTCCTGCTGGGTCACATGATGTTACAGGTGTAATATCTATATAATCAGTAATAGGTACATTACCTAATAAAACCTTTTCTTTTAATCTTTGTACTGCTAAATCAACAACATCCTTACATTGTGTTGCACAAGGGTCGCAATCTTCACATGTGTTCTCGTAGTCACACTCAGGTACATCAATGTAAACCTTTACGTTTACCATGTTATCCTTGTAACCTAAAAGTCCCATAGCTTCACCCGATAACTCTAAGTCGATTACAACATTGTCTCCTGCTTTAAAACTCATAGAAGTTTCAGGGTCAATACCGTTGTATCCGATGGTAAGTTCATCAAATATTGTTTCTGTTACTGTAGGAGCACTTACAGAGATTTTCTTTACATCTTCCAATTTAAATGGAATAGATGACCAAGATTTATTACTCTGACTTCTTGTTACTGCCACATCAGCTTTTCCTAATCTCATCTCAAACTTAGCGTTTCTGCTTAAGTTAGAAAAATTATCTAATGCTTTAAGCCCTTTTGAGCTTACTGTTTGGACATCAAAAATACCGAATTGACCTTTCGCCAACTCTCCTGAATATCCGCTTTTTTTAACACTAACTACCGTTAAGTGCCTGTCGTCCATTTTATGACTTCCCATAATTTTTAATTTTTGTTATTTATATTTGTATTGATTGTTATTTACTACATCTCAGAGATAGCTCTCTCTCTACTTACCTTGCTGTTAGGGTTTTCTGTGTTCATTTGTAATTCAGCCACAGTTAAGGATATTATCCTGTCAACTATTCTGTCATCAAATTCAGGATCAGCTCCTGCTTTAAATCCTTGCTCAGGATCGTTATAATCTTTTAATTCTATTTGTCTTGGATACCTGTAGTAAGATAGGTATATCTTTGTGATCTTAAATTCAGAGTCTGTGTAGATCTTGACTCTGTTATTAGATAGTGTGTATGGTGCTTCTCTGTAATTAAAAGAAGGCTTGTTGTTTACATCTTGAAGTATTTCGTGCCTGTTTTCATCTTTTATCTCGAATAAAAACATTGTCTTGTTCTTGCATTTACCTTTATCTGCTTTTCCGTAAACATTAGAAAAGTCAAAATAATCTTCGGGTAATTTAAAGTCGCAATGGTCTAAATGCTCTTTCTCTAGGTTTATCTTCTTGTCATCAACTAACAACCTGTTTATAAACTTTATATCGTCCTCATTTCTTTTATCTAACGAATTTTCAATATACTTATTCTGAGCTTCGTTGTACATCAGAACAAACCTAGCTCTATCTGTAGCTATGTTATCATTTACAGCATTTTTCTCTGCCTTATTGATAAACTTTTCGTAGGCTTGTTCTGTTGTCATCTTATGTTTTTATTTTATACTTCTGCTTTCTCTATAAGTTTTGCTTGTAAATCATTATCTAATAAAGCTTTCTTAGCTGCTGATTTAAAAGTCTTACCTAAGTTTGTGTCGCTGTAGTAGTAATCTAAACCTTCTTTAGTTATGTGTTTTCTTTTATGAAGCTTTTTTATAATTGTGTATAAGTACAATTCCATGTAACCGTCATTTGAACTAGCTTTATCTGTAGCCTCTAAAAAAGATCTTACATTTTGAGTACCGTGAGTTTTTTCTTCTAAATAGTTTGTAAGTACACTATTTAAAGTCATCTCATCATTTATTGAAGTTGATGTTATACCTAAATATGATAAAATGTGGTCTAACTTCTCTCTGTCATTTTTCATTAAGTCAAAACCTAAACTAGTTGCTCTACTTAAATTAAACTTTCTTTCTTGTTTTAAGTTTGTTACCTCAGCCTTGTTTACTATACAATATTGTGCCTTTCTGTACTTAGGGTTTGATGACCTATCTTTAGGTGCTACAAAACTGTGCCTAGAAATCATATACAATGTTAGTAAGTCGTTTGGGTTAGAACTGTTTAATACTGTCCCTTTTTTAATTTCAGGATTCCAATTATCCCAATGTTTGTTATTACTTGAAGTGTGATTTAATCTACCTTCACCTAATAACTCTTCTATAGGCTTTACGATTCTATCTTTTAAAACCTGTACTGTATTCTTTATTTTAATAGGGTCGAATCCTCTGTAACATGGTGAGCTTTCAAAAAAACCTGTGTCCCAAACCTGAGCTGCTGAATTGTATACACAGCAAACTTTATTAGATACTTGAGGGTGAAGTAATTTTGTAGTCCCATACTCTTGATAACCGTCAGGTGCATCATAATCAGGTTTTGGTATTATCTCATATAAAGTATCACTTTGTATAGTTATACCATTTACATCGAACTTGAAGTCCTTACTTAACTCTTTTTTATTATCTTTAGATTCTTCCATTTGGTTTTTGGTTTTATTCTTTACTACAGCAAATATATAACTTTAATACATTGTCTCAAAAAATATAAATTTAACAGTTATTGTTTTTTAAGTTTATTAATTATTTATTAATAAAAAAAAGCCCACCGTTAAGTGAGCTTTTAATTTATTGATTAGCTATTAGTTAAAACCTTTAGCTGCATCTTTATCTAATTCGATCATAACAAACTTAGAGATGTCTTTAACCCAAATAGCACAACTATTCCAAGCCCAAAACTCTTGTCCGATTTGTTTGTAAGAAGAAACTATTCCTCCTGCTTTGTCGATATCGTATCTACCGTTAGATTTACCCCAATATGTCATAGCTCCTTCAGGTTTAACAATATAAATGTTTCCATTTTTGTTTCCACCTTCTATAACTTTAGTACCTTTTGGTAAATCACCGTTGTTACTGCTCATTTGAGATGATGCATCCCATATAACCATAGAGTAAGTATATCTAGACTTACCTTCTCCGTGATATCCTGCTGAGAAGCGATCAACCATGTGAGCGTAATCTAATGACTCATCTTTTTCAATCTCTATCATACCAATTTGAGGGATGTATACAGATGTAAATCTTACAGGCTTAAGAGTTAAGTCGTATAAGTTTTTACCTTCAACAGGTGACTTTGGTAATACACGGTCAGTACCTAACATTCTGTCCAAGTTGTTTAACTGAGCTGTAACTTCATCACTGAAGATTTCCATTACGTTGTCGTAAGCTCTTGTACCACACTTAAATTTAATCTTTCTGCTTTCGTAAGGCATACTTGGGTTTACTCTGAATACATACTCAGCAGCTTCCTTAATATGCTCTCTTGTAATACCTCCTGGTCTACCATAAGTAATTATCTTACCTCTTCTCAACTGATGCCATAAACCTTCGTTGAATTTTACGTTTCCGTTAGTATCACGTATAGTACCTGCTCTTTGGAATAATAATGAAGTAGCTGTTAACTTTTCTAACTCTAACATTACTAAGTACTCCATAGTAGAACCAATACTAGCTTTACTCATGTTTGGCTTTCCGTTAGCACCCATTGGAGCACAGAACATTAAATCACCGTATCTATCTGAGTAGTTTTGTACTTGTTGTATAAAGTTTTTAGAGTGAACCGCAGCTCCACTAAATTTCTTCTTGTCAGCAAAACCTGTTACGTAAGCCTCAACTCCACGAACATTACCTAATTCAAATTCAGACTTCATGTAACCAACTGTACCGTCAAAGTCAACATGTGCGAAGTTTGTACTATACTCTCCTAAACCGTGGTTTATTTTAAAGTACTCAATACCTTTAGCTAACTTCTCAGAAGGAAACCATTCTTTTCTGTCCTGAGTTACTAACTTAACTGTGTGGATGTAAGCAGAACCTATTAATTCTACAGGCTCTTCATCACTAACAAATAATTGTTGACCGTCCATAGCATCGTAAGTAATTACTGTACCATGTGCAACCTCTCTGTTAAGTGCAATCCTAAAAGAAGATCCGTCAATACCTGCGTATTCTTGACCTACAGACATATCTTTCTCAGTATGTAGTCCTTTACTCTCTGTCTCAATTGGAGTGTCGTATGTAAACCTTCCGTTTAAACCGTTTACCTCTAATTGTTGTTTATTTTGTAAAAGCTCCCTGTAAATAGGTGCGTTTAACATTTTTTGATTACCCCATAAGTTAACCATCCCTAGATGATTCTTGTCAGGGTCTTCATGATACCAAGCGTGTAAAGACGCTAAGTCTTGATACCCTTGGATACTTTTTACCTCATTCGTTTTCATAAAACCAACTACTTGGTCTCCATTCTTGAAAAAAGGTATTCCTCTTTGTTCAGTACTCATAATTTATTTATTATATTTATTAATTGATTGTGTTAATATTAATCTTTTATCTCCTCAAATGTAAACGCTGACTTAGAGCTGTTCTTGTTGTCATCAGTTGATTTTGAAGATGTTCTGTCTTTTTTACCTATTATGTTTATTTTCTTTAACGTGTTTATTTTTTGTGCTCTGTCCCTATTGTTGTTTTTATACTTTAAGTAAGCTTCTTGGTCTTCTAAAAAGAATATTAATTCAGACGCTAATTTAGGGTCTGACATAACCTCTTTGTACTTATCTTGTATAAAATCATCATTAGTTCCAAACTTAACTAATCTGTTAGCAACTTTAACATCTAATCCAAATTCGTCTTTGTAAACACTTGATAAATCTTTCTTAAACTCATTTCTGTTGTTAATCTCTTCTTTTTTCTTATCCTCAGCTTGTTGCTTCTTATCGTCCAAGTATTTATTAAATATCTTGTTCGTGTTTTGAACTATTTGATTGGCACTATCTTCTACTGTACCATTACTCCTCATTTCAAGTACAGAGTTTTTTATAACAACATCACTTAATCCTTGCCTTCTAAGTTGGTTGATTATTAAAGCTTCTTGTGTTTTAGGGTCAGATAAATCTAATCCATTCAAAGGGTTTACATACTCATCATACTGTTTTACAATGTCTGTTATGTCTCCTCCTGCTTTAGATATGTCAATTAACTTAAGAGTCATATCATCTAAACCTTCTTTGTTTATAGATGAATCTTTTATCTCAGACTCTTTTATCTTGTTTTGTTCCTCCAATATTGCTAAGAAAGTTTCTTCATCTAAGTCTTCTAAATTAGATAAATCTTTTTCTTCATCACCAATCTCTAAGGTTACGTCTTCCCAAAGACCTTTCTCTAATAATTTATTTTTAATAGAGTTGTAATCTAAACTACCGTCTGTCTGAGGTTTATTAACTACCTCTTTATCTTCAGGTTTTTTTTCGTCTACAATTTCATCATCTTTGACATTAGTGTCTAACACTTCGTCACTTGTCTGTTCAACTGTATTAAGATCATCTAATGTTAATGTATCCTCAGGCTCTTTAACACCGTTGTCTACAAGTTTATTAATGTCTGAGAAGTCTAATGTACCTTCTTGGAACTCTTGGTTTTTATTGGTATCCATAATGCAAATTTACTTTTAATTGTAGTATTTTTAAAACTTATAAATAATGTTGTATATCTTTATTTTTTATAAGTTTTTTACTAATACTGTTATTATTAATTTATTTATTTTAGTTTTTATTTATTCTAGCTATGTACTTGTTGTCTTCTGATATTTTATTCTTTGTTTGAAGCTCCTGTACCTTAAGTCTTAGTTCTGCTATTTTCAGTTCATATTCTTTTTCGTCTTTTATTTTTTTGTTACCTATTTCAGTTGTTTTGTTTGCTTGCTTCATTTGCATCTCATCATTCTTAAGTGCTAAATCAGCTTGTCTGTTTATTTCTCTAAAACCTTCCATGTCAGATTCTTTGTCAGAAGCTCTACCTAAAGCTTTTATTCTCTCTTGCTCTATATCTGTTTGTCTATCTCTTTCTTTAGAAGCTTCTAATCTTTGCCATTCTGCTTCTTTTTCTTGAGCTTGAGCTTGAAGTTGTTTATCCATCATCTCTTTTTCATGAGCTCTAGTTTGCTGTAATTCTTGTTGTTGTTTTTGTCTAGCTCTTCTTCCAACTTCAGATATTTCTAGTATTGTATCTGATGTTAAAACCTCAGCAAAATCTAAAATGTCTCCCCCCATTGTGTTATTCTGTATAAGAGATTGTCTCAGCATTTCTAAATCTTTTCTAGAAGCACTGTCTCCTATAGGTACAACATTTAATTTCCTTAATTCAAAGTCATTGTCTGTGAAAACTAAGAAATCTTTCTCGTTGTCGTTCATAGAGTATGGTACAGTTATGTCCTTGTTACTCTTCTGAGCAAATTGAGCTACAGCTAAGTGTAGATCCATCATTTCTATTTTTGCATCACATAATTCCTTTAATACAGGTTCTATCTGATTCATTGATGCGTTTACACCATTTTTGATACCCTCCTCTGTCTCATATTGTCCGTTTTGACCCAACATACCAGGTGATATACCTATCTGCTGTAAAGCCTCTTGTTTGTAGAATGATGCTAAGTTTATCCTAGATCTTATCTGCTCTACATAGGTTATGTTTTGACCCATGAAAGTGTTTGTACCGTTACCTCCTGCTGTGTTTTGTTTACTTGTGTCTACAGGTATAAACCCAACATCTCTTGCGTAGTCTCTTAGCTCAAGTAACATATCCTCTGTGTCACCTAAGTTTTTAAAATCTGATGGTAAATATTGTATATCAAATAAGAAGAACATACCTATCTCTTTTTCTAATAGGTTGTATATTTGATTCATGCATATGTTTAACCCCTCTTGGTAAGGTTTAAGCTTCAATGCTGTAGAAGATGATATTATCCCACCTACAGGTAGCCTAACATCGTATACGTTACTGTTACCTCTTATTTGGTATTCTAATGGCTCTAGTTTGTATATATGCTCTTTTAAGTAGGTGTTTTCTTGGTTTATTTTAAGGAACTTCATTACCTCAGGTACATAAGTGTAAACTATAGTGTTTTCCTCAGGGTATAACTCAGCTTCTATTAAGTTTTGTGTTTTTAATCTCTTTATTCCGTTTTCTTTTAGGAATCCTGATACTAAATCATCTGTTACTTGCTCTTGTGTCAAATAACCCTCTTTAGTTCTGTATGTTATAAGACCAATTCTTTTGTAAGATCTTAAGTAACCTTCCATCACTTGTATTAAGTCCCCTCTTACTCTTATGTCGTCTCTAAGATGTTTAGCTATCTCAGACCCTAAGTATCTGTCGTCAAATTCTCTAGGTAAATAAGATGGGTTTGAATTACCTTCAAGGTCTGTTTCTATACCTCCCATAACACCAAACCTGTCCTCTAACTCTCTTCTTATCTTATGATCAAAGTAGTTTTCATGTGGTGCTAAAACATCCTCTCCAAAGAAATTATTTGTTATGTTCTTAAAAGAACTATTTGTCGATCTACTAGTCCATACTTCGCTATTCTTACCTCTGTAACCTGCTAATCTCTCTTGCTCTGTAGCTGTTAACAAGTGACCGTACCTGTTTATTATATCTGAAGAACTGTAGTAATGTATTCTACCTACATACTCTCCGTACTGTGGGTATTTTGCGTCTACATCTTGTGAGAAAAAAGTGCTCTCTGTTGACCATCTTTCAGGTTTGTAAAAATCGTAACCTATGTGATAGTGTCTGAAACATCTTCCTGTTAAAAAGAAATCTTTTGCTTCAGCTCTCTCCATACCTTCAATCCTAAACCTCTTGTAGTCCCTCTTCCAAGTGTTGTCTCCCCACTCAGCAGCCTTTGTCCTCCAATTAGCTCTCATGTCTTTTTGGATTCCTTCGGGTGTATACTCTTGTCTAGCACCTTCTAATTGTTGGATGTATTGCTGTTGCTCCTCCTGTGAAGAGAAGTCTTGTTTATTAGGGTCTAACCCCATAGTAAGTAGTGCTTTTTGTAGCTCTACTTCGAACTGCTCCATAGCATACTTCTGTACTCTTTGCTTCTTATCTCTTAGGTATTCATTATTTGATATCTCATCTGTTGTATCTATCCTGAACTTTTGTTGCAAGTTCATGTATTGGGTTACTAACGTGTTAGTTATGATACCTATTATGTCATAATGCTTTATATACGTAGGTAAATCTACAGCATCCCTTATTTTAGCTATATCTCTTACAACATCAGGAGCTTCCTGTGAATCAGTATATATTAACCTACCTTCAGTCATCTTATAGTAATCCCTGAATTTAAGGTTGTAAGATACCTGTCTTGTACCTATATCTTCTAATTGATCTAATGTTGATTTGATCCAACCTTTTGTTTTCTTACTTTTAGGTATAGCTTGTGGTGGTAAAGCACTAGATTCCTCTGCATTACCTATACCCTTGTAGAAACTATATAAAACACTTGTATTACTCATTTATTTAACTGTTTAAGTTGTTGCAAAAATATAAATAAAGTATTAATAATTAAAAAACATTAATTTATTATTAACTTCTATATGCATTATACCTTCTTTTCCCGTATAGATTTTGTCTTCTAGATCTTTTCTTTTTTTGTTTTTCTTTTATTTCTTTTGGTATATCAGGTGTTATGTAATTAGCTGTTAAATAGTAGTCATAACCTAATACTGTCATGAAACTTGTTATTCTATCAACATTCTGACCTTTCTTAAAAGTTAGTATTTCGTCTAGTATACCTATATCTTCTATAGCTGTTATACCCAACATTGTTGAACCATCTTCTAACTCTATCTCTTCTGTAAGATTGTTTTTTAGTATACCTAATAAAAAGTTCTTGTTTTTAGGTGTTGGATGCCATCCGTATTTACGTTTGTTGTTGCTTTGCATACCTATATCTGCTAAGAAATCTATACCCTTTACTAAGTATTTGTCTGTAAGGTGTAATTTGTCCAAGTATTCCTTTAAACCCATGTCTTCATTCTCCATAAAACATTCTGCATTAAATAATTCTAATAAATAATGACAATTCTTATGGAACTTTTTATGTGGATCAGGTCTAGCGTTGTATATAGCTGCTATCCTACCTGTCTCTCTATTATAAATAGTTATTGATCCTACAGAGTCTCCTGAGGATTCTTCTTGTTTATAATCATCTAAGCCTGCTATGTACTTATAAAGAGGTGGTTTTATTTGTGGTATATCTTCGTACATAACCACAGGTGCATCACAAAAACCTCCGTTGTAAGGAAATTCAGGTAAATGTTTGTCACTGTCTTGTGCGTCTATAAGACCATTCTCATTTCTGAATAGTTCAACATGTCTCCCTGTTATACCTTCCTCTTCTAAATATGATCTCTGTCTCCTCCCCTCTGCTGTAGGGAAAGGGTTTTCTTCTGTTGTTATTAGACAATCCTCAGGGTCTATAGGTTGTTGTACGGTTTTCTGTTGTAGTACTAGTTTATCTTTTTTAACACTTTTTCTTATGTTTTTTATATACTCTAGGTTTGTGTCCCAATTAGACACTAATATATCTAAATCTTGCATGTCATCTTTTACACCTAAAAACTCTGAAAACTTTTTCTTGCTTTTTGTCATACCTTCTCCGTGTGCCATCTGTGCAGGGAAAAATGTAGCAAAAGTTTTTCTTTTCCATGATATAAACTCAGGATCTATCTTACTTTCTAAGATATCCCATTGCATAGGTATAAGGTTGAAAGACTCAGGGTTAGCTAATACACGCATAGCGTCCTTAGAAAGATCTGCTTCACCCCCTGTTCCTGCTAATAAAGGTGGACATAAGAAATTACCATCTCCATCAATTAACGAAGGTAAGGCTGCTAAAAAGGGTTTTATGAAATCAAACTTACCTATCTCATCCATTACAAAAGCACTAGAATATCCACCTGCTGTCTTCTGAGAAGATTTCTTTGTTCCACCATCTAAGTTTTTTATTCTTATAGTTGAATACTTTATTATATTAGATGCATTCTCCCTTACACCTAATACTGTATCTCCATTAGCCCAATTCTGTTTTTGTATATTAAGTTTAAAAGCAGGTTCTATGTAATCCATAGATGTTTGTACTTTACCTGTTAAATCTGTTAAGTCAATAGAAGATCCTCCTGTAACTGTAGCTACAGCATTGAATGTGCTGACAGCTTTCCAATGTGTGTAAGAAGCTAATATAACAGACTTACTGAAACGCCTAGTTCCATAAACTAACATACCTTTATTTATTATACCTGCATCGTTAGGCTCTTCAGTCTTCTTTAAGTTTTCTGCAAAGAACCATTCGTTATCTCTTAAATAAGGATTTATTACAGGGTTTTTCTTACCTACTGATATAGGTGTCTTAAAGAAGTTTAAGTGCCAATACAGCCAAGGATGTACAAAATAACCACCTATTACTACCCCTTCAGATATTTTATTAAACTCGCTTGACCAAAATTGTAAAACATCTGTGTCCTGTTCAAAGAAATGCTTCTTATGATTCCACACAGGTATATTCTCCTTCTTCATGTTAATATACATTTCTGAAGAATTTTTTATATCCCAATCTATATTAATGTTTTCTGTTTTTAGTTTAACATCAATATTCATTAGATTCAATGGCTCTTTCATAAGAAGAGATGCCATGTCGTCACGATAGAATCTTATACTAAGATCTTCTACAGAGTTTGTCACATTTAGACTAAGTAAGGTATCCTCTATCTTAAACTTATTGTTTTGAATGTAATCTTGGAAAAGTATCTCAATACCTCTAGACTCAACATCTTTTATCTTATCTATAATATTTTCATCATTTTCTTTTATGTAAGTGTTACATTTATCTAAGAAAACTTGTATTATGTCTGCTGTATAATCAATAAAAGTTTGAGTCTTAGTGATATGCCTTTCTGAGGAAGTGTTTTTTATAAAAACAGATAACCTGCTTTGTATATTCTTAACTAATTCTAAATCTTGCTTAAAAAGATGCTTTCTCTCGTCATCTTTAATCTCATTATTTGCGATTATGTTTTTACCTGACTTTTGTAACTTTATTTCTTCCCAACCACTATTTTCTATAAGAGACCTGTTTCTCTTAAAGTAATCTTTGTGTTGTTTAATAAAATTATCTGTGTAATCAGCCATTTAATCACTAAGTATTATATTATTTTATTTGAGATCTGAAACTTTTTAGTATTGTGTCAAGTTGACCTGATTTTTTTATATTTTCTTTTAATAAGTCTGTGTAACCTTTAACTTTCTCTACTAATTCATCTTTTTCATTAATTACAAAATTAACTTTATCTAATTTTTCATTAACACTCTCTATAAGTTTTATTTCCTCTTCTTTTAGTAGATCTTTACTTTTTAGTATAACTAAAGCTTTATAATAATTAACAACATTATTATATAGTATTTTTATATCTCTAGAATATGCAGCTTTTAAAGTAAATGTTTTAAGACAAAAATTCACTATTTCCTCATCTTCCACATCCTCTAACATAACCTTTGTTCCAAAATCTTTAGTTAAATTCTCTACAGATTTACTATACTCTAATAAAAAAGCTTCATACCTTTTTATGTAACTTATTTCATTTCTTATAACAGTTACTAAATTACCTATTTTATTCTCCTCTTTCATCTTTTTTTGCTTTTTCTATTGCTGTATAAAGTTGCTCATCAGTAGAGTCTCTTAAAAACTTTAATTTACCCTCTTGAGTATTTTGAGATAATATACCTTTTCTCATAAAAGAGTACATTATTTCACCTAAACTCATATCTTTTCTTTCTTCAATGTAGCTTGTTAACTCTTTAACAGCTATTGCTCTGTAACTACTCATACTATCCTACCTTTTAATAGTACACTGAATGTGTACTCTTGATTATTAATTTTATACTTAACTGTATTCCTTTTTACTACTGTTCCTGTGCCTGAACCTGCTTTGTATAAAAGATTTATTGTCTTTAATCCGTTATCATCTTCTATATTAGGTACTGTACACGAACAACCTACTTTAACATCTAAATTTTTTATAACAAATCCCCCTTTTGGGTCTAAAGAAAAAGAGATGTTAACCTCTTGCCTAGGTTTTATATAACCTATGTCATACACTACATCTTTTTTAACTAAATCGAAATTGTACTCATCTGAGTTATTATTAACTATGTCAACTTTATCAGAATTTGAAGTAAGTATTTCAATTCTGTTCCACCTCATTTCACCTAACTCAGGTTGACCTTCAAGTCCACAAGCTTCAGTTTTAGAGTGAGTCTTATCTTGTAAACCACAACCACAAGCTAAACAAGTACTCTTTCCTCCGTTTAGAGCTACTTTTGCTAAATCCGTAAGGCTTAAGTCATCTTTGTTGTCAGAGTTAAACTTACAGCTACTACAGGCTTCTAATCTATTCTTTTGCCAATCTTCTTTAGGTGTAGTATCCTTAAGTTTAGCGTCCACAATAGTCTTGACTTTATTTTGTTTTTTCATAATAATCTCTTTGTATTTTTTCAATTTCCTGTATTGTACCTAAAGTACCATCAACTTTTCTTATCTGAGCTTTCATTTTATTTATAAGAGGTTTCATAAAGTTTTTTATATAAGCCCTTTTTGACCTATGTTGACTCAAATAAAACTGCTTCATCAAAATCTTTTTTTTCAAATAAAATTCGTACTTTATATTACCTAGTTCAAATTCAGATTTAATAGTAGAATTTATATAATTCAATACAGAGTAATAACTTTGATACATGTTACCTATAGTTGGTAAAATTATGTTTGTACAAACTGTTTTGTCTGCTAAATACCTAATGTACCTGTTATTAATATAATATATCTCTTCTACAATTTTATAATCTAAACCTAAATCATCAGAAACTTCTTGTATTATATCTTTCTCAAATGTAACGCCTTTTCTATTTTTCAAACTGAATAAAGTATATATTAGACTGCATATCTATAAAAGATTTTTTTAATTTTTCTAGACCTTCACTTAAATGTTTTTTTTGCTTATTCCTTTTATCTTTTATTAAATAACCTTTTTTATCTAATTTGCAATTAACAGTGTTTAAGTAAGTAGGTTTTATACCCAAATCCTCTATTATTAACCTCTTTGTTTCTTTAGAGTACCCGTACTTTAGGTAATACACTAAAACCCTCTCTTCATTTTTCTCCAAAGATTGCTCTAGACCATTACCTAACTTTATAACAGAGTATATCCTTATAACTTTACTAAGTAGATCTACATCATTTTTGCAGTAAGATTTGTTGTAATGTATTTTATTCTCCATAAATATATTATACACAAATACTATGCCAAAATAAACCCCTTTACAAAATAAATTATAAAGGGGCTACCACCAATCAATACTAAATAAATTATTCTCCGTAGTATCTATCTTTAATTACTATATTTTTATTACCCCCTTTAAACCTAAAAAGTGTAAAGAAAAACTTTTCGATCATTCTACCTAACTCTTTTATAGTATAACTACCTTTTCTATAGTAATCATAAAATTCAAAAGTAAGTTCATTAACAAAATCCTTATTCTTATTCATGTATGCTGTAGATACTACATTTTCTGATATGTAATCAGACCATATAATATTCTTAAATTCTTCAAACGATACTTTATTATCTTCTACTTCCATTACTTATGTAAATATAATTGTTATTATTAGTATACTAAAATATATAAGGTTTTTACTACATACAGTTTCTAATAAGTATAGAAAATAAATAAAGTTTTTACTACATAAACTAACTAATAAGTATAGAAAACAGAAACACAATGTTGGAGAAAAAACCCCAAACCCCTTTAAATAAATAAAGAGATAAGCCATCAAGGGAAAAACCCGAAATCCTTCTTGATGTAGATTTTTTGTTTGCAACTGAATAGTTTTTCTCTATCCCCTCGATAATTTTACCACTTTCGCCTCATTATCTTCCATTGCTCTCAGAAATCGTATAAACTGAGTACCTCAGGCGGTGTACACTTATAAAAAGTATCCTCTTCCTTTTGACTCTTACTTACGAACCCGTTAAGGTAGTCCCGTAATACTAAATATGTAGTACAATAATTATGCCAAATTAAAAGACATAATTTATCTATGGTGCAATATAATAAAAAATAATTGAATAAAAAAATAATAACTTAATAAAATTAAATATATTTATACTTGTTTTATATGTGTTAATTTACTATATTTGGCATAGTTATTGTAATATAATATATATGGGAAAATCATTAGATAATGTCTTAAAGGCAATGGAAAAAAGGTTTAGCAAAGAATCTGTTAGAACCTTAGAATCAGCACCAATAGAAATCAAAAGGATTCCTACAGGTTCAAAAGATTTAGACGAGAAAATAGGTGGAGGTTATCCTGTGGGTAGGATAATTGAGATACTAGGTGGA
>PVMK01122175.1_pt1 | contig 15253 bp, 10 predicted proteins | sample 1853481 | NCBI WGS metagenome assembly PVMK01 (sample SAMN08533507, study PRJNA380276) | Marine sediment metagenome, whole genome shotgun sequencing project.
TTGTTGGCGGTACCGGACAGATATTCAGCGTAATCAGAATTGGTTCGTCTGGAGTGAACATGAACAAGTACACATTAATAACGACGATGCTGATGATCGGTGGATTTTACGTTGATTCGGTGTTTGCTGAACCGATGTGTGCGTCTACGGAACAGGCGCAGTCAATTCGGGATTTCTATGATGAAAATCCCGGCGCATCACCGATTATAGCGGCACGGCAGCTTAAGATGTCCGAAGCCCTGACAGGAAGCGGGCTGCCGGCGGACCGAGTCGCAGCGACCGGAGCCGATGCGTTCGGCCAGGTTTGGGCGGCGTTGACCACTTGGGAAAAGGCGATCGTTATTATTACGAAGGGCGCGGATGTCTTTGAGGTTTTTGGCCCAATATCATCGGGCCAAATGTCGGCGGAAAATTCACGTTTCGATTTGACCCATGACAATCCACTGGCGGGCCACTTGCGCCCCGATCTATATTCGTCCATTTATGTTTATTCGCTGCCGGGTAAAAAAGGCGCCGTCACTCGCGGTGTTTTCTTCTATGACCAGTCCGGTGCGTCTGTTTTTGGTGTGATGATGTCGGGTAAAGGCCCGCCGCCGCCGGCGACTGAAGTCGCAAAGTTCGATGAACTGATGGCCCTGGTTAGTTCGTTGCCACCCGTTTGTTCCTGAGTATCTCGAACCTACTTTGTAGAATCGCGGCTCTGCGTCGGCTTAACCCTCCGCGCCGGACTCGTCTTCGTCATCAGACTCGTGGCCTTCCGGAAGTTCATGGGCAATGCCTTCGTGGCAATCGATACAGGTTTCGCCTTTTTTAACGCCCTTCTTGTGGCGCCGGACCGAGTATCGATCCTGCTTTTCCTCATCCATGTGGAGCATGTCGTGACAGTTTCGGCATTCACGAGAATCCGTTCCGCGCATGTCCTCCCAGACACGCTCGGCGAGAAAGGCGCGCCGGGCCTGAAATTTCTCTCGCGTGTCGATGGTTCCCATTAACCAATGCGGAATTTCGTGGAAGGTGGCCTGAATTTTCCGTCTGATTTTGTGCGTCCATTTTTTTGGCACGTGGCAATCGCTGCAGACTGCCCGGATACCCGTACGGTTGTTGTAATGAATGGTCTCCTTGTATTCCTTGTATACATTGTCTTTCATGACGTGGCACGAAATACAAAAATCCTCAGTATTCGAAACATCCATTGCGGTATTAAATGCGCCCCAGAATATGATGCCAGCGACGAACATCAGGAATCCGCCGACGGGAATTCCAAGCAGATATTTTATGGATGGTTGGCGCCATAAGGATTTCCAGCGCCCGGTTCCTGGTTCCGAGCCGGTTGTCTTATTCATGTTTGCTTACTCCGCTCTGTGAGAATTGGAATGCCGACCAAACGCAGTGACGTAAAAGATGTAATCCGCCAGCCGCTTATTGTTGGCTGGCATAGTAGTGAAGCAGCGCGTCGATATCCTGTTCGCTGAGAGGCTCCATTTTTTCCTTCATCTTCTTCGGTTGATCTCTATCGCCCGACATGTAGGCATCGAAACTTTGCTGTAGATATTCCGTCCACTGACCGGCGAGGATGCTGGCGTCTTCTTCGGGATTGGTACCGCCGTCAATGTGGCACTTTTCACATTCTTTATCGTGAATCTTTTGGCCGGCTGCGGCTTTCGCCGCGTCAAATTCCTGCTTGGCCGGGACAAATGGCTTGGCGGCATAATATTCGCCGATTTCCTCGATCTCGTCTTCCGTCAGGTCATCGACCGTTTCACACATATCGGTTTCTTCACGACTCGTATCGCCACGCCGGTATTCAGAAGATACGCAGGGCCGTGCCCGGTCCAGAAAAATAAACAGTGCATCCGAATGTGCGTATGCTGATATGCCGGCGATCGTTGGCACGTCCGACCACTCACTGACCCCATCCTGCCCGTGGCAATCGTCGCAGTCTTCCGCGAGCGATGCGACATCGCCCAGGGCGACACTGGATAGGGCGAGGGACGCCAAAACAAAAAGAAGTGTTGCAATCAAACGGACTCGCGTACTCATTATCGATATCCTCCTGGTAATCTGGCTGACGTTGGTCTGCAATATTCAGCCGAAGACTTTATCTGATTCCCGACCACCTCGACCCTTATATATGAGACAGAGTATAATTTTGCGAAGGCCGACAGTACAGGTTTATGGCCTTATAAAAATACCCAAATAATCAAGGACTTGTGCTTAGGTACATATGCGGATGACAAGCTCTGGTTATCGACGTTACCGTTGATGCCGCGAAGAACTCTGTTCGATTTTCGGGTTGCTCAAGCAGGCAACCTGTAGGAGATTCAGGCAATTCGATTTGGATTGGCGCTCGAGCGTTTTCGAGCAGATTGGACAGTCAGGACCGCTAAAAAAAGGCAATCACCATGAATATGATGTCGCGTTCGATCCGGATCAACACACTTCTTGTTATATTCACATTGGCTCTGGTCGGTTGTGACGGTGATGATGGAGCTCCGGGGCCTCAGGGTGAGCAGGGCGAGCAGGGCCCTCCAGGGGAAAGCGCACCGGCGCCTTTGCCTACAGTCGACGAAGCCGAGGCCATCAATGCCGAGATCACCAGCGTTACCGTGGCGAGTCCGCCGGTGGTCGAATTCACTCTGACCGATGATCGGGGGCAGGGGGTGGTTGGTTTGCCCGCCGACGCGATCGGCTTTACGTTCTCCAAGCTGTTGCCGGGTACTGACGGCAACGCCAGTAGCTGGCAGAGCTATATAAATACCATCGAGGAAGCAAACGGCATTGGGCCCGGAACAGAGGATCAACTGCAGGGCAGCCGTGATCGCGGTCAAAACGGTACTTTGGTGGATAATGATGACGGCAGTTATAGCTACACGTTTTCGATCGACGTCACGGATGTCACCGATCCGGTCGAGATCAATTATGAGCCGGATCTGACCCATCGTGTGGCGGCGCAGATCAGCGGCTTTGCCCCGGTGGATAATCCGATCTACACGTTCCGCCCGTCGGATGATGCCGTGATGGGTCTGTTTAGCAGGGACATCGTCAGCGTTGATACCTGCAACAATTGTCACGAGCGACTCGCTTTGCATGGTGGCTCGCGCAACCAGACCGAATATTGCGTCACCTGCCATAACCCGGGTTCGACGGATGCGCAAAGCACCAATACCGTTGACTTCAAACAAATGATTCACAAGATTCACAGAGGCGAGAATCTGCCAACCGTTATCGCTGGTGGTGAATATGCGATTTGGGGTTTTCGCGACACGAAGCACGATTACTCGCACGTCGGGTTTCCACAGGACATTCGCAATTGTCGCAACTGCCACGATGAAACGAATGAAAATACGCCGGATGCGGTGAACTGGATCAACGTGCCAACGATGGAGGCTTGTGGCGCCTGCCATGACGACATAAATTTCGTGACCGGTGAAGGTCATATATCGGTGACTAATGCGGATTGTGCAGGTTGCCACGGACCTGATGGCATCGACTTTCTGAAGGTGGAGGAAGTGCACCGGATACTCGAGCAGGAGGTCGCCGGTGACTTCCAGTACAACATCATCGACGCGGTAGACACCGGGCCGGGAGAAATGCCGACCGTGAAATTCTCGGTGACGAACCCGAATGATGGTGACAAGTCGTACGACATCCAGAACGATGGCCCGTTCATTCAGGGCGGTGGAGCCAGCCGCATTGCGATCGACATCGGCTGGGATACCGTCGATTACACGAATACAGGCAGCGGCAGCGACGTACCCGGGTTCCGGCCCGGTTCGGCGGCGCAGGCGATCAGCCTCGATCCGCTGTTCGGTGGTTCGCGGGATAACGGCGATGGTACGTTTTCCATAACGTCGACGACGGCCGTGCCCGCTGAGGTCACCGGCAGTCTGGCAGTGGGCATAGAAGGCCATCCGGCTATCGATCTCGATAATAATGGTGTTGCAAACCGGATACCGGTCACCGCCGCCGTAGATTATTTCGCCGTGACCGATGTGCAGGCAGTGTCAAGGCGTGTTGTGGTGTCGATAGACAGCTGTAACAGTTGCCATGAGTCACTGTCATTACACGGCAGCAACCGGACGGATAATCCGCAGCTTTGCGTGGTTTGTCACAATCCCAACGCGACCGATATCCGTGCGCGGGTAGAGGGCGGCGTCGATGCCGACACGTCGGCAGATGGTCTGAAGGAACAAGCCATCGACTTCAAGAATATGATTCATGCGATACACGATGGAAATATCGCGGTCTATGGTTTCGGTGGAAGCTTGCACGACTACCGGCATGTAGAGTTCCCGGGTGACATTTCCAACTGCGGGAATTGCCACGAAGGTGGCAGTTTCTTCCCCGTGAACCAGAATTTCGTGCTAGCGACGACCATCGATACGGGGCTCGATCTCGGCGATCCGACGGATGACGTGAATATTTCGCCGAATACTTCTGCGTGCTTCGGTTGTCATACGGGTGATGCAGCAGTGTCGCACATGAAGCTGAACGGTGGTTCTTTCAATGCCAGCCAGGACGCAAACGGAGTCCTCATCGATCTCGACACGAACGGCGTGGTCGTCGAAAGCTGCGAGGTCTGTCACGATGAAGGGCGAACCGCCGATGTAGCGGTCGCGCATGGTCAGTAATCGCACCAAACGCTTTGGCAATATTTATGGGAGGCCCGAGGCCATGATGCGCAGGAGCAAGCTTGCCAAAGGGTCGAGCCGTCTCTGGTATTCGTTGGTTTTCGTGGCTTTGCTGGTTGTTGCATCAGCGCTTATGGCGGCCGATGAAGGCGACGATCAGGACGAGTTCAGTCGCAAGGGCGCGGATACCTGTATTTCCTGTCACGACGAAGAGGCGATCCTGTCCATCTTCAGGACACCGCACGGACATCCGGTCGATGCCAATGCGCCGTTCGCTCACGAGCAATGCGAGAGCTGTCATCAGGCCGGGGCAGCGCATTCGGTGCGGCGGGTTCGCCGTGGTAAGGAGCGTCCGCCGATCAACAATTTTGGCGCTCAGGCTGCGACCCCGGTCGCCGAGCAGAACGAAATCTGCATAGGTTGTCACCAGGCTGACGTCGACTTGGCCTGGCACGGTAGCGCCCACGATCTGGAATTTGTTTCGTGTGCCGACTGTCATCAGTCACATGCACCGCAGGACAGGGTATTGCTCGTGTATGAGGAGGCTGATGTCTGCTATACCTGTCACCAGAAACAGCGCGCCGCCAATTTCAAACCTTCGATACACCCGGTCCGCCAGGGCAAGATGTCGTGCTCCAGTTGTCACAATCCCCACCAATCAGTGACTGATAATCTGCTGGCACGGGACACCGTCAATCAGCTTTGTTACGACTGCCACGCCGAAAAGCGTGGTCCATATCTTTGGGAACATGCGCCGGTCCCGGAGGACTGTACCTTGTGCCACAATGCGCACGGCTCGAACAATCCCGCCTTGTTGACGCGGCGTCTGCCATTGCTTTGCCAGCAATGTCATTCACAAGCCGGGCATCCGAGTATTGCGTTTACCAATCAGAGTTTGCCGGGCAACACCCCGTCGCCATTCGTCGTGGGCGGGAGCTGCATGAATTGCCATTCCCGTGTCCACGGCAGTAACCATCCATCGGGAGTAAACCTGTCACGATGATGCTGTCGATGCGATCACGTTTTCCCGTACCGGCTGTGCTGCTAGCTGGCCTTGCCGGTGTGCTGATCGGTCCGCTGCATGCCGCCGAACCCGATAAATCTGATTGGGAATGTCGGTTCTGTGCTTTTCCGTCGGGTACCGAAGTCGACGTCGATGGTGGCATCATTTGGGTATCGGATGATGCAGCCAAATTCGGTGACTTCACAGGTCTCGATGAAGCGGGCGCATACCTCGATGCGCACCTCGCTTTACAACACTGGGGTGAGAGCGGGGATCGTTGGCAACTGCTGGGGCGAAACCTCGGCCTGAAGTCGCGTGAACTCAGTGTGACGGGGGGGCGGCAGGGCTTATATGAGCTGAACGCCTATTACAGTCAGATCCCCCGCTCGCTGTTTGACACGACTCAGACGCCGTTCCTCGGCGCCGGTTCCGAGTTACTGAGCTTGCCGGACGACTGGGTCAATGCGGGCAGCACCCAGGGAATGACTGAACTGGGCGCATCGCTGCAGCCGCTGAATATCGGTTACGATCGCGAGATTTTCGGCGTCGGTGCGAAATACCTGCCCTGGCAAAAACTCGAGCTGACCGTCGAGTATCGACATGACGAGAAAGATGGAGTCCGGATCGACAGCGGTAATATGTTGACCGTCATCTCGCAGTTCGTCCAGCCACTCGATTTCACCACGGACCAGCTCGAACTGGCGGCCGGTTATTCCGCCGATGCCTGGAATCTGCGGTTGGGCTACTACGGCTCGTTTTTTAACAATCAGGCGAACCGGTTGAGTTGGGAAACACCGTTCAATCCGACGCCCGGAGCTGAAGTCGGGCAGCTTGACGTGGCGCCGGACAATGATTTTCACCAGTTCTTCTTATCCGGTGGTTACCGGTTGCCACTACGTACAAACCTGACCGGAAGAGTCGCCATCGGCAGAGGCCAACAGAAAGATACCTTCCTGCCCTACACGGTGAATCCCCTGCTGGCTGGCGGGACTTTGCCGCGGGGCAGGATGGACGGCAACGTCGATACCACCAACATCAATCTGCGCTTACGCAGTAGTCCCGTCCGAAACATTGGCTTTACCGCCGAATACCGGAAGAGTGAGCGGGAAAACGAGACGTCACAGCATCTTTATGACTATGTCATCACGGATTCCGTTCCCGGCGCGACGGTCGCCAACCGGCCATACAGTTTCGATCGTGACAGTTATCGCTTGAGCGCTGACTATCGTCTCATGCGGCGCACCCGCTTGGCAGTCGGTTGGAATCGAGACGATGTGGATCGGGATTTTCAGGAACGGGAGAAAACCGAGACCGACAAACTCTGGGCAAGGGCGACCATTGGCTTCACTTCGATAATCAGTGGCTGGGTTGAAGTTTCTTCAGAAGAACGTGACGGTTCCGAATACACGCCCTTGACGCCGTCAAACTCAGTGCAAAATCCATTAATGCGTAAATACCATCTTGCCGATCGTGACCGGGACGCGGTCGAGGGCCAGATAACGGTGCAGCCGATCGATGCTTGGGATTTTTCGCTGTCTGCGGCTGTTGCCAAAGACGATTATGACAACACATTGATCGGTTTGACCGAGAGCGAGTACATGAGCGCAACACTGGATACCTCGGTGCGAGTCGGGCCTGTGTCAATATACGCGGCCTATACCCTCGAAGAAATTGAGTCGACGCAGAACGGTAGTCAGCAATTCGATTCCCCGGACTGGATCGGTGATACGAAGGATGAGTTCGATACCCTGATATTCGGCTTCAAATGGCCGGAGATTTTCAGTCGCTTCGATTTTAACCTTGACTATACCTATGCGAAGTCGACCGGTGATATCGACATGAATGTGTTGGGGGCCCGCTCAGCATTTCCACAGTTGGATACCCAGCTGGACAGCTTGCGTTTATACGTCGATTATCAGGTGCGCGACAACCTTAAAGTTCGCGCCGGCTACTGGTATGAGCATTACAGCTCAAGTGACTGGGCATTGGACAGCGTATTTCCGGCCACCGTACCGCAACTACTGTCGCTTGGCGCAAACGCCTACAATTACAATGTCAATACCGTATTGCTGTCGGTCAACTATGCTTGGGAGTGACGGGACCTGGAACGCCGTCTATTTGCTTGCACTCAGCGTTTCGAGCTGTTTCGCGACAGCATCGGGCGTTCCCGTTGACCGTGCGAACAGGTTGTAGAATACCGGGACGACGAAAAGCGTGAACACGGCTGCGATGCCAACGCCCCAGAACATGACGACACCCAGTGTGCTGCGGCTTTCCGAGCCCGGGCCACTGGCTAACATCAGGGGGATTGAGCCCATCAGCGTCGATACCGTCGTCATGACGACCGGGCGGAAGCGAATCCGTGCACCGTCGATGATCGCCTTGGTGAAATCCACGCCCTGATCACGCAGCTGATTGATGAAATCGACAATCAGCACGCCGTTCTTGGCCGAAATTCCGATCAGCATAACGACACCGATCTGGCTGTAGATGTTCAGCGTTTTACCGGTCAGGCTGAGCCCCAAAAGCCCGCCGGCCAAGGCCAATGGTACGGTTGCCATGATGATCAAAGGATGAATAAAACTCTCGAATTGCGCGGCCAGTACGAGAAATACAACAAGCAACGCGATACCGAATGTAAAGTACGTTGCGCCGGCGGATTCTTTGTACTCGAGTGACTCGCCTTTGTAATCGATACGCGCTGTCTGCGGCAGTTCGCTGCGCACGACATCTTCCAGAAATTCGAGTGCATCGCTCAATGCGTAACCCGGCGCCGGCGTTGCGCTGATCGTGATCGATCGCAATCGATTGTAACGGCTTCGCGAGCTGCTCCCGGCCGTCTCCTCGGTATAAATCAGATTCGACAACGGTACCAGGCTGCCCGGCGCCGCTCCTGTACGGTTCGGGCGGACGTAGATATTGGACAGGTCAGTCGGCGTTGCGCGTTGCTCGGCCTTGGCCTGCAGCACGACATCATATTCTTCACCGTCAACAACATAGGTCGTGACGACCTGATCGCTCATCATGGCTTGCAGCGTTTGACCGATAGTCTGAACGGAGACGCCCAGTGCAGCGGCACGATCCTGATCGATGCGCACCATCAGTTGAGGCTGTGTTTCCTTGAGATCGGAGTCGACCCGTGTCAGACCCGGGTTTTGTGCGGCTTTCTCGAGAATTATGTCCCGCCAGCGGGCCAGTTCTTCATAGTTGGTTCCACCGATTACGAATTGCACGGGCTGACCGCCACCGTGCCGTGAAATGCCGGAACGCATGAATGTAAAAACACGAACGTCGGGAAACTGCTGCCATGCGCCCATCATACGTCGTCGCGCGTCAGCCGTTGAGATCTCGCGATCCTCCCACGGCGCCATACTGATGATGATGACGCCGCCGTTCGGCGCGGTTTGGCCCCAACTCGGCGCTCGTATGAGCGCGCGTTGAATGTCACCGGACTCGACCAGCGGCCTGAGCGGACCTTCGAGCTTCTTTATCTGCTGCGTCATGTAATCGATGTTGGTGCCTTCCGAGGCACTAACGATGGCGAAGAAAATACCCTGGTCCTCCTGGGGTGCATATTCCTCGGGAATGGCGCGGAACAGCCCATAAGCCCCGGCCACTACGGCCAGTAAAACCAGCACGACAAGCGCCGGTGCGCCAAGACTGGCCTTCAGGGCATTTTCGTAAGCCGTCGCCAGCCGATTGAATGCCCTGTCCAGCAGTCGCGTGCCCTGGGTTTCCTGGTTGGACGGCCGCAGTAGCTTCGAACACATCATCGGTGCGAGCGACAAGGCCAGCACACTCGAAAAAATCACGGCTGCGCACACCGTGACCGCAAGCTCGGCGAAAATACGGCCGATGTTATCCTGTAAAAATGCAATGGGTGCGAAGACGGCCACTACCACTGCCGTGGTTGCGACGACGGCAAACGCGACCTGGCGTGTGCCGTGGAATGCCGCCAGCAATGGCGGCTCACCGGCTTCGATTCGCCGATGTACGTTTTCCAGCACCACAATCGAGTCATCCACGACCAGGCCAATACAAAGTACCAGGCCCAGCAGGGTTACGAGGTTAATCGAGTAGCCGAAAATGCCCAGAACGATGAAAGCTGCGATCAGGCAAATCGGGATCGTGGTCACCGGAATCAGCATGGCGCGGAAACTGCCGAGGAAAGCGAGAATGACAAGACCCACCAGCACGGTCGTAATTGCGATAGTCGTATAAACCGAGCGGATCGCAGCGCGAATAAACAGCGAATCATCGGCGCTCTTCGCCAAAGACATGCCCTCGGGTAATTCGCTATTAATGGCCTCGATGGCTTCGTTGACGCCATCGATGACGTCAACTGTATTGGCCGTCGACTGTTTGATAATGCCGAATGCAACGGTGTCGCTGAAATTGGTTCGGAAAATCGTGCGCGTGTCGCGTGGTCCGACCGCAACATCGGCGACTTCACCAAGGCGCATGATATGGCCGTCGGCACCCTGGCCCACGACCAGGCGACGAAATTCATCTGCGGTCTGAAAGTTGCGCGCGATGCGAATTTGAAATTCCCGGTCCGTCGACTCCACACGACCGGCCGGCAGCTCAATGTTTTCCCGGCGCAATGCGTCGGTAATGTCGGTTACTGTCAGGTTGCGCGCTGCCAGTGCAACGCGATCCAGCCAGATGCGCATCGACGGTCGGCCGAGGCCGTTCATCGTGACCTGCGACACACCGGAAATAATGGCCAGGCGATCGCGAATATAACGCTCGGCGTAGTCTGTGAGGTCCATCAGGCTCATATTCGGACCGACGAGATTCAGATAAAGGATCGGTTGCGCGTTGGCATCCTGTTTTGAGATGACTGGTGATTCGACTTCGTCGGGTAACCGCCAGACGACGCGACCGACGCGATCGCGCACGTCATTCGCGGCACTATCGATATTACGTTCGAGACTGAATTCCACGGAAATTGACGACTGGCCATCAAAACTCTTGGAGTTAATGCTCTTCACGCCTTCGATGCCGCTGACCTCACCCTCGAGGATCTGCGTGATGCGACTTTCGACGACCTCGGCCGAGGCGCCGGGATAGCTTACAGTCACCGAAATTATCGGCGGCGATATATCCGGATACTCGCGCACGGCAAGGCGGTCGAAGGCGAGTGCACCGAATGCGACCAGCAACATCGCGATAACCGCCGCGAATACGGGACGTTTAACTGATATGTCGGAAAGCCACATGGTTGCTACCTTTTGGATTCTTGGTTAGCCGCTTCGGGTCGCCCGGACGGGCTGTTTGCTTCGCGTTGCGGATTTGCGCCTGGCGGGCCGCGCCGGGCGACGCTCTGGTCCGCGCTGCGCACCTGCATGCCGTCGCGAAGTTTTATGATGCCTTCGGTGACGATTCGATCACCTTCCTTGAGGCCATCTGTTATTTCGACAATCCCGGGCTGACGCGCACCGAGTTGCACGAGTGTTCTCGTAGCGGTTTGATCTGTGCCAACCACATAGACAAAAGCACTGTCACTGACCTGCACCACTGATTTTTCCGGTACCAACATGGCCGGACGTACCTCGGTGATTATTTTGACGGTGAGCAGCATGCCGGGGCGAAGCGCCCGATCTTCGTTTTCAATGACCGCACGAACCACCACTGCGCGAGTCACGGGATCCACCCGCGAACCAATTGTGCGGACGATGCCTTCAAAGTCCCGATCTGCCCAGCTGATACTGTGCGCGTGGATCTTGTTGCCCGGTTGCATCAGGCTCAGCAGGGTTTCCGGGACGGTGAAATCCAGCTTGATCTGTGAAATGTCATCAAGCGTGGTGATCGCCTCGCCTGGCGTTAGCAAGGTTCCGGGACTGACCTCGCGAAAGCCCAAAACGCCGCTGAACGGTGCGCGAATCAGCCGATCCTCCAATCGCGCTAAAACCGTATTGAGCCTGGCTTCAGCGGCTGCCGCTTCCGAGCGAGCCTGGTCGACGTCCGAAGTGGCTGCGATACCCTGTTTGTCGAGATCCTCGAGCCGTTTCAGCCGACGATAAGCTTCGTCAAGGTTGGCGCGGGCCTCGGCGAGTTGCGCTTCCTCTTCCTTGTTGGTTAATTCCACGAGGACTTGTCCGGACGTGACATAATCGCCGTCGTCAAAGTTTACACGACGAATCGTGTCGGTCAGATTGGCGGTTAATGTCAAAGATTCGTTGGCCCGCGCTGTACCCAATGCTTCGATACTATTGATAAAGGGTTGTCGTTGGACCAGTTCTGTAACTACGGTGACCGGCCCAAAGCCGCGTGGCCGGCCTGACGGCTGCCCGTCCTGGTTGAAATACCAGACACCGCCGACGATTGCCGCGATTATTATTATGCTTATGGCTGCTTTCACTGTTTAAGCTGGGTTTCCCGGGCACCTGGGTGCCTTTAGGTACCCGCATTATAACCTCACGTATTACCCGATATATTGATAAACATCAGTTCGAGCCGCTTGTTCCAATAGATGGTCAGGACGTCTCGCGCAGCCTGCTTCGGGTGTTCCAAGGCGGCAAACTTCGGTAAAGCACACGGTCGACATTCAGCTATATATAAGTGCAGGAGAAAACCATTGACTGAAAAGCCCTCTTCAGTAAACACGGAAGGTCTGTATGAACCGTTCTCCGTGGGGGACGTTCCCTGGGAAGAATATACCGAAGGTAACCGGTTCGGCCTGCGCTTTCGGCAACTTGGAGAGTACGGAGGCTGCTCGCACGTCGGTGTTTGTAGAGAAATCCTAACGATGTAATTGTCTACACAGATTCCGGACGAGTCGGTGTAAGGCTCACCGGCGAAGGGTATCGCAAGTCAGCGACGCTAGATTACCGGGAAAGTGAAGATACCGGATAACTCCCGGCAAACGTATGCTGGTGAGGAAAGCGGTCTTGCACCCGGTAGTCCGGCTGCGCTGATATGGCCACTGGGAGTGGGGTATTTGTCTCGGTTGGACGTTGCTCGGGGCGTGGTTTTACTGGTGGCGATAAAACCGGGAAGTTGGTGGTATTGAATTCGTATTTTCGCCTAAAATATCCTATAAGCAACTGATATAAAAAGATATTGCGAGTTTACGGGACGCCCGCAACTGTCCGGCGGCTTCGGTATTCCAGCGCGATCAACGAATGCGGCACACTACCGGTTTGCGACCGCGTATTATTGGCATATGAGCGAGGATGGTGTAGCGGCGAGAACCGAGGAGCCCGATGAGAATGGGAGTCGCACGGGGCTGATGCGCTCGCTGCTGCATTCCGTTGTGAAAGTCATCACGGTGTCGGACGCGCCGGATTACGATCAGCCGTGGCAGACTCACGGGCCTGACAACGCCGTCGGCTCAGGGGTAATCGTCATGACACCACGAGGAGCACGGGTTTTGACCAATGCTCATGTGGTGGAGAACCAGGTTTTCATTGAAGTTCGCCGCTACGGTAAGTCGCGGAAGTTCGTGGCCGAGATCGAAGGCGTTGGTCATGTCTGCGATCTGGCACTGCTGAAAATCGAAGATCCAGAATTTGCGGGCGAGGTGCCGGCGATCCCAATCGCGGATCTACCCATGCTCGGGGATCGTGTATCAGTGCTTGGATTTCCAATCGGCGGCGACCGACTGTCGATTACCGAGGGTATCGTTTCCCGGATCGAGATGTCTCCTTACGCTCACAGTCAGCGTACATTGCTGGCTGTGCAGATCGACGCGGCGATCAATTCCGGCAACAGCGGCGGGCCGGTGGTCAAGGATGGTGAGCTTGTGGGGATTGCATTCGAGGCCATGGACGAGGCTGAGAACATCGGCTACATGATTGGCGCGCCGGTGGTGGAACACTTTCTGCGGGATATCGCAGATGGCATCCCGGATGGTTTCCCGGACCTGGGCATAGTGACGCAGCCGCTCGAGTCCAAGGCGCACCGGCGCTCACTGGGGTTGAGCCCGAATAGTCACAGCGGCGTTCTTATTACCGGGGTGGCCCACGGGAGCTCGGCCTGGGGCACCCTTCAAAACGGCGACGTTCTGTTGATGCTCGATGGAAAAAATGTTGCTGTCGATGGCAGCATCGGTTTTCGCAAGGGTGAACGTATCGAATTTTCGCACCAGATCGCAATGCGCCACGTCGGTGAAACAATACGCGTGAAGGTGTGGCGCGAAAGAGCGCTGCAGCGTTTCGAAATATCATTAAAACCGCCGCGGTATCTGGTTGCCGAGGATAGCTACGATGTTAAACCAACCTACTATCTTTACGGTGGCCTGCTGTTCGTGCCACTGAGTCGTGACTTTCTGACGACCTGGGGATCCGAGTGGTGGCAGGAAGCTCCATCGGAACTCGTCTCGATTTACGAGAACGAGATTCGTAGCCCGGCGCGGTCAGAGGTTGTTGTATTGCAAAAGGTTCTTGCCGATCGCGTCAATCAGGGTTATCACGGATTCCAAGCAATGGCCATCGACCGGGTGGAGGGGTGCAAGATTCGGCATCTGAGGGAACTAATTCGAATCGTCGAGTCTGCTACGGGCGAATTTATCCACTTCCAGGGTCATGACGACAGCGTGATTGTCCTCGACCGCGAGCTTGTCGACAAGGGAAACCGCCGTATCCTGCGCCGCTACGGTGTGGCGTTTGATCGGTCGGAGGATCTCAGAAAATGAAAAACGGTCAGACCCATACCGGTCGGGATATCGATGGCATTCCGAACGGGCCCAGTAGCCTCCAGGCCGGCCGATAATTCTTGACCGAATTCGACTAATTCGGGGCGCGAAGTAATAAGCTACGTTCTACACCTGTATTGATGGGAGACGGGTCAATGTCCGAGATCGTATTTCAAGTGCTGTTGCTGACCGGTGTATGGCTTGGCGTTGTATTTCTCAATGCCTTAAGAAAATCAGTGGAAAATCTGCGTGACGGAATCGATCAACCCAATATCGATGAACTGCGCGAGACTTTACAATCGATAGACAGTCGCATCGAGGCGCTTGCGAGCGACTACCGGATGATTCACCCGGCATTAAGAAGCGCTGATGATGAGATTTATTGATTTACCGTGAATCCGCAGCAAAAAGCCCCGCTGCGATAGCGGGGCTTTTGAACACGCAAGGCTGCCGACCGGCGGCCTGTCTTGTTAATTTACTCGACGATGACGACATCAGCCACGATGTCACACTCCGGCATATCGGCTTCGGCGAGCGCTCCGGCTGCCTCAATCATGTCCACGCCTTCCTCGAGTACCGCCGGATCCAGCAGATCGACAATCGTTACAATCTCGTCATCGACCAGGATGCGTAAGACATCGGTTTCTTCGTTGACGCAAACCATTGTCACACGGTCGACCGTTAGAATGTCGTAAGAAGTTCCGGCCGACACAGCCGTCAGAAGGCCGCTGACCAGGTTTTCGCCAACATCCACGCTGAGCACGACGAGTGCCGCGAGCAATTCCTCGGTGCCATTGATGACACGCAGGCCGTCTACTGAGCCGCTGTCCGTATCGCTGATGCCTGTTTGCGTTAGCTCAGTACCCCTCGAGTCGAATACTCGCGTCGCCGGTTGCAGGCGTGTCTTGATCGGCGTATCCGAATCGAACGGTTTGAAATCGAAGCACTGCGGGCCAGGATCTCCGTCGCAGTCTGCCTGAG
>PVMK01179821.1_pt1 | contig 15253 bp, 14 predicted proteins | sample 1853481 | NCBI WGS metagenome assembly PVMK01 (sample SAMN08533507, study PRJNA380276) | Marine sediment metagenome, whole genome shotgun sequencing project.
GGGCTACCATTATGTAGTCGGAATCTACTACCTCTAGCCAAAGTTTTATGTAGCATTTTTTATATCCACGGTGTTTTCTACTTAGATCTCTATAGGACGAGTACGTTCAATCAAAAATCAGAACAATATAGGAAGCGAACAAAATTAAGTGAACAATTCCCTGAAGAACTGTGGTGCGCCCGGTTCCGAAGCTTACGACGCTTAGCAACAGCGTAAGTGAAAGTAGCGCTATTTCAAGTGGCTCTAAACCAAGCTCGATTGTGCGGCCCGTAATCAGGCTGATGGCGAGAATCACCGGAACTGTCATTCCAATCGTCGATGTGGACGAACCGAGAGCGATGTTGATGGTACGCTGTAATTTGTTGGCAAGCGCGGCCTTGACTGCACTGATGCCTTCAGGCGTAAGGATAAGTATTGCAATAAGAAAACCACCCAGAGCCTGAGGCAAGTCGAGTGTGTTCGTTCCATAGTCGATGATCTTGGCCATGCTCTTGGAGAGCAGCACGATAGGTAGCATCGATAGGACAAGAAAAGACGCGTGGTAGCCTATCGATCGCACCACAAGGCCTTCATGGTCGTGAAGGTCCTCTGTCGTCTCTTCGCTACGAGGCTGTATGAAGAAGTAGCTGTACCTGCCGGTCTGTAGAAATAGGAACACGAGGTAGAGTCCGGCGGACATGAAAATGAGGAAGAACGCCATAAGGGGCGAAACACTTCCGCCCGGTGCGGATTGCGTGAATCTGGGAATGATAAGACTCAGGACAGCAAGAGGGATCAGCACGCCGAGATAGGAGGACGCTCCGGAGAGATTGTAGTCCTGTTCGTGGTGGCGTATCCCGCCGACCAGCAGTGTAAGACCAACCATACCGGTAAGGACAATCATGATGACGGAAAACATGGTGTCCCGTGCAAGAGTTGGGTTATTCTCTCCGGTGAGCATCACAGAGGCGATCATGACGGCTTCGATTCCGATCACAGAGACCGTCAGGATTAGTGTTCCGTAGGGCTCACCGAGCTTGACCGCCAAGCATTCAGCATGTCTGACTACACTGAATGCAAGCCAGAGAATAACTACGAACAGCCAAATGAATATTCCGGCGATCTTTAGCGGGTCCGAGAAATCCGATAGCCAGCTATTTCCGAAAACAATGAAGAGCAGGGCAGTGATTGCGCCCACCCAAAGGCTTATTTCAGAACGTATAACGTTTTGAGTTGGTTGATCTTTTTTTGTCATAATCTGCAGAGGGGGCTAAATTTCCCAGAAGGGTTCGCCAAATAGCTATCAGATTAGCATAGCATATATTATGATGATGATTCAAAATTCAGGAGTTCGTTTTATATAAATACTTGTAAGCGTTAAAAACTGACTGGTAGAGGAACGGGAAGACCATAAGAGCACCTATGAACCAGAGCTCGTATCTTTGAGCTGCCGCCCTGTATGTCATTGTTTCCTCTTCACCTTTAACCTTCTTCTAAGAAGGACACCCGCTGGTATAAGTGCGTAAATGAGCAATCCAGTTAATCCGCCTTTCACGCCGCTACCCCCTGAAATAGCGCATGAGCTGTCACTCCCGCTTTCATCGTCATCATCACCTGGTGGGTCGGCCGGCGTCAGAGGCGTCAGATCCAGATGGTCTGGTAGTCCGTCGCCGTCCGTATCGAGTATTATGCACGGTGTGCCGGTTGCCGGATGCACGCTGTCAGCCAGCCCATCCCCATTCAGATCCTCCGAATCATCGAGAACTCCGTCCCCGTTCGCATCCGTACAGCCCATAGTTTCATTAGCGTCCGTCACGCCGTCATTATCCGAATCCTGATCCAGGAAGTCGGGCGTACCGTCACCGTCAGTATCGGGCAGCGCCAATAAAGTTCCTCCCTGATCGAGATCATGCCCGTCGTGAAGTCCGTCTCCGTCAATATCTGTGAAATTATCCTCTGTGCCGTCACTATTTGAGTCATTATTTCCACCCCCGCCCTCGAAATGGTCCGGAAGTCCATCTCCGTCAGAATCCAGATCGTGCTCATTGGGTATGCCGTCACCGTCGGGGTCTGCCGGTATATCCATCCGCGTGGAGGTCAAAGCATTGGTTCCGTTGGTGGCGGTTTCCATATTGTCCGGAATCCCGTCATTATCTGAATCAACGTCAACATTATCGCCTACACCGTCACCGTCCGTGTCTATGGTATTGACAGGAGGCTGCATAGGCGGGGCCGGCGGATTCACGGGAGGCAGACCGCCGACGGGGGGGGGGTCGGTGCAGAATTTGGAAGCTTCTATAGGTGTCGTAATACAGGAGCCGGCAACATCTGCACTAGCCCGCGTGAGCTCTATATTCCATGGGGCTTCATTCGGGAAGCACTTAGGAACGGGCCTGTGACCGCTTCCAGTGTTTACTAGCTCGCCCCCCAAATCATCGGGTACGAATCCGTTTGGAAGCGTGAACGCAAAACCCGGACACCCTTCCAAGGGACAGTCAACATCCTTACCCGCCCAGGTGCCGCATATATTGCCGCTCTCGCAAGCCGCTTTCTGATCACCCGTCAGATCACTTGAGCATACGCATTGATCGCCCTGGGGCATGCAGAAGCTTTTGGGCTGGCAAAAATCTATTCTTGTTTCATTGTATTTAGTTTCAAAACTTTTCATATCCACCGTAACCGTTAGAATGCCTGTCGCGCTATTGTACTGTTTTTCCCATCCTATACTCCCCCAATCAGTTGGGCCTAGCATAAAGGTAATGGGGAAAGTCGCGATGTTGGCGCGGACGATAGATACCGCATTTTCAACATCAAAACCCAGGCCGGTCCCGACATAAAACTGATAGGTCTGCGTGGTAGAAGCCTTTGAATAGAGGAAGAACATATAATAAGTATCTCCTCCTTTAAAGACGTTTAGACTCTTAGCGCTTTTCCTCTGCTCGGCTTCTGAAACTGTAGTGTCGATGTAGTAGGTCGCGCCGTTAAGTGTCATCATGCTTCTCTGGAAAAGGGCCATACCCGCCATGCGTATACCCGTGGTAGATAAATCCTGGGCATCTTCTGAGGTTAAAAGCTGCCGCTCAAGCGGGATTCCGTAGCAGTCCGCGCTTGTGCAAGGCCTCCCCCAAATCGCGCTGCATGTCCCCTGATTACCCGGTCCCAGATCACACTCTCCATCCCAACTACAGGGTCTATTAACGTTTGAGCACGTTCCCAAGCAGGTGTTATTTGTAGCGCATACGGGATATATTACGGTTGAGATGTATTCGTACGGGCTAGTTTTAGCGGTGTTAAATGACTCACACTCCGGAGCTTCAATTGGAGCATTAAAAAACGAATCGAGATTGACTGATATGTTTTCCTGAAACGCACTGCTCACAAGTCCTGTAAGCGACCCATCGTCGTCGTTCACCACAGTCTGGCGATCGACGCTGCTGAAATTGCCGAACATATTATCTGCGGGAAAGCTGCAGTAATCCTTTCTCACCTGATCCTCACGCGTTACGTAAGTACCGGGCTCCCACAGAGGCTCCAAGACGTAGTGGCGAATATCTACATTGTCAAAGAAGAGATCTTGGGAGTGGAAAGCCGGCGGATAGAAAAAGCCGTTTGGCTGCTTCCAGCCGATAGCCGCATTGGGCAGAACGCACGATTTGGCCTGTTTATCAACCGGGATACCTATGGTTCGGGTGTACATCCAAGCCGGCATGCCTACACCCGGGCCAAACTGAGGGCAATTATTGAGCGGGCTATTGTCGCCGGGCTTACAAAGTGGTCCAAGCTGGGTTTCCTCGATATCCAGATAGGCGTTTGAGTCCTGATAGTTGGGACCGTCATATATATTGAAAAAGCGCTGATTTACTGCAAAATTATCGATCGGAATACTTATACCCTCTTTCGCCGATCTGCAGTGGTTGACATCGCCGTTATCGCATATTAGTCCGGTGATTCCGTCAGCGTTCGTAAGCGGATTAAAAGGCCCCGCATCGGACGCCAGGGGATTATCGTTCTGAGTGTGTCCTACAAAAACCGATCTTGTTGCAAGCTGCCATAGCCCCGGAACTATGCTTGAGAGCGTGTAATCTCCCCCTGTAACAAAACCGAGACCGCCGTTTTGAGAATCTGAAAGAAAACTGTTTATAACCAGATACCACTGCGGGCGAAGCCATATAGCCGCAAAATTCTGCTGGGGCCAATGGAAAGATGATGTGTATTTGTCGAGGACAGTAACCACGCAATTACTGCGGTCTCCACTGCCGCACCTGTTGGTGATTACGTTAGGGCCGCAGTCTCTGTCGTCGTCCGTGCCGGGACACATTGTAGCGAAGCGTCCGCCGCCGCCGGTTACCTTCGGATAAAAGGTCTCTTTTTCCTGACTCCCCTTTCCGCCCTCTGCTTCAGGTTGTACAGCGGGCACAGGGGCATTCGGGTTCGGAATAATGCCGAAATCTTTTACACCCAGGCAGGTATCGGTATCTCCCACAGTATTAAACGACATCATTGTTGTTGTGCAGTAATTACCCTTAAACGTCTTAAGAGGGGTCATGCCGGCACGGGCTATATTAACCTCATAAATAGTACCCCCATCCATCATAACCGGGCCGCTCTGCATCGAGGCATAAGACTCCCACTTCATGCCTTGAGACGGGCCGCTGTTTGCCCCGGGAAGAAGCCAGTAACACACCCCGCATGCGGTCGCTCCAGCCGCCATGTTGTATTCAAAATCGTTCCATCCGTTCATAATCCAGAACACAGTCGGATTAAAAATATCAGAGTTGTAAGGGGGAAAAGCAGTATCAGGCCGTCCTCCCCAGGCCAAAATACCCGGCACTTCACGAGGATTTTGAGGATTTTTGACCGCCGCACGCGCGAGAATTCCAAGATTGGAATAAAGCTTGTTATTGATCTCCGTTCCGTCCTCGAGATAGAACCCATGTCCGATAGACATGCAGCCTACATTCCTGGCCAAAGTGACCCCGTGGGCACCGTGTATGGTTATCCATCTAGTCATGGAATCTGTTATTGATGAGTCCTTGATAAAAGTCCCTTCGGGTGTCTTTCTCGTTAAATGGAAATGGGCTGGATAATGCCCTATCTTGCCGCCCTGGCCGAGCTGGTGGAATTGTACGCCCTGCACCTTGAATTCCTTTACACCCTGGCGCACTAAAGTGTGGCCCCCGAGGAAATTGCCGGCAACCGGGGGGAATGCCGAATTGAAAGTATCGCCAGCTGAAACAATCTGAATGCTGCGTGAAAGGAGACCCACCGCAGCCCTTGTCTCCGCTGCGGGCTGTCCGTCAACCTTTATGTCTATATTCATATCTGAGGGAACCTTGTCTAGCATATATGGAGTGCCGTTGTGAGGGTATTGCAAGCCTCCAGGTATATCCATACCAGTGAACTGATCGATAACCTTAAAATTAAAAGTCGTTGCATCAACGGCAGGAGCTATTATTTCGAGAACTTCTGAGTGTCCGGGTAGATAATCGGTTGTTGTAACAACGATCCGATCGCCCACTGCCCAGTCAACTGCTCGGTCCAGTTTGAGTTGAGTCTTGCCCTTGTTAACATTTCCGTCCAGTCTGGCCCAGCTCATACCCGAATTGTCGGACATAATATTATCGGGAAGTGTCGCGCCCTTTTTACCAAACATCTTGAGGGTTCCACCGTAAGATATCCCTAACACTTTATAGCCGAAGTAGGCATTCATGTCGCCGTCATCCTGCGGGAGCGGTTTATATTGATAGAAATAATCCTCGACCCCTCCGGGCAGCATTGATTTACTTGCGTTGGTTGTGTCCCAAATTGCCGTCGGAATGCCGCATGGTCCAACTGTCGCAGTCATAGGGGTTTTGCATAGAACGCCTGATCCTCCGACACCCTGGTCTTCCCCATATAAATGGATCGTAAGCTTTCCGCCTGTCTTTCCAATAGGGTCGGCCTCAGTTCCCGCAATAAGGCTTCCGTTATTTTCAACAATGATGCCGTAAGCCCAGAAATCGATCACTGCGTCATCGAAAGTTAGGGAGCCCCCGCCGTAAATATTAACGTTTCTGTATTGGTAAGGGCCGGCTCCTACGGTGCAGGGGCCGGTGACTTCAAGGTCGTCTCCGCCGCTACCGGTAGCTATGGCACCCATTGTACAGGTTATGGTCGGAACAACGTCCATATGAACTCTCGGCTGGCTTTCAACGCTTGGAGCGGACTCACCACTGCTATCATCAGGCATAAAGGACCCCGTCAATTGGGTTCCTGAGAACTTTGCGCCTTCCATATCCGCGTTTTCTAGATTTGCCAGAGTAAGATCGGCTTCACTCAGGTCGGCGTTGATTAATATTGCATTTGTGAGATCGGCGCCTGATAAATTCGCGCCGCTTAGATTAACTCTGCTTAGATCGGCGTTTTGCAAACTTGCGCCGCTTAAATTGGCACCGCTGAGATCGGCATCGACTAATATGGCATTATCCAAATTTGCATTGCTCAAGTCAACACCGCTTAAATCTACACCATTTAGATTTACACCGCTCAGATCGCAGCCTATACATTTATCAGCATTCAACACCGATGTCACATTTTGGAGCGCTTCATCTGAAGCTGTGGTTAGAAGAGATTGGTTTGCTTCAGGAACTATGAATACCGCGATTCTCTTATCCGATTTACCGTCGTGACGAATATGCATTTCGTAATCCCCTTCGCCGATAGTACGGGTAACACAATCTCCTCTGGCTTCAATAGTAAATACTTCTTCACCGTCACTATTCAAAAGAGCCATAGAGTGCTCCGCGGATTCATTATCGTCATCCCAGCAAAATGTTTGCTCTATAGAGTCTGTATATTTGTAGGGAATTATATCAAGACCAATTGCGCCAGTGTCGTTTTCTTCATCCGTCGCAGTCGGGGCTCCAAGAATGTTGCAACAATGCCTCCCTCCGGAAACGCGGACAACTCCGAATCCCGGGCAAAAGTCGCTCTCAGTAAGTACTCCCCGCTGACTGATCAGGTGAGCTTTTAACAAGTTTGGTAAAAGTAAAAAACCCGCCAAAGACAAAGATTATTGCAAGCAGTAAAGTTAATTCCGACTTTCCCTATAACGGTCCTGAACTTAGACATTTGAAAAATTCCCCCTTTTAGATGAGCCATCAATCTCATCTATTAGATTCTACGTTGAAGAACATAGATCGGATTAAAATAGATTAGTATTATAATAGTTTAACTGAGGTTTTGGAAGAGTGAGTCCAAATTCTCATATTTCCTAAATTCGTTTTTGGAAGAGATAAAGTCTTGAGCGATGCAGTATTGTGATAAGAAGTTTTTCACTATAGGTTAGGTATTGTTATCAGACTCTAATTTTAGTCTTGTTCTTCGTTTTCTTCTTTTCTTTTGTTTCTGAATTTTTTGGACTTTTAATGTTCTTTAGTCGGTTTGCCCGTTAATCTTTCTTCAATTTTAGATACCAGTAGAGCGGCGAGCTAAAAAACGATTAACCCCTTGAGAACGGTCCTTCTGAACTTTCACTATAATACTGCTGGGTATATGCTTTAATTGAACACAGGTTGCGACCTTGTTAACATTCTGCCCTCCCGGGCCGCCTGAACGAATAAACTTTTCATCTATATCGTCTTCATGAACTCCGAGTTCCTTCATTTTTTTAAAGAGTGCTTCTTCTTTTTCTGTACTAACTCCGAACTTACTCATTCTAATTTCCTAACCTTGAAATTTCTGAACGACCAATTTTAAAAGATCATGCCTTGATACCATGGCTACAGGCACACCGTCCCTGACAACAGGCACCCTATGAACACGGTGCTCGAGCATCTGCCTTACAACTTCAGCCACCGTAGTATCCTCTGAAACGGTTACAACAGGGCTGCTCATAATTTCTTTAACCGCTATACTACGCGCAGCCTCATAAGCCTTTTCAACCCCCTCTTTTGACATCCATTCGCCAAAGAGCTGAGGAGCGTAATTCCTTGAAAACGGGATAGCATGCTCCTTAGCCGAAAAATCGGACTCCGTTACCATTCCAATTATTTTTCCTTCATCATCTACAACCGGCAGTCCCCCTATACGATTATGGAGCATTTTTTCAGCTACTTCCTCAAGTGTTCTATCCTGGCTGATTACTATTGCAGGTTCCGTCATAATCTCACTAACTTTCATTACTGTTCCTCCGTTAGGCTTCCTTTTATTGCTCGTATAAGAATAATCCTTACTCATACTATACAGAAGCATGAAGAAATTATAGATTCTATAGGCTATTTTGCAACGTTTTATTCGTTAATATTATTGAAAGGAGATTAAAAACATTTATAATATCCCACATGGATCCTAAAGAAATAAAAACAATGATAGAAAACGGAATGTCTAACTTAGTCGTAAATGTTGATGGAGACGGTACTCATTTTGAAGCTCTAATTGTTTCAACAGAGTTTGAAGGGAAATCGCTTATAGAGAGGCATAAAGTGGTATACGGCGTTTTAGGTGACGCGATGAAGGAAAGAATTCACGCTTTATCGCTAAAAACGTTTACGCCCGAGCAGTGGGAGAACCAAAAGTAGTACGCCCCGGAATATATAAATCAAACATAGTAAAGAACTGCAAAAAATTATAGGAGATAATAAATGTCAGATGTAACGGAAAAAATTGAAAGTCAGATAAAAGATAATAAGGTTATTCTATACATGAAAGGCAATAGGGAAATGCCCCAATGCGGGTTTTCCTCCAGAGTGGTACAGATCTTAGATTCCTACGATATTATGTATGAAACAGTTGATGTACTTGAAGACCCTGAAATCAGGCAGGGAATTAAAGATTATTCTAACTGGCCCACAATCCCCCAACTCTATGTGAACGGTGAGTTTATAGGGGGATGCGACATTTGTATCGAACTTTCCCAAAGCGGCGAGCTTAAATCAATAGTGAATCAAGCCTAATAAAGAATAGCCCTAATTCTTATCCCATTCAGAATAGTAATCTGAAAGTTTATCCCGTAAGAAAAGCCTCGCTCTAAGTACCCTCGACTTAACCGCCGGAAGCGATAGTCCAAGAACTTTTGCAATTTCCCTACTCGTGAGTCCCTCCACATCTTTCATGTGGAATACTATTTTGTAATCCTCAGGCAGTTTATTTATAGCCTTTTCAATCAGTTGAGTACCTTCTATGCTTAAGAGCTTATATTCCGGTATGTCACTCCAATCCTTATCTGCTACACCTTCGAGTGCGCCATGGTCATTATAGGGCTTATAATCATCGAAACTTACCTGACTCTCTTTATCCTTCTTTCCTCCGCGTAGAAACATATAGCTCGCGTTTGCAGCTACTCTATAAAGCCAGGTTGAGAATCTAGACTCCTGTCTAAAAGTATTAAGTTTTTCTACCAATATGATAAAGACTTCCTGAAGCACTTCCTCCGCATCATCAGGATTTCCCGTAATTCTATAAGCAAGTCTGTAGACTTTGTCCGAATAGCGATTTACGAGTTCAGTAAAAGCATCTTCACTTTGTTCATTCACAAAGACCTTCACTAGCGCCTCATCCTTGGAATTCTCGATATCAATCTGGCTTAGATAATTTGCGTTCTTATGAACCCCGTAATCTGATAACCCATTAACCTTATTTATTGTTAAATTCTGCATCTTATTTGCCTCCTGCAATTTGCTTATATAGTTGACTGGTTGGTTTGTCATTTCGCAAAAAAATATATTTTTCCAACCTTTACATCTGCTCTCCTAAAGCTATTTTCTTTTTTGAAATACATATTTTCGCTATTCCTTCACCCAACCGGCTTATCATAGTAGGATCATTATAGGTTTTCCCCATTAGCGCTATTCCCTCCATATATGCCAAAATGGCTTGCGAAGTACTTCTGGGATCAGTATCAACCGAGAGATACCCGTCATTTATAGCATCAATAATTACATCTTCAAAATACTGTGCCCATTCCTCAAATATCTGCTCGATTTTCTGCCTTATAATCTCATCCTGAGTACTCAGCTCCAAAGCCAGATTCCCTATTCCACACCCTGTTACACAGCCTATACAGTCTTTTGTCGAAGACTGGTGCTCATAAGATTTAGTTATAAGAGAGTTAAACTTATCCACTGCGGACATATCAGAATTAAAAATCGGATCAAGCATTTGCTTTTTAAACATATTCCACATAGCATCAAGCGCTTCTAAGGTTAAATCACGTTTCGAAGGAAAGAAATGATAAAAACTGCCCTTTTTAACACCGGAGTGGTCACAGAGTTCTTGGACTCCTACAGCATTGTAGCTTCGGGTACCTATAAGCTCTATTGCGCTTGAAATCAGTTTTTCTTTCGCTGTGCTTGTTCTTCCCATTTTTTCAACCTTATAGTTGACTAGTCGGTAAAATAATATCACTTAAAAAATATTTGTCAAGCCTTTTTATTCAAAATATATAAAATTGTCTGAAATAATATGAATGGTATATTTATAGCCCTATGTCTGATACATTTCCGAGTTTTAAAAATCCTCCGTTTGAGGCGCCTACTCCAACAAACCTCAAGCGGTATGCATTATTTTTACGAACTAATTCATCTCAATTAAGCTTCTAAGGGCCGGCGCGGAAGATGACTCCCTAATCTTTTGTAGAGTTTTTTTCTCTATCTGCCTTATCCTCTCCCTAGTTAAACCAAATCTTTTCCCAATTTCATCTAATGTGAAGGACTGATTGTATCCAATCCCAAACCTCATCTTGATTACATCTCGTTCCCTCCCGTCCAATATATCAAGAGCATGGTCTATGCTCGAAGGAATTGAAACCTCCGCAATAAGGTTATCAACCTGTATTGAGTCAGAATCGGCCATATAGTCAAGGAAAGTAGCCTTTTCCCCGTTCCATACTGGAGAATCGAGACGAACCATATTGTTTCCATTATGAGACTCAAGCACCTGCCTAACATTCTCTAAACTCATATCAACCCTACTGGCAATTTCACTAGGATGGGGCTCCCTTTCATGTTCTTCAACGAACCTGGCGCGTTCACTCCATACTTTCCCTGCTTTTTCCAGAACATATGCCGGTATTTTAACAGTTCTGGTTTGATTATATACTCCCCTGTTCATACCCTGGTTAATCCACCAGCAAGCGTATGTTGAAAACCTATAACCTTTGGTATGATCGAACCTCTCTACAGCTTTTATTAGCCCTAAGTTTCCTTCCTGTATCAAATCCAAAAAGGGAATTCCTCTTCCGACATATTTTTTTGCCATACTCGCAACCAGTCTAAGGTTTGCTCTAACAAAGAAGTTCCTGAGCTGAGTGGCTTTTTTCACATATGCATCAAGAATAGAGACATATCTCCGAAGACGCTTAAGGTCTTCATTTATCAATTGCCTTGAGAATGACGGATCCTCACATAAGGACCTAAGCTCCTTAACAACTTCATCTAAAGGGCCATTTAATTTCTTACCGAGAATCTCCTGAATAATCATTCTTACCATCTTGGCCTGTGACTCACACTCTTTTATTTTAGCCGCGATGTGAATCTCTTCTTTGGCCTTTAAAAGGGTTTCAGTTCCAACTTCCTTAAAGTAATCATTTACTAACCTTAGCTCTTGATTATGATTATATTTATTTTCGTTCACCTCTTTTTTAGAAGCGCTGTCTTCATAATTCGTGTTATCTTCTACAAAATCTTCTTCAACGGAGACAGTGTAATTCATCTCTCCATCCCTTAAACCAAAATTGTCGGCACTATACTCATCTATAGCAGTCTCAAAAGATGTAACTTTTAACATTCTATCTCCTCCTTCAATTAGGATCAGTTTTACTTTTCTATTCTTATTCATCTTGCTCTAACGGGTGTATATACTCCTGTGCCTTTAGACCTGCTGCACAAAAAGCTATTAATCTGTTAATAATTTCCTCTTGCTCTTTAAGCTCACAAACTCCTCCTGAGAACCTCTTTAGCCAGGAATGATTGGTCCAGGTATGAATCATTGAACCAATGAGAAAATGAATTCTCCACATGAGTTCTTCCTCGGATACGTGAGGTAAAGAAATAGCAAAAACATCTTTAAATCTGGAGAATACATCCTCAAAATGTGAAACGAAGATTATGTAAGTTTCCTCATCCGGATGAGAGACTATTTGACCCGCTATTTTGAGGAAATGGGGTTTTTCAAAGCACATCTTTATTCCCGGACAAAGCAGGGCATACAATGCATACTCAATTGGAACCGACTTACTTCCAAATTTTTGTTCAAATGTGTCCAGGAGCTCTAATCTTTGTCTGTTAAGAGTTGCGATTCTTCGCTCCATTACAGCTCTAACAAGACCGTTCTTGGACTGAAAATGGTAATTGACGGCTGCCAAGTGGACATCCGCTTGGCTTGTGATGTCTCGAACCGAGGTGTCTTTTAATCCTTTATTTGCAAACAAATACTCTGCTGAGTCTAAAATACGTTCTTTAGTGTTCGGCTCTGTCATTGTGCGTCTCCCATGGGAACGCTCCAAACACACAATTAACATAGGAACGTTCCTAATGTCTGCCTGCCTAACCATGGTTATGGCCCCTGTCGTTTTAGGACAGAATATTATTTTCTAGAAAATAATATGGCTTCTAAAAAGATAGTACGTTCGTTTAAAGCAAGATGGATTAAAATAAGATGGATTTTTCCGAAAAGAATACTCCCGCAATACACGCGGTCATGAGACATGCAAGAGTAGCTGCGACAAGGGCTCTTAACCCCATTGCGGCTATATCTTTTTTTCTGGAAGGTGCAAGCGCTGCAACTCCTCCTACAAAGATGGCCATTGACGCGATGTGCGCAAATCCGCATAAAGCATAAGCTGTTACTATTGAAGAGCGGGGGTGCTGCAACAATCCGTTCTCTATTGCATATGCCAGGTTATTATACGATACAACCTCAGTTACAATTGTTCTCTCACCGATTATCTTTGAAACGGTATAGGCATCTTCTAATGGTACTCCGATTATTAAGGTTAGAGGATAAAAAAGGTATCCCATGAATCCCTTAAGAGACCAGTCAATATTAAGCCCAATCAGCTCATTAATATGTATTCCTACCCCACCTATTATCAAATCTAAAAGGGCCACTAATCCCAAAATGGCTATTAACAGAGCAACAATTCCAATAATGAGCTTTACTCCGTTTTCAGCACCGTTAATTACTGCTTCAAATAGACTACCTTCTTTGTCATAGTAAGGATCAACGTTAGTTCCCTAGAGTTTTTGGAACGTTGTCTTCCGGAACTAGCAATTTCGACATTGCAACTGCTGCTGGGCCGAAAGAATGGAAGCCGAGATTAGATGAGCCGCTATTGTGGGAAACTGATTCTGGAGGCTAAATACATATAGAGCTAGTATGTTTGACGACACGGTAGCCATCCCCGCTGTTAAAACCGTGCACAACTCAGAGCGGGTCATATCATTTCAGATAAGGTTTTATAGTAAGCGAAGACTCAATCCCTACGAATATATTGCTTGCCGCGCTTAGCGACTCGGCCCCTGATATCCTCATAAGTTTTGTAAATGTACTGGAGAATCCCCTTAATAACCCTCTGCATTATATTGAAGTAATAGAGGATCGACATTAGAGCAGAGAAGAAAATTATTGTAGGCAAAGCCTGGAAGGCTAGAAAAAATCCAAGTGAGCTCTCCCCGTTTTCATTTTGAGTGCCTGGAGGTAGTGCGAGTCTCCCGAAAAGAAACTCGGCACCTGCTGAGGCAGATTCTAGGACGCTTACAACTAAACCATTTAGATAAAGGAAAAATTTGGCACCTGCAGGGATAAGAAAAACAAATGCGGCAAAAATGAACTGCAAGACAATAGCCCATAGAATTACTCTATAGTTAACATTTCTTCTGTTTGAGGAGAACAGCCACGCAAGCCCAAGCAATATAAAAATCCCGACAAAGCTTACGAGGTTGTAAATACTCATTGAATCTCCTTAACTTATAAGTAATAAGTATTATTCGGAAAATTAGTTTTTAGCTGAAATGAAATTATACGATATTTTTTCTAATTATTAAAAGATCTTGAGCATACTACCTACTTAAATCATAGCTTGGGTTAGCCCTTATTCACTCTTGCCCTTTCACAAATCTCAAACTTGGATACAATATAGTAATTAAATAATTTGGAGGACCGGAGTGATAAATAAATTTATTTATAGTAGCGTAATCCTATCATTCCTCATATTAATCGGTTGCACGCCAACCAATGTTAATGTTTATAAGGCTCCTAAGAGCACATATGAGAGTTACGAAGTAATTCTAATACCTGATTTTAGGAAAACAGATTTAGAATGGGTTCCCATATGATTCGGGCGTTGAAATCGCAGATATGGTAGCCGATGAGCTAAGGACGCATAACAACATAGATGTTGTCAGCCGTTCTTCAACCTATGACAATGTAGGGCTGCAGAGGGTGCTCTTAGTTAGAGGAACTGTCAGCGGTTATGTCAGAGGCTGTAAGTACTGCGAGTACATTTTCAGAGGAATTAAGGACAAGGGCAAAATGTCTGTCCAAGTTTGGGTTACGCTGATTGACGGTACTACGGGAGATGTGCTAGCCGACGTTGGTATTGACGGCAGAGCAACAGGACCTGGTACCGGAAGAAGTAAGTACACGAGAGTAGTCGACGAGATAGTCGACATAATTGAAGTAGTAAATAGTGGGCAGTCTTAGTCTAAACTATTTATATTAAAATACTCTCTTCCGCACTTGCTGATTCGATATAGAATAGGCTAAGTTAATCCCAGGATAAGGGGCTTTGGTACAGATATTATTTATATACATTTGTTGGCCTAAGAGCGCCTCTGCTATCCTGTTAAATATCCGTATTTACATATTACTTAGTTCTATCTTAATCCAAGCAAGCTGGGGTAGAGATTGAGGTGAGGAAGAAATGAAACTTAAGATACTATTTTTTATTTTAGGTGTAATTGCAGGCTTTTTAATTACATATCCAGAAAATGATATTCCTAAATCAGCAGTCGTTGGGATATTGTTTGGTGTTATCACTGTAGGAATCGTTTGGGGATCGGAGTTTGTTATAAAGTCTTACACCCCAAGAACTATACTGGGCGGAGCCATAGGTATGGCTGCGGCAGCCCTGTCATTTTTCGCATTAACAGAGGTTCTGGGGAGTCTGTTTATACCTGCCAACATTTTCCCATATATTACAGCAGCACTGTTCCTTTTACTATTCCATATAGGAATAACCATTGGAGTAAATAAAGGTAGAGAAGCAGATGATGCGAGCCGCAGATCCTCTACAAAA
>PVMK01123267.1_pt1 | contig 15251 bp, 14 predicted proteins | sample 1853481 | NCBI WGS metagenome assembly PVMK01 (sample SAMN08533507, study PRJNA380276) | Marine sediment metagenome, whole genome shotgun sequencing project.
CCCCGATGGCAAGTTCATCGCCCGCTACGACCTCTCCGAGTTTCGGACGCTGTTCCTCGCGGGAGAGCGTTGTGACCCCGACACCCTCCACTGGGCAGAAGAGAAGCTGGGCGTCCCTGTGATCGACCACTGGTGGCAAACCGAAAGCGGCTGGCCGATGGCCACCAACCCGATCGGCATTGAGACCTTTCCCATCAAACCGGGCTCTTCAACTCTTCCTGTACCGGGTTATGACATCAGAGTGCTCAAGGAGAGCGGTGAGGAGTGCGACCCGGGCGAGATCGGTGCCATAGTCGTACGCCTTCCCCTGCCTCCGGGAGCGCTGCCGACACTTTGGAACGCCGATGATCGGTTCCTCGACGCCTACATGAATACGTACCCAGGGTTCTACCTCACCGCGGATGCGGGGTACAAGGACGACGACGGTTACGTCTACATCATGAGCCGTATTGATGACATCATCAACACGGCCGGTCACAGGTTGTCGACGGGAGCGATGGAGGAGGTCCTGGCTGAGCATCCCGACGTCGCGGAATGTGCTGTCATCGGTGTTGCCGATGAGTTGAAAGGGCAGCTTCCGGTCGGTTTCGTCGTTCTTCAGGCGGGGGCCGATCGTGTTCCGGCCGAGGTCGAATCCGAGCTGGTGGCCATGGTCCGGGACCGGATCGGCCCGGTGGCTGCCTTCAAGAAGGCGAGTGTCGTTCCCCGGTTGCCCAAGACTCGTTCAGGCAAGATCCTCCGAGGGACCATGCGCAAGATCGCCGATGGAGAAGAGTGGACCATGCCGGCGACGATCGACGACCCGGCGATTCTCGACGAGATCGGTGTGGCGTTGTCGAACATGGGTTATGCGAAGGAAGCACAGTGACCCTGTCAATAGCCGTCGGACCAACCGTCACCCCCTTGTTGTCCTCGACCATCGGCGCCAACCTCGAGGCCACAGTGGGTCGATTTCCTGATCGAGAGGCTCTCGTGGTCGTGCATCAGGGGATTCGCCAGACCTGGGCTGAGTTCTACGACACCGTCAATGAGGTGGCCAATGGCCTCATGGCATTGGGAATCCAGGTTGGCGACCGGGTCGGCATGTGGAGCCCCAACTTCGCCGAGTGGATCTACATCCAGTACGCCACCGCCAAGATCGGCGCAATCCAGGTCAACATCAATCCTGCCTATCGGGTCAACGAGCTTCAGTACGCCCTGGACCAGTCTGGCTGCCGTCTCCTGGTGACACGCACCGAGTATCTGACTTCGGGATACCGTGACATGGTCGAAGAGGTTGCCCCCGGTCTCCCGGATCTCGAAAAGGTGATCTACTTCGACACCGACGACTGGGCGGAGTTGATCGAAGGGGGGGCCACTGTATCCGACGACGAGCTGACTGCTCGGGCCACCTCTCTCGACCCGGGCGATCCGATCAACATCCAGTACACGTCGGGTACTACAGGGTTTCCGAAGGGCGCCACTCTCAGCCATCGCAGCATTCTCAACAACGCTCTTTTTGTCGGCGATGCCTGCGCCTACACCGAAGAGGATCGGGTTTGCATCCCCGTTCCGTTCTATCACTGCTTCGGCATGGTCATGGGCAACCTGGCGTGCTCGGTGTTCGGGGCGACCATGGTGGTGCCGTCACCGACATTCGACCCTGAGGCCGTGTTGCAAACCCTTCAGGACGAACGATGCACCTCGCTCTACGGCGTCCCCACGATGTTCGTCGCCGAGCTGGGTCACTCGGACCTGGCGGATTTCGATCTGTCTGCCATGCGCACCGGCATCATGGCCGGGTCACCCTGCCCGACGGAGGTGATGCGCCGCGTCATCGACGACATGGGCATGGCGGAGGTCACCATTGCGTACGGCATGACCGAGACGTCTCCCGTCTCCACACAAACGAGCACCGACGACTCCGTCGAGCACCGGGTTACGACCGTTGGGCGAGTTGGCCCGCATGTCGAGTCCAAGATCGTCGACCCCGAAACCGGGGAGGTGGTTCTCCGTGGCGAGGAGGGCGAATACTGCACCCGGGGCTACCACGTCATGCTGGGTTATTGGAACGATTCTGAGATGACTGCCGAAGCCATTGATGCCGATGGGTGGATGCACTCGGGCGACCTGGCCACCATGGACGACGACGGCTACGTCAACATCGTCGGTCGGATAAAGGACATGATCATCCGTGGCGGCGAGAACATCTATCCCCGCGAGATCGAGGAGTTCCTCTACTCCCACCCGGCCATCGCCGACGCCCAGGTCATTGGGGTTCCCGACGAAAAATACGGCGAGGAGATCATGGCCTGGGTCCAGCTTGCTCTCGGCGCGGAGCTAACCGAGGAGGAGTTGAAGGACTTCTGCAGAGACAAGATCGCACACTTCAAGATTCCCCGATATGTCAGGTTCGTCAGCGAGTTCCCGATGACGGTCACCGGCAAGGTTCGCAAGGTCGAGATGCGTGACAAGTGGATCGCCGAGCTCGGCCTGGACGCTACGGCGGCCACGGCCTGAACACGGCAATGCAGACCGGACCCAACGTGAGCACCCTCATCGATGGGTGGCTCGAAGCCGGGCGAGGGTCGGAGACCGCGCTGATAACGGCAGACGACGAGGCATGGTCTGCCGACAGGCTCCACGCCGCGGTGTGCAATGTGGCGGGTCGGCTCGCCGATGCCGGGGTTAGGAGAGAAGATCGTTTGCTGCTGTTGCTGGACGACACACCTGCATTTCCGGCGACATTCCTGGTTGCCATGCGCATTCGGGGCTATCCCGATACCGGTTGACTTTCTAGCCCGTCCTGAAGACTTCGGCTATTTCCTGGATGACTCCTATGCGGTGGCCGCGGTCGTCGATCATGCCTTTCTGGAGATTGTCGGACTCGGACCTCAGATCGCTTGCTCCCACCTTGGGATGGTCGAACCGGAGTCGCTGAACGGCGTCGGCGTGCTCGATGTCGACGGAGAGGTCGTACGAGTTGAGTTTGAGGTCACCGAGATCGTCGAACGGATCGGCGCAGCGCTGTAACGACCGGAGCCTCGCTCAGGCCCGGTCGTGACGTCCCAGTATTCGGTCGATTGCCTCGAGACGCCGTCTGATCTCGCTCTCCTCGCCATGATCTCCCGGTCTGAAGACCACCTGGGGCTCGACCCCGTCGGGAAAGTACTGCTGGGCGACGACTCCCTTGGGGTCACTGTGTGGATAGACGTAGTCCTCACCATGCCCGAGGACACGGGCGCCTTGATACCCCGTGGAGCGAAGAGGGAGCGGGACGCTTGGCGTTGGCCCGTCCTGCACTAATTCCTTGCCAGCCTGGATTGCACGACCGACCGAGTTCGATTTCGGAGCGGTCGCGAGGTAGATCGTGGCGTGGGTGAGGTGATAGGTCGCCTCTGGAAGCCCTACGTATGCCAGGGCCTGAGAGGCGGCCACGGCCACCTGAAGGGCGCTCGAATCGGCGAGTCCGATGTCTTCCGAAGCGAGGATGACCAATCTCCGAACGATGAACTCCGGGTCTTCGCCTCCCTCGAGCATGAGGAAGAGCCAGTAGAGGGCTGCGTCGGGGTCGGAGCCTCGTACCGACTTGATGAACGCGGAGATCACGTCGTAGTGAGAGTCCCCGGTCTTGTCGTAGCGGACGATTCTGCGCTGTAGCGCTTCGGCAACGTCGGCTTCGGAGATCTCGGATCTGTGCTCGGCTGCGGCAAGAAGGGCCGCGACTTCGAGCGCGTTCAGAGACTGCCGTGCGTCGCCACCGGTTCGGGTCACCAATTCGACGGCCACATCCGGTGAAAGCTCGAGGTCCATTTCTCCCAGACCCCGATTGTTATCTCGCAACGCAAATTCCAGGAGCGGAGCCAGATCCTCGGGAAGAAGCGGCTCGAGACGGAACAGTGTTACCCGGCTCATCAGAGGACCGTTGATCTCGAAGAAGGGGTTCTCGGTGGTGGCTCCGATCAGGGTCAGGGTTCCGTCCTCCACGCCAGGCAGGAGAGCATCCTGTTGGTTCTTTGCGAATCGGTGAATCTCGTCGAGAAAGAGCACCGTTCTCCGCTCGTCGGTTGCCAGCCTTCTCTTGGCATCGGCCAGCACCTGGCGGATGTCCTTCACACCGGCGGATGTGGCGGAAAGGGTGGCGAATTCGGCGTCTGCTTGTGCAGCTACCAGACGGGCGAGAGTTGTCTTGCCGGTACCGGGTGGGCCCCAGAGCAGCATCGACACGGGGCGACCTGATTCGGCTATTCGCCTGAAGGCGGAGCTTGGAGAGAGGAGGTCAACCTGTCCGACCACCTCGTCAAGGGATCGCGGGCGCATGCGTGTCGCCAACGGAGCCGAGGAGAACGCAAGGTCGTCGGCTCTTGCGGAGAAGAGGTCGCTCATGGACAGCAGACGCTAACGGTGGCCGACCTACAGTGCTCCGGTGACCACCACCGGCATGTCTGAACCCGCAGCCCGTCTGGTCCGCAGGTACTACGTATATGGCGGCATCTACACCCTGGCCGCCTCGATCATCTGGGGTGTCAACACCTTGTTCCTGCTTGACGCGGGACTGTCCATATCGGAGGTCTTCATCGCCAATGCGGCGTGGGCGGCGGGGACCATGATCTTTGAGATCCCTACTGGGGTTGTCGCCGACACCTTGGGACGTCGGATCTCGTTTCTTCTGTCACTGGCTGTGCTGGCGGTCACCACCTTCTTGTATGTCGGCTTGGCTCAGGTGGGGGGTGGGTTGGTCGCGTTTGCAGCGGTGTCGGCGCTGATCGGCTTGGGTTTCACCTTCTATTCCGGAGCGATGGAGGCCTGGCTCGTTGACGGACTTCGGTTCCATGGATACGACGGTGAGTTGGACCAGGTGTTCAGCCGCGGGCAGATGATCAGCGGTGCAGCGATGTTGGTGGGCACGGTCGGTGGCGGCCTGCTTGGTCAGATCAATCTGTCTTTGCCCTTCCTGGTGAGGTCGGGACTCCTCTTGGTATTGCTGGTTTTGGCGTTCATCGGAATGCATGACCTTGGTTTCGAGCCACGTCATGTCGCGTTACGGCAGATCCCCGCAGAGGCCGCCAAGATCGGGCGCGCCGGGGTGCGATTCGGATGGCATCATCGCTCACTGCGACTGTTGATGCTTGCAACCGCGGTTCAGATGGGTGTCTTCGCCTGGGCCTGGTACGCGTGGCAGCCGTACTTTCTGGAGTTGCTCGGCCAAGACCTCGTATGGGTGGCGGGAGTGGTGGCTGCCCTGCTTGCCATCTCGATGATGCTGGGTAACTGGATCGTGGGGATCGTCACCCGGTGGTGTGGGCGCCGGACGACGCTGTTCCTATGGGCAGGCGGTGTCTTCTCGATCGCTCTGATCGGTGTCGGTGTTGTCGATTCCTTTGTTCCGGCGGTGGGGTTGCTCTTCTTGGGTGGTGTTGCCCTTGGTGTTCAGATGCCGGTTCGCCAGGCGTTCGTGCACAATGTCGTGCCGTCCGAGCAACGGGCGACGGTCGTGTCGTTCGACTCGATGATCTCGGGCGGCGGCAGCGTCGTGGGTCAGACAGGTCTTGGCGCCTTGTCCGATCGACAGGGATTTTCGGCCGGATACGTCGTTGGCGGTCTGATAACACTTCTGGCCTTGCCAATACTGGGATTGGTTCGCCGTCAACGAGATGATTCCGACTTTTTCGAGGGCCCCAGACCGGAGTTCGTCGGTGCGGCCCCGGGTGTGCCGGCCGTCTCCGGGGTGGATGGTCGTGTGACCGTGGACAACACCTGAGACGACATCTGCCTGTCGTGAACTTGACCTTCCAGGGTCGCCCGACGGTTGATCCGTATCCCCGGGGGACCGTGAGCGACCTTGACGATGAGCAGAGGAACGTAACCCGCCGTTATGACCGGATGGCTCGTTTCTACGACCTCTATGACGCGCCCATGGACTGGATGGGGACCGGTCGTCGTCGGCGTCGGCTGATCGTTCGAGCCAAGGGTCGGGTTCTGGAGGCAGGTGTCGGTACTGGCAAGAACATCCCCTATTACCGCGAGGATGTTGAAGTTGTCGGGATTGACGTTTCGGCGAGAATGCTGGCCAGGGCGGAGGAGCGAGTCCGGACGTCGGGCCGGGAGGTGCGGCTCGAGTTGGCCGACGTCACGGATCTTCCATATCCGAATGATTCCTTCGACACGGCTGTTGCCACCTCAGTTTTCTGTTCGGTCGCCGACCCGCAGGCGGGTCTGAGGGAGTTGGGTAGGGTCACCAAGGGAGACGGACAGATCCTTCTCCTGGAGCACGTCAGGCCACGCAATCGTGTTGGTGGATGGATCGCTGACATCTTCACCATTCTGACGAAGGGGATCTTCGGGTTCGATGTCAACCGAAGAACTGAGCAGAACGTGAGTGCCGCAGGCTTGGTTGTGACCGCCGTCGAGCGGTCGGGGGTCTGGCGCACCATCACCGCAGCGCCTGGCGCAGGGCACTAAACGGAGAGGTCGACCCGACGTAGGAGTTGGGCGTTTAGGGCAACGATGATGGTGCTGAGCGACATGAAGACGGCTCCCAGTGCCGGCGGCATGACGAATCCCACGGGCGCCAGGACACCCATGGCGAGTGGGATCATGACGATGTTGTAACCGGCCCCCCACCAAACATTCTGGAGTTGTTTTCGGTAACTCGCCGAGCTGAGCTTGAGGATCCTCACTACGTCGATCGGGTTGCTCTTGACGAGGACCAGGTCGGCCGACTGCACCGCAACGTCGGTGCCGCTGCCGATGGCAATTCCGATGTCGGCCCTGGTCAGTGCCGGGGCGTCGTTGACCCCGTCACCAACCATCCCCACTCGACGTCCTCCCTCCTGGAGTTCGATGACATGGCGGTCTTTGTCCGCAGGCAGCACCTCGGCGAAATAGGTGTCGATACCGAGATCGCTCGACACGGCCCTGGCCACGTCTTTGCTGTCACCGGTGAGCATCGCTACCTGCACATCCATTGCCTGGAGCGCATCGACCGCCACCCTGCTCTCGGGGCGAATCACGTCTGAAAGGGCTATCGCTGCGATGACGGTGCTGTCCTTGACCACATAGACGACCGACTCGCCACGACCCCCGGCACGGGACGCGAATTCGGTCAAGACACCCGATGGGACGGGTTGGAGAAACTCGATCAAACGGGGCCCTCCCACATGAACCGTGCTCTCGTCGATCGCCCCTTTCACCCCTCGCCCTTTCAGGATCTCGAACTCCGTGACCTCAGGTATAGCGACCGAACCCTCTTCGGCAGCCTGGCGAATAGCCAGGGCCAGTGGATGCTCCGAATCGCCTTCAACGGCAGCGGCCATTCCGAGAGCGGCATCTGGTGAGATCCCGTCGACTGCGGCGAATTCGACAACCCCGATTCTGCCCTCGGTGAGTGTGCCGGTCTTGTCGAACATGATGATGTCGAGATCCTTGGCGGTGTCAATCGCCTCCCGATTCCTGATCAGCGTTCCGTTCTTGGCGGCAATCGCGGTCGTATTCGCGATCACCAGGGGTATGGCCAGACCCAGGGCGTGGGGACAGGCGATCACCAGCACGGTCACCACTATGGCGATCGTGCGCGGGTCAAAGCCCTCAAAGAAGAAGGTCCATCCGATAGCTGCGATGCCCGCGGCAGCGAGCGCTGTCCAGAAGAGGATCGATGCAGCCCGGTCGGCGAGTAGTTGGGTTTTCGACTTGGAAGCCTGGGCCTCGGCCACCAGTTTCATGATCCCCGACAGGGCGGTGTCATCTCCTACGGCGCCGACTCTCACCCTCAAACTTCCGCTCCCGCTGTTCACGGTTCCGGCGATGACCGGGTCATCTTCGGCTTTGTTCACAGCCTTGGACTCGCCGGTGATCATGGCCTCGTCGACATCGGACGTTCCCGAGACCACAACACCGTCAGCCGGAGCGCTGGCCCCGGGACGGATCAGCACCACGTCGCCCACCACCAACGATTCGGCCGCTCTCTCCTCAACGGTCCCATCGGCCAGTACCACTTCTGCAGTATCTGGCATGAGTTTGGCCAGGGCATCAAGAGCCCCCGAAGCCTGGCGAACGGCGCGCATCTCCATCCAATGGCCCAACAACATGATGTCCACCAGCGTGACCAGCTCCCAGAAGAAGTCATCCCCGAGATCCCAGACGAGAGTCGCCATCGAGAAGACGTACGCCACCGCAATGGCCAGCGCGATCAGTGTCATCATCGCCGGACTCCGATCCCTCAACTCCCATCCCGCCATCTGCACAAACGGCCAACCGCCGTAGAAGAACACGGCACTTGCGAGGACAGGGACGATCAGCCAACTCCCAAAGAACTCGGGTGCGGTGTATCCGAACCAGCCCTGGATCGATCCACTCCAGAAGAGAACCGGAAAACTCAGGACCAGACTGACCCAAAACCGCTGGCGGAAAATCGTCTCGTGATCCGTGTGGTCGTGATGCCCAGCCTCAGCCTCCGTGTGGTCGTGGTCCCGGCCGTGCTCGTCGTCCCCCGCCGGCTCCTCGATGTCGTGTTCGCCCAGAGTGCAAATTCGACAGCACGTGCAGTGTTTCATCGAGGGCACCGACGGGCCGTGGGGGTGGTCAGTATGGGTGGCGTGGTTGTGCGTGGTCACTGCGAGCTCTGGCGGGTACTCTCGGGATCGATCAGATGCGAGAGGAGGTGAGGATGAGAAGAAGCTACTCCCGTCTCGAACAGCCACTTGTGAGAGAAAACGGCGCTCTCCGACCTGCCAGCTTCGAGGAGGCGATCGAGAAGACGGCCGCCGGGTTGAGTCTGCACCAGGGTGACTCCATTGGATTGTTCAGTTGCTCCAAGGCGACCAACGAGACGAACTACATCGCCCAGAAGTTTGCCAGGCTCGTGATGGGCAGCAATAACGTCGACAGCTGCAACCGTACCTGACACGCTCCATCCGTCGTCGGTCTGGCGGCAGTGTTTGGAGCAGGTGGGGGTACCAGCTCCTACCGGGAGATCGAGGAGACCGATCTCATCATCATGTGGGGTTCCAACGCGCGCGAAGCGCACCCCATATTCTTCCATCATGTCCTCAAGGGGGTGCGCAACGGCGCCCGCATGTTTGCCGTCGACCCACGGCGCACGTCGTCGGCAGCCTGGGCCGATGTTTGGCTGGGCATCGACGTCGGGTCTGACATCGCCCTGGCCAATGCCGTGGGCAGAGAGATCATCCACAGTGGACTGGTGAACCAGGAGTTCATCGACGAGGCCACCGAGGGTTTTGACGACTACGCCGCGTCTGTTGAGGAATACACCCTCGAGAAGGCCGAGAAGATCACCGGCGTCCCTGCCGAGGCAATAGGCCAACTTGCCCACGAGTACGCCCGGGCAGAAACTGCCCAGCTTTGTTGGACGCTGGGGATCACCGAGCATCACAACGCAACCGACAATGTCCTTGCCCTCATCAACCTCTCGCTGCTCACCGGACATGTCGGTCGATATGGCTCCGGGTTGGTTCCGGTGCGGGGCCAGAACAACGTTCAGGGCGGTGGTGACATGGGTGCCCTGCCCAACAAGCTTCCCGGTTTTCAAGACGTGGAGGACGATCGGAAGAGGGCGAGATTCGAGGTTGCATGGGGGGCCGAGATCCCGCGAACGGCCGGCAAGCACATCAGTCTCATGCATGAGGCGATGGATGAAGGAGACCTCACCGCCCTCTACATCATCGGTGAGAATCCTCTGCAATCCGAAGCCGACAGCACCGAGATGCGACGGCGGCTCACCAATCTCGATTTCCTCGTGGTTCAGGACATCTTTCTCACGGCTACGGCGGAACTGGCCGATGTGGTGCTTCCCGCCGCCGGCTGGGGGGACGGAAGGGACTTTCACGTCGAGCGAACGCCGTGTGCAAAGGGTTCGCAAGGCCGTCGACCCGCCCGGTGAGGCCCAGGACGACATCGCCATTCTCTCAGCGCTGGCCCGTGCGATGGGTCATCACTGGCCCACGCCGACCGCTGAACAGGCCTGGGACGAAATGCGGCAACTCTCACCGCTTCATGGGGGCATGAGCTATGAGCGGCTGGATGACTCCGGAGGACTTCAGTGGCCCTGTCCCGATCTCGACCATCCTGGCTCGCTCTTCCTTCACGGACGTCTCTGGGAGAGACCCATCTCCGGTCGCCGGGCACCGTTTCACGCGGTTGAGGACGACCCACCGGTGGACACCCTGACGGAGGAGTTTCCGATTCGACTCACAACGGGACGCCGTCTCGACTCCTTCAACACAGGGGTTCAGAGTGGTCGTTATTCCTCACCCCGGAGAATTCCAGGGGTGCTCGACCTGTCACCGGAGGACGGAGACTCTCTCGGTGTCATCGAGGGCGATCGAGTGATCGTCACTTCTCGCCGGGGGAGTCTCGAGGCTCCGGTTCGCTTCGACCGTTCCTTGAGGCCGGGCCTGGCTTTCATGTCGGTCCATTTCCCCGACGACGTTGATGTCAACGTCCTCACCCTCGACGCCTGGGATCCGAAGTCAGGGACGGCCGAGTTCAAGGCAACAGCCATCAGGGTCGAACCTCTGGTTTCTGTCTGATGGACCTTCGCGCCCTTCTGGATCGCCCCACGGATACGGAGCGTCAGGCTGTGGACGACCTTCTCGGTCCGGCTGAGGGATTCAATGGTCGCGTCAGTTACGGAGGCCAGGAGGCACGGGCGCAGAGACAGTTGCTCCTACCTGCCCTTCACGCCTGCCAGGACGCCACCGGTTCGGTGAGTCGGGGGGCACTCGGCTACATCTCAGAACGGCTCACCATCCCACCCGCCGAGGTCTACGGTGTTGCCACCTTCTACTCCCTGTTCAACGTCGACCAGCCAGGAGGGACAACCATTCATGTCTGTGATGACATTGTCTGCTCCCAATATGGGGCGGACGGTCTGATGCAGACACTGGAGGGTTCCGAGCTTTCCTGGGAGCCAAGCCCCTGTCTCGGCCAATGTGAGCGTGCTCCGGCGGTGATGTTTCACCAACCCGGCCAGGGTTACGGGAACGCCGCCCCGGTCGACCCCGACACGGTCGGTAACGTCATCTTCGATGAGCTTCCACCAGGTGTGGTTCATCAGGATCCCTCTCAGCTGCGACTGCTGAGACGGATCGGCCGTGTCGACCCGACCAGCCTCGAGGCCTATCGGGAGTCCGGCGGTTATCAGACTCTGACCCGGGCGATCGAGCTGGGTCCCGACGGTGTGATCGTCGCTTTGGACGAATCCGGACTGAAGGGTCGGGGTGGGGCCGCCTTTCCGATTGGCATCAAGTGGCGGGGCGTGGCAGATGCGCCAGGACCGGTCAAGTACGTGATAGCAAATGGTGACGAGTCTGAGCCGGGTACCTTCAAGGACCGTCTTCTCATGGAGGGCGACCCCTTCGCCGTCGTTGAGGCGATGACGATATATGGCTTCGCCACCGGCTCAACCAGGGGTTACATCTACGTTAGAGGCGAGTATCCAACCGCGGAGAAGCGTCTTCGAGATGCCATCGTCATGGCAGCGGAGACCGGTCTGCTCGGCACGGACGTCGCTGGAGCCGGTTTCGACTTCGATCTCGAAGTGAGAAGAGGCGCCGGCGCCTACATCTGTGGTGAGGAGACCGCTTTGTTTGCCTCGATCGAAGGCTATCGAGGGGGAACCCAGGCAGAAACCACCATTTCCCACGGTGCACGGTGTGTTTGGCAAACCCACAGGGATCAACAACATCGAGACGCTGCTGGCAGCACTCGAGGTCATTGGCAACGGGCCCGGGCAGTTCGCTCGGACGGGTACCGAGCAGTCCACGGGCACCAAGCTGTTCTGTGTCTCCGGCGCAGTGGAGAAACCAGGCGTGTTCGAGGTTCCATTTGGCACGACATTGGGAGAGATACTCGCTCTGGCGGGTGGTGTTGGCGGCGGACACGGATTGGGCGCCATTCTTCTTGGAGGTGCCGCAGGTGTGTTTGTCGACTCCTCTTCTCTCGAGATGCCGCTGACGTTTGAGGACACACGGGAAGCCGGGGCGACTCTGGGGTCGGGTGCGGTGGTTGTCTTCGATGAGAACTGTGACTTTGGTCCCGTGTTGCGACGCATCGCCCGGTTCTTCAGCGACGAGTCATGCGGCCAATGCGTCCCGTGTCGGATCGGGACCGTTCGTCAGTCCGAATCGCTGGCCCGACTCGGCGCCGGTGAGACTCTCGGGACTGTTGCCGACGAGTTGGACCGTCTCGATGATCTGGCTCGGGTGATGACCGACGCCTCGATCTGTGGCCTGGGTCAGACGGCGTCGTCGGCGATTCAGTCGGCGATTCGCCTTCGGCTTCGGGGAGCACCGGCATGACCCTCACCGAGCGCGAGATGTCGACGATCACTGCTCAGGTGGACGGCGAGACGGTGGAGGTGCCGGAGGGGTCGACGATTCTCGACGCGTGTCGAGAGGTGGGGCTGGACCTGCCAACCCTCTGCTACGGGCCCACGATGACTGCGGCTAACGCATGCCGTGTCTGCGTGGTCGAGCTGGAGGGTTCCCGCACGCTCGTCCCGTCCTGCTCCCGGGCTCTCGAGGATGGGATGGTGATCAGAACCGGGACGGAGCGTGCTCAGCACAGCCGTCGACTCGTTCTGGAGCTTTTGGGCTCGGCGAGCGAGCTCGACAGGTCGGGCGATCATCTCGACTCGTGGATGCGGGCTGCGAGGGCCGAATCAGATCGGTTTGGCCCGAATGCGGCGACCGTTGCCACACCGCCCAAGATCGAAGACGACCTCTATGTTCGGGACTACGGCCGCTGCATCCTCTGCTACCGATGTGTGGATGCCTGTGGCGTCGAGCACCAGAACACCTTTGCCATAACGGTCGCAGGAAGGGGTTTTGAGGCTCACATCGCAACCGAGTTCGACGTCGCCCTGCCAGATTCGGCATGTGTCTACTGTGGAAACTGTATCGCCGTCTGCCCGACCGGCGCTCTTGTGGGTCGAGTGGAGTTCGACATGCGTGAGGACGACACCTGGGATGAGTCGCGACAGGAAGTGACCAGGACGGTATGCGTCTATTGCGGTGTCGGTTGCAACCTCGACCTGCACACTCAGGACGGAAAGATCGTCAGCGTCACATCACCCCACGATCACGACGTGACGCTCGGGAATCTGTGCATCAAGGGTCGATTCGGATGGAGCTTCGTCAGTAGCGGCAAAGATGACTGACCAGGTCACCAGTCGTAAAGTCGTCCGATTCCGGGGTGATGCAGTCGAAGTCGCGGACGATCTGGTCGTTGAGGAACCCATCGAGGTACAACTGGAAGGGGTGCCTCTGGCGGTGGTCATGCGGACCCCGGGTGATGATGCCGACCTGATACTCGGCTTTGCCATCACTGAGGGGATCGTCCCGGGCCCTGAGGCGGTCTCCAAAGTGCGGTCACTTGGCGAGGGACGGTGGAGCCTCGATCTAGCGGATGGGTTCTCGGTTGACCCTGAGCAGTTCAAACGCAACTTCTATGCGACATCGTCGTGTGGTGTTTGTGGGAAGGCCTCGATAGACGCGATCCGCGTGGCGGGCTCTCGACCCCCTCCAGGCCCTGTGGTTGATGTCGAAACGATCCTCGCTCTGCCACCGCTTCTTCTCGAGCGTCAGACCGCGTTTCGCTCGACCGGCGGTCTTCATGCAGCTGCCGCTTTTGACCCTTCCGGTGTGATCGTGGCCGTCCGCGAGGACGTGGGCCGTCACAACGCGGTCGACAAGGTTGTCGGTCATCTCGCCCGTGAAGACTGGCCTCTCCCGTCGCTGGGCCTGATCGTCTCCGGGCGTGTGTCGTTTGAGATCGTGCAGAAGGCAGCGGTGGCCGGGATCTCGCTGCTGTGTGGTGTTTCGGCAGCATCCAGTCTTGCCGTTGAACTGGGCGAGGAGTTCGGGATGACCGTGGTCGGGTTTCTCCGCGACGGAGGGTTCACCGTGTACTGCGGTGAGGAACGGATCGGCGGCTTAAGGGAGCGGTTCGGCCTCGAATAGGAATTGGCCGTCTGAGTTTCGGAGATGGAAGTCTCCTCGAATTATCACCCAGCGTCCGGCCTGCTGGAGCAGATCGATGTGCTCTGCCTCCTGTTCCATGATGTCCTCGTTGTCACAGGCGATCTCGGTCCAGGTGAGCCCGACCAGCCTCATCACCTGGCCGTCGTTGACATCGGGCACGCCTGACTCGAACTCGTCGTAGGCGCCTTCGGTCTCCCAGGTTCCCTGGTAGTCATTGCAGCCGGTTGTCCCAGAGACCGTCCCGTCTGCTGCGAAGGCGATCGTGATCTCGGTCTTCCAGACATTGGTGAAGCTTCCGGAATCCAGGATGTAGTTGGTGACGTTCCATTCGGTCCCGGCGAGTTCCGGGGCCGGCACTGCGTTTTGCGTGGCTGTCGACGGTGGTGCGGTGACAGCGGCAGCAACCGTCGGGGCCGGTGTTTTGGTGGGCTCGTCGACGGTGTCTGCTCCACCACATGCCGCCAGAATGAGGGTGACCGCAATCAAGCCCACCCGTCGTGAACTCATTGCGCCAGGCTACTCAAAACAGACCGACGACGTTGCCTTCCTTGTCGATGTCCACCTGCATGTAGGCGGGCTTGGTGCCGAGACCGGGCATGGTCCTCATCTCTCCGAGAAGGGGGTAGATGAATCCGGCACCGACCGAGGCTCTCACTTCCCTGACCGGAATCGTGAAACCCTTCGGAGCGCCTTTCAGTGCGGGATCGTGGCTGATCGACAGATGGGTTTTCGCCATGCAGATCGGCAGGTATCCGAATCCCGCCTTCTCGAAGTCGGCGATCTGTCTTTCAGCTTTGGTCGAGTACTCGACCTCGGCGGCCCCGTAGACGCTCTTGGCGATGGTTTCGATTTTGGTCTTGATGGGTTGATCCAGCGGATACAGGTAGCTGAAATCGCCTGGTTGGTCGCACGCCTCGACCACGGCTTCAGCCAACTCGAGAGCACCGTCACCACCCTTGGCATGGTGGTCGGTGGTCACCGCGGCCGTCGCTCCGGCCGCCAGCGAGATTTCCCTGATGAGATCGTGCTCGTGTTTCGAATCGGTGGGGAACTTGTTGATGGCCACTACGACGGGCACACCGAAGCTCAGGGCTGATGCAATATGAGACTTCAAATTGGCCATGCCCGCCCGCAGCAGTGGAAGGTTCTCCTCGGTGTAAGCCGGATCGAGGGGACGACCGGCAATCACCTTGGGACCGCCACCGTGGGTCTTCAGCGCCCTGACCGTCGCCACCATGACGACACAGTCCGGTTTCAGCCCCGATACTCGAC
>PVMK01122024.1_pt1 | contig 15249 bp, 14 predicted proteins | sample 1853481 | NCBI WGS metagenome assembly PVMK01 (sample SAMN08533507, study PRJNA380276) | Marine sediment metagenome, whole genome shotgun sequencing project.
GCCACAGTACGTCGGAAAAACTTACCACGAGGTTTTCGAAAAATGTCGACGCGAAGAATGCGATCGCTTCCATGCGGAAGTGAGTGAGCATGACCACCAGTGGTATCTGCGCGCGGTCTGACCCCGAGCTATTTATTCGAAACCCCTGTCACTCACGTGACAGGGGTTTTTATTTGCGGCGCCGACAATGTCGTTCCCATGCAACAATCGCTGTGCTAGTTAAGCTCCAAAGCGGACGGTGAGCATAACGCCGACGTTACGCTCCCGCCGCGGCAGCAGCAGATAGGAGTCCTGTTGAACAGGCTCGCCAGACGGTGACGGTAAACTGGTGCCATTGTATCCCTGCGAATAGTCAAAAAGCGGGAAAGACTGAATCTGCTGCGGCGATTTTTCGCCGGTGATGTTGTCTACGTAAAAGGTCGCTGTCCACCGATAGCTTTCGAGTCCGATGCGCCCGTTCCACGTCAATTGCTCGGGTGCATAGCTCAGGTTGGCAGGGCTGGTGTATTTTTTCGACTCATATATCACGTCGTTGCGGACAAACCAATCCAGATCACCGTAATCCATATAGAGGGGTGCCTGATAAGTTTGCGAAGCCGACATATTATGTTTGGGCGTGCGTGGCGCCTTGTTGCCACTGACATCGCCGAGCTCATTAATAAGGTCCCTTGCATCTTCTGTGAGTTTGCCATCCGGGCCACTGAAATCGAAGCATCCTGCTGGACATTGCAGCGTTGCAAACTCCTTGTCTACGTATTCCGTCAGCTCGCTGTCGGTGTAGCCATAGCCCAGCGTGTAGGACTGGCGATCTGTGGGATACCAATTCATTTCGAGTTCCATTCCTTTCACTTCCGATTCGCCTGCGTTGCGGACGATATTGTTGTCCTGGCACGAGGCAGGTGGATTTTGCGGCAGGCATTCTCGTGCATTGATGGCCTGGTTTTCCCAGTCGATGTAGAATACGGCCACGTTGGCTGTCAGGGCGCCGTCCAGGTAGGTGCCCTTCAGGCCGAGCTCATAGGTCGTTGCTTCTTCTTCCTCGATAACGACGTCTTCCTCAAAGTTAACTGCATCCCAAGGAACATCCCCGTCAAAATAGGCGAAGTTATAGCCGCCCGGTTTGTTGCCTTCGGCGATCTGTGCGTAGCCTGTCATCGACCCGTCGTCCTTGATGTTCCAGGTCAGTGTTGCGCGTGGGGTCCAGCTGTAGAAGTTATTTTCACAGTCAAGTTTTTGGGTGTCTGTTGCCGTATCGCCCGTTCTATCCGTGACACCGCACGGCAAATCTGTGGCTGGCCCCGTCACTAGGAATGCGGAACTGGTTCTGGTGACCTCGTCCTTGGCGTAGCGCCCTTCGAAGGCGAGGGTCCAGTCCTGAAATAAATCAAGTTCGATACTGCCGAACACGGCGGTGTTGGTGACTTCCTCCGACCCGGTGCCACTCCGAATATAGGCGTCACCGAAGCCCGTGAAATTGCGTTGGTGCTGTTGCATTTCGAAGTTGTACCAATAGCCACCGATTTGCCAGCGCAACCTGCTGTCGCCGGGCGAAGCCAGGCGTATCTCGGCTGAATCATCTTCGGCATCATCCCAGGTGTTGGCCTCGAAAAGCCCCGTTGTTAGCGGGCCCAGCCCGTAATTTCTTTCCAGATCTCGCACGTATTCGGAGTCACGTTCGTTGTGCGCGTACCGCCCCGTGAGTTCGTAATCACCTATATCCGCGATAAAATCAACATAGGAACGTTTAACGGTTTCCTCCTGGCCGAGGAACGGGGCGGGTCCGGTGCTCGCGTATCCCAACTGCGCTGAGTGGCGAGCTGAGGCCCGTCATCCCCATCGGCCGGCCCACCACTCTCACCCCGCGTCTCAGGTCGGGAGATTCAGCTTGGGAGTGTAGCCGTTATCATTGATCGCGCCGCATAATGCGCCGGGGGTGCGGGTTCCGGTCGCCCCCGGGGTCCCCCCGTCCCTTGGGTCCGCACCCGTTATATGCTTCGTGTCCAGAGGGGTGCCGGGGGCGACCGGAAGGAGTGGGGCTGCAAAGTCGTTATGGCCACCACCACTGCGGTTGTAGCAGTGGTTATCCGAGCCCGGCGCTATGAAGTTGTAGACGATGTGATCATCGTCGGCTTCGGATTGCTCATACTTGACGTTGAACTGAAGATTGTCTGTGGCTTCCCAGGTCAGCTTGAGTGTATAGGTTTCGGTGTCTGTGCCGCCGAGTTCTGTGTTGTCGCCGATTGTGGGCGCACAGCCAGCAGCTGACGCCTCGCCGTTAACAAAAGGGGGCAACGGGCCACCGGAAAGGCAGGGCGGGTCACCCGCCCTTTGCGTGTTCCCATCCCAGGCAAAGCCTCCGAACGAAGCCTCCTGACCATACGGTATATTGCTGATATCGGGGCGTCCGGGGATGTTGTAGCCCTCGTAGCTATACCCGGAAACGACGTCATAGGGTTGCAGGTTATTGCGCCATTCGCCGTCCCATGAGTTCTTGCTGGCGCCCGCAAAAAAGTACAGTTTATCTTTGATGATCGGTCCGCTGCCCACGCGCCAAGATCAAGGCGGCCGTGTTCGCCGTATTCCGCGTTGATTGCGCCTTCGTATTCGTCAGTGGGTTTACGGGTAATGTAGTTAACCGCGCCGGCGAAGGTTGCACGGCCGAATTGCGCCGATTGTGGTCCGCGCAGTACTTCGATGCGTTCCAGATTGGCGACGTTGGTGCTACCTATACTGCCGCTAACGAAAACACCGTCAATAAAAAACGAGGCGTTCGGTGTGCTACCGATCAGCGGGCCAAATTGACCGCGGATAATTGGGTTATCCAGCCGCCGGCCGAGATTGGGGGTTAGCTGAAAGTTCGGCGTAGAAGCTCGCCAGATCATACGCATCCTGGATATTGCGGTCGCGCATGCCCTTTGCGGAGAATGCCGTGATAGAAATAGGCACATCCTGCAATTTTTCCTCGCGCTGACGGGCAGTAACGACGATTTCTTCCACAGCACGGTCGGCCATCAAGCTCCGTAGGGGTTTCTGCTTCCGCGGGCGGACCGTCTGCCGGTTCCTGAGCGTATGCCGCGAGCGGCATGAGCAGAGTAGAAGCCATGATAACTGTGCCGGTTAGGGCACCAGTCACGAATCGGTATGCTCTATGCATATTGAATTCCCTCGAGTAGGTTCAATAAAACGCAGATTTATTCGAGTCGAGTCCTTTCTTCAGTGTGCTTGCGTTCGCAAGCCGAGTCCTTATCTCTATTTGCTTGGTAGCATAGCAGCAAGAATAGGGTCGAAGGCGTGGTCAACAGTTGAGCAAGAGGCCGCCTATCCGCCTGTTGGTGCGTTGGCTTTAATGCAGCGTTGCTCAATCTTGGCAGCAAGATGGGTAGCGCGTAAACAGGGTCCAGATGCTCAGGTCGTTACTTCGTAGAAAATTCGTCGGGCGGTCTTTTTGCCAGGCATCTTCGTAATCATGCCCTGAGCCTTACTCCTGCGTCCGGATCTTGTTGACCAATCCATCTTGAGAACCCTACCGTTGGTGCAGGCGCTCCGGGTCGGCGCTGGCAGGTTTTGGTAGGCCTAAGACGAAATAAAACCAGCTGATAAAAACGCTGGCTAATTTTAGTAGGTTGAGAAGGAAACAAATTGCTTAATCCCGTGAGCGCCGAGACGAATAGCCACGCAGCTGCTGGTAACGGTACGACGGAAACTGAGATACTTAAGGCCGCTTGCCAGGTCATCGGGTCCACCCGGGCCCGGCGACGGGTGCTTGCCGTTAAATTATGAGCCCAGACCCGTATGCTAAGAAGCCTGAACGTTCGTTAAGGGCAGGCCGCATGGACCAGCATGGTATCGCATAACCCAGGAAATATGACTGACAGCATGCGATCAATCGGCCATAGCGGTGCAAACTCCAACAGGTTCGCGAATACGGCCAGTCCGGTGACTTCAACATCTCTAAAGCCGGCATCCACAAACAGGCGATGGTAGTTTTTTCGGGTATACAATCTGGTAGGCGCGCTGAGTTCATCTTCGACGTCCATTCGGATGCTGTCATAATCAGATGTATCTCTGGCCACGATACGATCCAACGACCGGCCGTTATACGCAGCGATTAGTACGCGCGCCCCTGGCTTGGCGACTCGTTGAATTTCTGACAACACCGCTGCGGGCTTCATGCAATGCGAAAAGGAAGAAAATAAACTGATGACCGCATCAAAAGAGTTGTCATCAAATTGACTGAGGTCGGCCATATCGCCCGCAAAAAACTTGAATTCAGGATGCGCTTTTCTGGCGACCTGGAACATATTTTCCGATATATCTATACCCACATATTCGATATGTGGAGCAATTTCTTTACATATACCAGCGCCGAGCCCGGTGCCGCAGCCAAGGTCCAAAACACTGGTGACTGACTCGTTGCTCAGCCATTTCAATTTATTAGTAACATGCCCGTTTTCTTTTTTCGCCCACGGATCTTCGTACAGCCTATCGTATTTTTCCGAGACCGAATCCCAATATTTACGTTGCTTGTCATTCCAGCGGTCAATATTTTCAGGAGGAATAGGTTCTTCTGTTTCCGTGCTATCCATGGATTTTCCTCCAATTATATTTGGACCCAGTGTGGTGCTTCCGAGTTGCATTGAGATCATCGCCGCAAGACGCTCCGCCGGATTGGCAATCAATATTACCCACCCGATTGGAAACAAATCTCCCCCAGCAAGCAAAGCCCGAGAATTCCTTACGCTAAATAGCGGTAGAGAAAACTACCGACTACCAAACACTCTCCCAATCATTAACGACTGGAATCCCCCGAAAAAGCTAAGCCGAAGTACGCAATCAGCTTGGAAAGCTGTGGGTGCGCCACAGTTTTGTGTTTGCAAAAGGTTACTTTACTACACACCCTTGAGCCAAGGCTAAATCGAGGATAAATAAGCTATTAAGAATTAGCTTGTAATATACATTATGCGCAATTATTGGGCCCGCTGCGCGAAACAGTTCTTCTCAAACTGCCCACCAAGACTGATCATCGCGTCATCCATCGCGCGCTGAAACGCGGCGATGATCTTGGAGAGCCTGTCCTCTTGCGCGGGCGCCGTGGCCGCGGCACTGACTACGCTCTCGCCCAGGCCGCAATTGAGGTGGCCCACGAGTTTGACGTGTATCTGCGGGGCTGCCCCCGCGGTCGTGGCGACGGCGAAAAACTCGCGCAGTTCCAGATCCAACAACCATTCGGCTCGGCTGCTCCTGGATCCGCTGCTGACGCGCCTGAAGCGGCCGCTGCTTTCGAGGGCCAGACGAGTCGTTACGGTTACTATCTCCGGAAGGTGATCAGGCCACCGTCCCCCGGCATAGTAATTCAATCGCGCGCCCGGCCCCTTCACCAGAATTCGGTCCGTGTCCAGACCCGGTATGGCGCTCACCGCAACGATCAGATCGGGCAGGCCTTCTGGCGGCGGCTCACCCAGCTGCAAGCTGACCGCCTCCAGCCAGTAAACGTGCTCGGGCGGCTGATCCGAGGTCAGCATGCCACTGCAACCACTCAGGGCCACCGCCCAGAACATCCAAAGCAACAGACGTAAGTGCTTTCTCATTGTGCAATCACCACCGGCTCAAGCCTCGGTTTATAAATGACCCGGGATGGGTTGCGGCGCAGTTCAGTGCTGAGTTTCTCCAGTTCGCGCATCGCTGCTCGGGCATCGGTCACCAGCGCTGCCGTTTCACCGACGCCATCGGTGAGAAAACTGTCAATCGCTGCATCATTCTCCACCAGCAAATGCTCCACCCGTCCGGTAATGTTCACCAGGCTGTCTGAGGTCTGCCTGAGATTTTGCGCAGCGGTCAGTAGCTCCGGCTTCGCCTCCGCAGAAAAATCAGCCAGCAGCTCCAGTGTTTCCTGCAACTTGCCCAACGACTCATTTACGCGCCCGGGCATAACAGCCAGTTCGCCCCGTTGCTCTGCCAGGGCGCTCGTGACCAGCTCAAGATTTGCCAATATGATGCCAGCGTCGTCCAGTACGCTGTTAATCCGGCCCACCACTTCCGGGCCCGAATTTAACAGAGCAGCAATGCCCACATCCCGAGTTTGTATGACCGGGTAGGCCTGCCCTGCAGTTGCCGTCAGTTGCTCATGCTCACCGGTTTCCGCGGCGAAATTGATGAAGGCCACCCCGGTGATCCCCTGATATCCCAGGCTGGCATAAGTGCCGCCGTGGACAGGAGTCGAACTGGCAACCTCGACCTGCACCTCTACCGCCGAGCCCGCTGTATGGGATAACCGAATCATGTTGACCTGGCCCACGTCGACGCCCATGTAGCGCACCGGACTGCCTTCGCTAAGGCCATTGACGTCACGCTCGAAAATGATGGTGTACTTCGACATAGGCACGGTCCGGCCGACCCCGCTAACCCAGAACCCCGTGACGAGTAGCGTGATAGCGCCAAGCAGAATAAAGGCGCCCACAGCCAGATAGTTAGTTTGCTCGTACATTCTTATTCTCCTTCTGTCGTGCCCGGACGGCACGCGGGTCGTTAAAGTAACGCTGAATCCAGGGATGTGGCGACCGCACTATTTCATCGATACTGCCAACTACAACCTTCTTGTCTACCAACACAGCCACGCGATCACAAATCCCAAACAGGCTATCCATATCGTGAGTCACAATGACAACCGTGAGATTCAGGCTGGAGTGCAGATAGGTGATCAACCGGTCGAATTTGGTGGCGCCGATCGGGTCGAGGCCCGCAGTCGGTTCGTCCAGAAACAGTATGTCTGGCTCCAACGCCAGGGCTCGCGCGAGAGCGACACGCTTAATCATGCCCCCTGACAATTCGGAGGGGTATTTATCCAACGCACTGATTGGCAGGCCGGTCATCCGAATCTTCAGTTCTGCAAGTTCGCGGCGGGTAGCAAGCGACACGTCCGAATGTAAGGCGATCGGAAACTCTACGTTCTGTTGCACTGTCAACGCGGAAAACAGGGCACCATTCTGGAACAGCACTCCCCAGCGATGCTGCGGGCCCTCTTCAGAAGAGTAGACGTCGCGTCCGAGCACACGGACCTCCCCGGCCTGGGGCTTGCGCAGCCCGAGCATGCTGCGCATCAACACTGATTTTCCGGTACCGGAACCGCCGACGATGCCGAATATCTCCCCGCGCATGACGTCGAGGCTCAGCTGATCGTGAATTCGGTGGCTGCCGAAAGCATTCACGAGATTGCGGATAGCTACGGCGGGTTCCATCTAGATCCCCAGGCGAATAAAAATAAACGTAAATACGGCATCTGCCGCTAGAATCAACGCGATCGACTGGACCACCGCTGTGGTGGTCAGCCTGCCCAGCTGTTCAGCAGATGAGGTTACCTGCAGGCCGCGCAGGGTTCCGACGGCACCAATCAGGAATGCAAAAACCGGTGCTTTCACGAGACCGACTAACAGGGTTGTCAGATCGGCGCTCGCGGCGGCGCGGTCGACAAACTGGGCCACAGAAATGTCCAGCACGGCCACGCTAAGAAACAGGCCCCCAGCCAACCCCGCCAGATCAGCAAATACAGTCAATAGCGGCAGGGCAATGATCAGGCCCAGCACCCGCGGCGCCACCAGCACCTGATTTGGGTCCAGCCCCATCACGCGCAGGGCATCCAGTTCCTCATTGAGCTTCATGACGCCCAACGAGGCGGCAAAGGCACTACCGGAACGCCCGGCAACCATGATTGCCGCCATGACGACACCCATTTCCCGCAAGATAGATATGGTCACGAGGTCCGCTACAAACACGCCGGCACCGAACTTAGCCAGCTGGTTGGCCCCCTGGTATGCAACGACCACGCCCATAAGAAAACTAATCAGGCACACGATAGGAATCGCCTGCACGCCCGTCTGATAGACCTGCCGTACCGTTTCGCGGAAGGCAAGTCTGGACGGCTTGGTGATGCCCTGCAGGACCGTCGTCGCGATGAAACCGACATCCTGTAACCCCGCAGCAGCGACCCTGCCCAGCGCCTCCAGTCGGCGGCGAACGAGCGGCTCCGCAGCGGGTTTGCCGGACACCGCAGAGCCACCAACCTTGGTAATGCAAAGAGTGAGGGGCACCGCATCGTCCGGGGTGGCGCCAATGGAAATGTCATTAACCTCGACCGTGACGTCCATGGTCGCATTGGCGACAAAATCCAGGTCAGCACCAGCAACAAGCCGCAACTCATTGCCGACAATTTCGAACAGCGCCGCATCGCCACCGCGCAGACTCAGCGTGTTCGTGCCCCACTCATCATCGGTGATAACAATATCAGCAATCCTAACGGCTATGGACGTGTCCGTATTCACCGGCAAGCTCGTGACCGTATTGGCGAGGCTGACGGTCGGCGGTTTATTCGTTTCGGTAATCGTTATCGACAAGGGCGCCGTATCGTCCGGCGTAACACCTACAGAAATGTCGTCGACTTCAACTGTGACATTCAGAGTCGAGTTGACCGCAAGGTCCAGGCTGGTAGCCGGGGCCAGATGCAACTCGGTGCCAACGATTTCGAACAGCGCCGCATCCGGGCCACTCAGACTAAGGGTATTCGTGCCCCGCGCATCATCAGTGATAACAATATCGGCGACCTTGATAGCGCTCGAGAGGTCCTGGTTTACGGCTAAGTTCGTCGTGGCATTGATGAGTTCGACGGTCGGTGGCTGATTGACGTCGATGATGCTTTTCAGGAACTTGAAGTGCGCCGCTTTAAAGCCGCGGAAATCGGTGTTGCGCCCCAGAGACTCGAAGTCTTCAGATTTCCGGAACAGCAACCAGGCGCCCGCGATATCGATGTCCTGCAGTCCGCCGCACTGAAAATTGACCGAACTGACACCACCGGCGTCGACGTCAGCCAAGGCAATTTCGAGATCAGGCAGATTGCTTAACACCCAGTCGCCTTTAAGGCTGACGTTGAGCGACTGATCATCTCGTTCTGCGATTAGAAATCTGTTTTCCACTGGCGCTTCTTATAATTAGGGCTACTCTAGCGGTAACCACGCTCAGTCGGGGGTTACCTCAGCATCTGTGTCCCCGCAGCACCTCCCCCGGGAATCATTTGAGCGTCACACCACCCCTCCCAAGCCTTGCCGACAAGCAGCTCTGCAATAAAAACCAGAACTTTCTTTGCCATCAAGCCCCCTATCAGCCAGCTGTACCTGACAGTACTTAACAACGGGTCGAGCGGATCGTTGTCATCCGGGATGTACAAAGCCACATCGCCGACCAGGGGAGCGACTAAAGGAATCAAGCCCCATGTCCAGGAACTCACCATCATGTAGGAGCCTGCGTAGTCAGTAAAGAGAAACCCCTGACTTTCTATAGTTGTAACCGGCTGAAAAACACCTAAACCAACATATTCCTCGAAATCGACGACCAGCGCCTAAGCTGCCCCTGATAACAGCAATAACATTGTTATTAGTATTGAGCGCATTCTGATTCCCCTAAGAAAGTCGCTACAGCGTAGCACCCCCCCTGCCAGCATAGCCACAGGATTCCTTAGGCTAAATAGTGGTAGAGAAACTTATCGACAGCCAGACACTTTCACATTTATGAACGACAGGAATTCATCCGGAAACCGCTAAGCCGAGGTAGGCATTCAGCTTGGGGAGCTGATGTTCTACCTTGGAACTACGCCTGCAGCTATAGGGTTTCCAATAGTGTATTTACCGTTCTGACCGAACCCAATAGCCCCTTCCGGCAGAGGAATGGTATCTGCCCTGTGCGCTCGTCCCAATCAAGATTTTATCCGTACTGCAGACGAGCGGTAGACAAAATGCTCTATGGGTTAAGAAACGGGCACGCACTACTTTGCAGAAATCCTTCGCTAATAATTGCGTGTCCTTTACGGTTAGGATGGTTCCAATCAATCTTGTCTCCTTTATCGTAGACAAAGTACTCGCCAATTTCTGCACTGTCACGATCGAACATCGGTATAGGGTCATATACACTTGGGAATGTCAGCAATTCTTTAAGTAATGCTTGTGGTGACCCTTCTGTAAAGCCGTCCTCCCAAGTGAAGCCCATATCTTCGTATACTCGTTCTGCTGCACTGGAGATTTGCATCTCATAAGGAAGCAATACCACGCATAGAGTAATGTTATCTGCTGCCAGTGCATCGTGAATTTCGTTTACGTAGCTGCTAAAAGTCTCGAATACCGCTCTATTTTTCTCTGGCCAAAGCTCATAAGCTCGAAAACCGGATGCCTCAAAGCCAGCAAGTTGCAGTAGAGTTTTGGCCTTGAATCGCAAATAGGTATAAAGGTAGCTTCGCCCCCTTAATCCATCGAAGTAACGCATGAAAATTTTAGCTTGGCGTATTGCTTTTTCAGCTACATCTTCAGATGAAGGGGCAACAGATTTCTGAGTAATCGACAAAGATTCATTTTTAACCTGTGGCAAAATAATATCATTAAGATTTAGCAGATAAACTGCGTACTTGAGATCATACCTACCGGACACTCGAATGATAGCATTCTCTCTCACAGAAACACCTAGGCCTCCGCCAACATTCCAATGTGCATAATCTGAAAGTGCGGCTTTATTCAGGTCTGAGAATCGATACGGGTAGCCTGCTCCTACGCCATAATTTACTGAATCTCCGAAGTAGCCAATCCGCGGCCTTGTTTCCGATAGATCAAACTCCTCATCGGCATGCCCCAAAGAATTAGTAATAATTTTCCCATAAGGGTATTCTGTTACGCCTTCTTTCTTGGTTCCCGAATAGAAATCATTAGTGTATTCTACAAGATAAAATCGAAGTACAAGCTCAAGAATGATGACGATAACAAGCAGCAATATAACGTTTAACAGCGTCAGGGTTAGTGCTGGGTGACGCTTTGAAAATGAGTCGAATCTGGGCATAGAATCTACCGTCACTATCGGTTTGTAATCGTGGATGTTGATTGTAGAGCATTTCGTGTACCGTTCGTGCAGCACGGATAAAATCTTGATTGGGACGAGCCCACAGGGCAGATACCATTCCTCTGCCGGCAGGGGCTATTGGGTTCGGTCAGAACGGTAAATACACTATTGGAAACCCTATAGCTGCAGGCGTAGTTCAAAGGTAGAACATCAGCTCCCCAAGCTGATGACGTACCTAATTCCTTATAGTAAATAGCGGTAGACAAACTGCTGGACCACCAGACACTTTCACAGCCTTAAATGACCGAAATTCTCCCATAATCAGCCCGACCGACCCCCTTCATAAGCTTGGGAAGCTGAGGGTATACCTCCGATTGTGTTTGCAGAAAGTTACTTTGCTGCACACCTCTAAGCCAATGTAATTTCGAGGGTATATAAGCATTTATGAATTAGCTTGTAATATAGATTTTGCGTAATATTTTCCTCTTTACAGGGTCCAGGGTCCCACCAGCATATGTGCAGATCATCTGGATCACATTTATAAAAAGAAAACCCATTACAAGGATGGGTTTTCAGAAATCTACTTTTGAGCGGCCATTAGCGTTTACTTCCTGCTCATACTTTTATTAAACTCGGTCTGGCAACCAATACTGGTTATGGTTGCTATCCTGTTTGGTCTGGTGGGCGTTATCGTCGGCTTTGCCGTGCACGAGCTACCGCTGAGCTTTCTCGCCATGACCGGAATAATCGGCATGGTCAGCGTAGTGGTTAATGATTCGTTCGTTCTGGTAATCACGTTAACGATTTACACAAACAATACCTCGGGCAGTCCTATCGGCAGATAGTCGCGGAAGGCACGTCCGATCGATTGCGGGCAATTTTATTGACGACCATGTCGACTGTTGCTGGTTTGATGCCGCTGGCCTATGGCCTCGGCGGCGCCGACCCCTACATGGGGCCTATGGCACTGGCTCTGGGTTGGGGGTTGTTATTTGCGACACCACTAGTCTTGCCTGTCTTTGATTGGCGAGGACATCGCGAATATATTAAGGTAGGAAAAAGTGGCCTGATCCGTTTCGTAACCTGAACGTGATATTCAGCGTTAGAATTGAAAGTAAATAAATGGCTGATAGTTGATCGCACGCAGTGCAATTGCGACTGCAAAAAATGCACCGTAGGCAAGGGAAAATACAGGCGCAGGACTATTGCGCCAGAATGGCACGAATGTCGCCTGATGGCGCAGGTAATGCAGGCACCACATCACGGCAAGTGCAATGGTCAGAAACAAGACATTCGGCGCGTAGGCATCCACTACATGAGCCGCGTCAAAATTAAATAACTGCAGAAACACTTTTTCAGAAGTGGCCAGCGAATCCGAGCGGAATAAAATCAGTGTGATGCAGATATAAGCCTGAGTCATTGGCACTGCAAACAAATCCGATACGTTCAGCTTGCCCTCAAATCGCTCCCGCCAGTATCGATGCGCCATCAATGCCAGGCCCTGAGTTGCGCCCCAGATGACGAATGTCCACGCGGCGCCGTGCCACAGGCCTGCGATGAGGAATGTGTACATCAGGTTGCGGTAGCTGATCCAGTTGCCGGACCGGCGGCCGGCATTTCTGGATTTATTGGCGCGTTCGAGCGAGACGAACACGTAGTCGCGCAGCCAGCTCGACAAACTCATGTGCCAGTGCTTCCAGAACGCTGTTATGTCGGCCGTCAGGTACGGCATGTTGAAGTTCGACCGCAAGCGATACCCCAGCAGTCCGGCCAGTGCTATGGCCATGTCCGAGTATCCGGAAAAGTCGCAAAATATCTGTGCCTGATAGGACACCAGCGCAAGCCACGATTGGTATGCCGTATACCCTTCAGGGTTGCGATAAAAAGCATCAACGAAGATGGCCAGATTGTCGGCGATAACCGCTTTTTTGAAAAAGCCGACCAGAAAAAGGGTGAGCGCCCAGCGGTAATCAATACGCGACAGCAACGCCTTTTTGCCAAGTTGTGGCAGAAAGTCGCGCGCACGTACGATTGGGCCAGCAACCAGTTGCGGGAAGAAGGCAACGAAGAACGAAAAATCAAGCAGTGATGTGGTGGCTTTGAAGCGGCCACGATAAATATCGATCGTATAGCTCAGTGTTTGGAAGGTGTAAAAACTAATACCGACCGGCAGAATAATTTTTAACGTTACAGGGTCGGCGGGCAGGCCGACTATATTGGCGAAACCGACAAAGCTATCGGCAAAAAAGTTGAAATACTTGAAGATACCCAGCAGACCCAGATTTGCCGTGAGGCTAAGGTAAAGCCACTGACGTTTGGTGGTGCGGTCTTCTGCAGCCTCGATTTTCTGGCCGACAATGAAGTCAGTAATAGTCGATATAAAGATCAACGCCAGAAAGCGGTAGTCCCAGGCGCCGTAAAAAACATAACTCGAAAGTAGTAGAAAGGCTTTGCGGCTGCGATTCCCTGGCAGAACCCAGTAGATCAAAAAAACAGCAGCAAAAAACCCAAAAAAACGAAACTCGGTAAACAGCATCAGCGGACCACGTGATCTTTTGGTGCAGGTTCCGCCGATAGTTTTCGCCATGACTCGCTGAGAAAATCAGTGAAGTAACGGTTGCCCGTTTCGCTCAGGTGGCGGCGATCTACCCAGTATTTCCGATTGTCGTAAATCGGGTGATGCTGCTGCTCGTTGTCATAAACAAATTCGACGATTTCTATGTCCGGGAAGTAGGCAAGGGCCGCCTCCCTGATCGCTCTCTGCGGGCCGACGTCCCCCATGCTGGGCGGAAAGAAAAAGATTGGCTCTGCGCCGAGCTCATGGATTTTGTTAATGAGTTCTGCCAGCGCTTCTACTTCGACTTCGTTTAGTTGGCGATATCCCCTATCCAAATTCGACGCAGTTGGCATGCCTGGCGGCAGCGTCGATACATCATTACGAGTCAGGTAGCCGCGGCCGGGCCAGAAGTCCGTACTCTGGCCTCTGGCAATTGCACTATCGGTATAAATGTCGTGTGCGACGCCGAGGTTGGACATGTGAATGCCGAATACGTATATCAAGCCGCCTATGTTTAAGAATTTTTGGTAGAGAGGGTCGCCATTGCCACGCGCTATCGCTATTGATTTGTTGCTGCGGGTGTAATCAAAAATATAGCGCACGCGACTGGAATAGACATTCGACATGCGGTGATTCACGATGTCCATATTGGGGATCAGTTCAATTCGTGGCTCAATTAATACATACCGCAGGTTTGGTAGTGATATCTCCCCCAGTTTGTCGAGCAGAAAGATTGTCCCCGCATAGGAGTTGTTGGTCAGCGAAAGGTTAAAGCTTGCTGATTCGAATCCGGCACCGGCGTTGAGTTCATCCAGGAGCACAGGATTGACGGCCGAGCCAACCTGACTCGAGCCGATAAAAACGGTATCAATCGCTTCACGATGCGATTCGATAGCGGCGAGTCGATCCGATAGCGTGCCCATGTACGGGGCCCAGTACGGGCGGGTGACCAGTGCATTAAGTGTAATGCATGCCAGAATCAGACCTATCAGAGTCAGAACACCCAAAAACGCGAACTTGCCAGCGTGCAGTTCGCGTTCGGGAAATGAAATCTGTTGATCGTATTCAGGCACTTAACACCCTTAAGCCAATGTTAAATCGTGGATATATAAGCTTTTGTGAATTAGCTTGTAATATACATTATGCGCACAAAAAAAAACCTGCACTGGGCGGGGCTTTATAGTCTTTTTTTAAATCAGGCTTTGCGGCGGAGCCAGCCTAGCAAGCCGAGGCCGGACCCGAATAAGTAGACAGCCGCAGGCACAGGTACTGCTGTAGTGACAGCGATATTGTCTACCGCAATAGCAATATTTCCGCAGCTCAGAGGGTCAATAATCAGTTGCTCTAAATTTGACCATGAAGAATCAAGGGAGTCGTATCGCCATCGATTGGCAACTCCTCAAAATCGATTATGACGTTATAAGCATTTGCTTTAGTCAGTAATACAAAAAATAAGGCCACTATTGTTAGCATTAGCAGTTTCATTTTTATACCCCCACCCTGTGTTGATTGAATACTGTACAACATATTCAGCACTTTTTATTATAGTTATAACGCTGGTAAGAAGCATTTTAGCTGTCAAACTACGTTTACTAGCCCCCTGCCCCTGTATCAGCAAAAGCTACACCAGGAAATGGCGAAGAGCAATTTCAGCCACGCCTGCATAAATGTGCCATTACACGAACTAAGCGAGGCTGTGGTCCACCGTCGCGGGCGCGCTGGTGCTAACCTCACGGCCGTGAAAGCTGCCCTGCCGTATCGCTTCAAAAGTATCTTCTATTACCTGCTGCCCACCTTCGCCCGCATGGTAGATATTAGCGAGAAAG
>PVMK01128429.1_pt1 | contig 15248 bp, 17 predicted proteins | sample 1853481 | NCBI WGS metagenome assembly PVMK01 (sample SAMN08533507, study PRJNA380276) | Marine sediment metagenome, whole genome shotgun sequencing project.
TTTTCTACTCTATTTTGAATTTTAGATATTACTTTTTTAACAACTAAGGTTTTTCCAGTTCCTGGTTTACCATAAACTAGTAAGTTTGAAGGTCTTGATTTTTTTAGGATGGGAAGAAGTGATTGGGTTACTTGTTCTTGTTCGGAATCTCTATGTTGGATAATTTCTGGAATGTAGGTAAAATGAAGAATGTCTCGGTTTTTAATTATGGATTTTCCAGATTCAGCTGCATCAAGTAACCTATCAATTGGATCTGACATACTCACACACCTTTGTTTCTACTAGTCAATAACATAATCATATCTGAATTAAGAGAGTATAGAATAGAATAGTAACTCTAGTTTAGTTTATAATTAATTATTTTTAGTTAGAATTTCTCTCTTTAAAAAAATTAAAGAAAAAAACAGAGTGGAAATATTGGTGTGTGGGTTAATACAAAATATTTGATTAACAATTTGTTAATTTTATGTTAAGAAAATCCCCAAAAAGGCCATTTTAACCCCATTATTTCCATTCCAGGCGTTAAGATTGACGTTAACATTGTTAATATCAAATAATTAACCCCATTATTTCCATTCCAGGCATAAAATTATGGCTTTTATTACTAAACTGAAAAATTTTTGTTAATAACAAAAAATACTCTAGGCATGCGTTACACAGTCAATGTTAACAATCTGATTGGTTAACAAAACTTCTCGGATCTATTGAATTGTTAACATTCGATCCTCATAGATCTTAAAGATGGCAAAAAAACGAATTCGTATTGATATGGAAGATTCTGATGGAGCCCGTTATAATATCAAATTAGAGGGTAATGTTACTAGAGATAAAGTCCTCAAAATATTTGAAATGATGGATCTTATGAATATTGAAGAAGAACAAGAAATCTCAAATATGGATTCAACTGGTGCAAAAATATGGCATATTATAGACAAATTTTTCCCTATGGGTAAATTTACCTCTACACATATTCTGGAAAAATATGAGGATGAATATAACGAGCCTGTAAAATTAAGCATTATTTCCACATACCTATCAAGGTTTTCTACAAAAGGTAAAGTTGATAGGATTAGGACTGGACGTGAATGGACTTATCAAACCATAAAACTTAGTCAAAGACAAAAATAAAATTACGAAATTGTTATTTTACGCACTATTAACCGGTCTTTACCCAAAATCAACTTTACATATTCACCTTTCTGAATATCCAAATATTTTCTAAATTGTTTTGGAATTGAAATTGTTCCCGCAGAAGTTATTTTTACAAGAACCTCATTTTCTTGAACTGACATATAATTATATTAAATTATTAATATATATAATTTATAATTAATAATTAAACTACCTATAATGTGGTAGTTTTTCTAAAATTAATCTATTAAAACAAAAAAATAAAACTAAACAACATTTGGATTTAATTCTAATAAACTAATTTTCTTTTTTCCTTTTTCAGAAATTGAATAAGAATATGGTTTTGAATCTATGTTTCTTTTAACATATCCATCTTCAAATAATTTTTTCATTAGTCTTGAGGTGTGCTCTCGGCTGCGTTTTAATGTGATTTGTATGTCACGTGATGTCATAGCTTTGTTTGTGATTAACTGCAACACATAGTTTGTCGCATTATTATGATCCAAATTAGGCATACGAGTAGTAATTTGAGGCTCCTCAGGCACAATTTCAGATATTTTAACTGGCTCGATAGGTTTTTCTTTAATCTCATTTTTTGCTAGTTTTTCTAAGAATTGTTTTAATTCCAAATTTGGATCCTCTGGTTTTTCTTCTACACCTTGGATTTCTATTGAATCTAGGCGTATTTTCATATCAATTAACTGTCTTTCGTAGTACTCCAACCGTTCTGATTGTGATGAATCTAACGTTCCATTTGTTTTAATCATTGGACGTAATTTGTAATAGGCAAATAGACCACCCAATCCAATTAAAAATGCAATAATCACACTTAGTATTATCTCTGGGTCAGGAATTTCAATTAACATCACAAAATTTATTCCTAAAATGTGATTTATCGTGATTGACCAATATTATTTCACACTTTAGATTAACATACTCACATCACTTATCACATTATAGTCAACTTTGCCAAAACTGGAATTTACATAACATCACATATTACATGCCTGACGTATTACTCTGTCAATAACACTTATCACATCATCTTCCCTTTCTGGAAAGACATCACTATCACTTATCACGCTTATTTGCTCTGAGAGTTTTGATATCACGTCAATATCATCAGGCAAAAGTATGCCTAGACCACGTAAAAGGATAATTGAATAGAATAATGCAATTAATTTTTCTCTAGACTGACTAACTTGCCTATAATACGCACCTTTAGTTATACTAAATTTAGACTCTAGAAGATCTTTCTGATTTAAAATAATTTCAATTTGTCGTTCTGTAAACAGTGATTTTTTGATTATTTTTCTAATAATATTGTTAAAATTAGATTGATCGAACTCTGACATAGCTATACAAATCTGTATACCTCTATTCCAATTAAACTTTAAAGTGTCATCTACAAACTCATTTTATGACTAGAAATAAAGTTGAATCATTCCTAAAATCTGAATTAAAAAAGAAAAATGCATTATTATTTGTATTAATAGACTCTGAAGTTTCAAACCTAGAATCATCAAAGAAATTGGCTAAAGATGTAGAAAAAATTGGAGCCTCAGCCATTCTAGTAGGTGGATCATCAGCAACGGATCAAATTGAAATGGCCCAAGTAGTCAAGGGCATCAAACAAGGAATCAAAATACCAATTATTTTATTTCCAGGAAATGTTACAGGAGTTGTTCCAGATGCTGATGCTATACTTTTTAGTTCATTGATGAATTCTGAAAATCCATATTTTATTACACAAGCACAAGCACTTGGAGCACCAAGCGTGCTCAAATTTGGTCTTGAACCACTCCCTACTGCGTATTTAGTAATTGGTGATGGGACCTCAGCTTGGTTTGTGGGCTCAGCAAGAGGAATTCCATTTGAAAAACCAAAAATTGCAGCTGCATATGCACTAGCTGCACAGTTTCTTGGAATGAGATTTGTATATTTAGAAGCCGGATCGGGAGCAAAGTCGACGGTAACTCCTGAAATGGTTAAAACAGTAAGAGGAGTATTTAATGGATTTTTGATAGTTGGTGGAGGAATCAAAGATGTGAAAACTGCAAAGGAACTAGTCAAAGCAGGAGCAAATGCCCTTGTTATTGGTACTTTCTTGGAGAAAGGAGGAAGTATTAAGAAACTAACGGAAATTGCAAAAACAATTCAAAGAGCTAAGTAATGATATAATATAATGTCTGAAAATAATGCCATTTCACCTTTAGATGGCATAAAAATGCCTGATTACTATAGAAATTACTACAATGACCTTTCAACTAACACTTATACAATTTTTGAGAACGCAGCAAAGGCCAAATCCACTTTGGTAGACTCATCAGGAATAATTGAGCCGAAAATCGCATTTGACCTAGCCGATAGAGTTGCAAAAATGCACGAAATTGATATTGCTGATCCTTTACGTGAAATATTAAAAATTAATGGAAAAGAACTCTCAGCATTAATTCTCTCAAAAGAGATTGCCTTAGGTAAATATTCTCTCCCTGAAGCAACTTTAGAGGAAAAACTAGACTTGGCAGTCAGAGTAGGATTAGCCATAGTCACAGAAGGCGTCACAATAGCACCTCTTCAAGGAATAAGTGAAGTTAAGATAAAGAAAAACAAGGATGGATCTGAATATCTCTCAGTATCCATTGCAGGACCAATGAGATCTGCAGGTGGAACTGAATCAGCGGTAACAATGCTAATAGCTGATCATGTACGAAAAACAGCTGGACTTTCCAAATTCCAAGCTGACTCTTTTGATGATGAGACTGGAAGATTTGTAGAAGAATTACGAATCTATGAAAGAGAAGCTGGAAATTTTCAATTTCATATCTTAGATGAAGATATTATACGAGTAATCTCAAACCTTCCAGTTGAACTAAACGGAGTAGACACAGATCCCTTTGAAGTTGTTAACCACAAAGGAATGACAAGGATCAAAACGGATAGGGTTAGAGGGGGAGCATTAAGGGTCTTGAATGATGGATTAATTGGAAGAGCAAAAAAACTACTCAAAAGGATAGAACTCTATAATCTCGATGGTTGGGAGTGGCTTGCCGACCTGAAAGGAGCTGTCCAAACTGACGATAAACAAGAAAATGCAGCCGCAAAAAGAATGCGTGAGGTTATCACTGGACGTTCTGTTCTATCAATGCCTAACAAATTGGGGGGATTTAGACTAAGATATGGTCGTGCCTGTAATACAGGGTTTGCTGCAGTTGGAATTCATCCTGTAATTGCAGAAATTCTAGATCATACTGTAGCTGTGGGCACACAAATCAAAATTGATATTCCAGGAAAAGGGGCTACTGTAGCTTTTGTTGATTCTATAGAAACTCCAATAGTTCGTTTAAAAAATGGAGATGTTATAAAAATTAGAGATGTAAAACAAGGAATTGAAATCAAAAAAGATATTGAAAAAATTCTACATTTAGGAGATATTTTAATTTCCTTTGGAGATTTCTTGGAAAATAACGCTCAACTCATACCCACAGGATATGTTGAAGAATTTTGGATTGAGGAATTAAGAGAAAAACTAGCAAAATATGAGCCTAATGATAAGTACCTAAACCAATTTCTAAACCGAAAACCAACTTTAGATGAATCCCTAAAGATTTCATTAGATTTTCAGATCCCCCTACATCCTCAATTTCTTTACTTTTGGGATCAAATTTCTTCTTCAGAATTATCTGAAATTTTACAACCAAAAAAAGTCAATGAAAGTTCAATAGAATATCCTCTAAATATCAAAAAAATTCTTGAAAAATTAGGAGTTCCACACAAACAAAAAGACTCAATTATTCTTATAGAAAATGAAGCAAAAATTTTCTATAATTTACTCTTTAGAAAAGCACCAATAATTGATGATTCTTCTGTACCTAAAATTATTTCAAAATCTTCTGAAATTCCAATAAGAAATAAGTTTTCTACATCAATTGGAGTTAGAATAGGAAGACCAGAAAAAGCAGCTGCTAGGAAAATGAAACCTCCAACTCATGTTTTATTTCCAATTAGTGATAAAGGTGGACCAACAAGAGACCTTCTAAAAGCATCTAGACAGGCTAATTTTTTTACCAATATTTTTAATCGCCAATGCAATAATTGTAACGAGCCTTCAATTGGGATAAAATGCTCAAAATGTGGAACCAAAACATCAATTACATATCAATGCTTAAACTGTAGAGATATTCTAGAATCTTCTTTCTGTGAAAAATGTAAAAGAAAAGCCCCCTCTCACTCGTACAAGCCATTTCCCCTGAAAGAAAAATTGCTAGCAGCCCAAGAAAAAATGGGTATTCGGGCACAAGAACCTTTCAAAGGAGTAAAAGAACTAATCAGTCAAGATAGAATTGCCGAACCCCTTGAAAAAGGGTTAACTCGTCAAAATTTTGGTCTTACCACCTTCAAAGATGGAACTGTACGTTTTGATGCTACTAATTCACCTATAACTCAATTCAAGCCCTCATGGATTGGAACTTCTATCGAAAAACTCAAAGAATTAGGTTACACCCATGACATTGATAGAAACCTAATTACAAATTCTGAACAAATAATAGAAATTCGTATGCAAGATGTTATCATTCCATATGAAAGTGGAAGATATCTTGTTTCTACTTGTAAATACATTGACACATTATTGAAAAAATTCTATGGAAAACTCCCTTTTTACAATGTTAAAAATACTGAAGAGTTAATCGGACATCTAATAATTGGCCTAGCTCCACATACATCTGTAGGAATTGTAGGAAGAGTCATAGGGTTTACTGAGACTCATGTCTGTTTTGCCACTCCAAATTGGCATTCAGCTAAAAGAAGAGATGCAGATGGAGATGCAGATTCAATAATGCTTCTTATGGATAGTCTTCTAAATTTTTCAAGACAGTTCTTGTCAGACAGAATTGGAGGATTAATGGATGCTCCATTACTGATTCAACCCTTGGTTTTTCCACATGAATCTCAGCCACAAGCCCATAACTTGGAAGTTGTCAAATCATTACCATTAGATTTTTTCAAATCAACACTTCAACAAAACAAAGCCTCAGCTGTAAGTTCAGTTGAAATTATAGAATCACGATTAGATACTGAAAGACAATTCTATGACTATTATTTTACCCATCAAACATCCTCTCTTACTACATCAAAATCTCGAAGTGCATACTCAACCCTTGGTTCTATGTTGGATAAACTTGACATGCAAATTCGAAATGCCGATATGATTGATGCTGTAAACACTTCAGAAATTGTTTCTAATGTAATCTCTACACATTTAGTTCCAGATATTATGGGAAACCTTCGTGCATATGCAAGACAAAGTTTTCGATGTACTGCATGTGGAAAATCTTATCGTCGTCTTCCTTTAACTCAAAACTGTGTTTGTAGTCACAAGCTAATTCAAACCATAACTAGAGGATCTGTAGAAAAGTATCTTAAACTAGCCAAGAGATTAGTAAATAACTATAATGTTGGAGAATATCAAAAAGGACGAATTAATGCATTGTCTGACGAAATTGACCTAGTTTTTGGGAAAAATAAAGGAGATCAGTCTCTTCTAACCGATTATGCGTCTTAGAATTGTTATCTTAATTTAACGTATTCATATGCTCCCAATTTATTGTCAAAACAATACTGAACCTTTTGATAATTCTTTCTGAAAGCTTTGACTTTTGGTAGCATTTTTTTAGGATCTTTTCTCTCTATTACAACTTCTTTGATAAAAGATGCAATCTCTTTCATCTCATTTTGTTTCATTCCAATTCTTGTAATCTCTGAAACACCTAATCTAATTCCACTTGGATGGAAATAATTTCGCCCTGCCTTGATATCTCCCGGGATTAATTGTCTATTTACAATAATGTTAGCTTTCTCAAGTTCTGCTTCAACTTTACCTCCATCTGAATAATCAAGTACATTTACTGCAATTTGATGTGATTTTGTAAATCCTCTGCTCTCACCTAAAACTTTGAAACCAAGATCACTGAGAGTTTCTGCAAAGACTTTTGCATTTTTTATAACCTGATTGGCATAATCTTTTCCAAATTCTAATGCCTCAGCAAAAGCAATGGCTTTTCCTGCCATATGGTGAATATGGTGACTACTAGTAAGCCCAGGAAACATTGCTTTTTTAATTTGTTCTTCATGTTCTTTTGAGCCTAAAACAAGACCCCCTTGAGGACCAAACAAAGTTTTATGCGTACTCATAGTCATAGTATCTGCTCCCTCTCGTAATGGATCTTGGAATTTTCCTCCTGCAATCAAGCCAGCCACATGAGCTGCATCATAGTTGATATGAATATCATAACTCTTAAGAAAATCTGCTAATTCCTTTACTGGATGTGGGAACAAAAACAATGAGCCACCAAACATTGCCATTTTTGGAAGACGTCCATTTTTCTTTAACTCTTTGATCTTAATTTTTGTCTTATCTACATCAATAGTCATTTCTTCAGCATTAAATGGATAAAATTCAATTTCTAATCCATGAACTAAACCTGCCGTACCAGAATGCTCTTTTTTACCATGGGAAATATGGCCCCCTGCTGGAATTGAGGGAGCTAACATAATATCTCCTGGATCTGTAAATGCTGAATATATTGCAAGATTAGCCACCACTCCTGAAATTGGCCTTACATCTGCAAATTTAGCCTTGTACAGTTTTTTTGCTAGTTTCATGCATTCAAATTCTACATCATCAATGTAGATACACCCAGCATAAACTCTCTCCCCAGGCCAACCTTCGGCATATCTATTACCAAAATCTGAAATTATTGCCTCACGAACAGCTGGACTGGGTATATTTTCACTTGCAATTAAGGGAATAGAATTTTCGAACCATTTGTGATGGTCTTTCAATTTTGAGAAAATTTTATCATAAGATTCTTTGTTTAAGGATTTTCTCATGATCTGCAAACTGATTTTCCCAATTTAAAAAACACCGATTTTGGATCTTAGAAATTTTCAATTTTCTGCAACGTATAAAAGGGGAATCGAAAGATTTTCCGGTAATGGGTATGCAAGCTACTTCCAAAGGAACTATGCCAGTTGTATTGCTTAAAGAAGGTGGTACAGAAACCAAAGGAAGAGATGCTCAAAAAAATAATATAGCTGCATCTAAAATTATAGCAGAAATTGTTCGTTCCAGCCTTGGACCTAGAGGTATGGATAAAATGTTAGTTGATTCCATGGGAGATGTTACTATTACAAATGATGGTGCTACCATCTTAAAAGAAATTGATGTTCAACACCCTGCAGCAAAAATGTTGGTTGAAATTTCAAAAACAACAGATAATGAAGTAGGAGATGGAACCACCTCAGTCGTAATTTTAGCAGGTTCTCTTCTTGAAAATGCTGAATCCCTACTTGATCAAGACGTTCATCCAACAATAATTGTAGATGGATATAGAAAAGCAGGAAAGAAAGCAAAACAATTCCTTAAAGACATAGCAGAAAATATTTCTCCTAATGACAAATTAATCCTCAATAAAATTGCAAAAACATCTATGCAAACAAAATTGGTCAGAAAAGACTCAGATCTGCTATCAGATATTGTTGTAAAATCTATTCTTTCTGTTGCTGAAAAAGAGGGTGACAATTACAAAGTTGATATTGATGATATTAAAGTAGAAAAGAAAGCAGGAGGTTCAATGAAGGATTCTTCTATTATTCAAGGAATTGTTCTTGATAAAGAGATTGTTCATGGTGGAATGCCAAAACAAATTACTGATGCTAAAATCGCATTGATTAACACTGCCCTTGAAATTAGTAAAACTGAAACTGATGCTAAAATCAACATTTCAAATCCACAACAGATGAAATCATTTCTAGACGAAGAAAATAGAATGTTAAAGACAATGGTAGACAAAGTAATAGGTTCAGGAGCTAATGTGATCCTTTGCCAAAAAGGAATTGATGATATGGCTCAACATTATCTTGCAAAAGCAGGAATCATTGCAATTAGAAGAATTAAAGAAAGTGATCTTACCAAGCTAGCAAAGGCAACGGGTGCTAGAATTGTAACTAATCTTGATGATTTATTTGAAAAAGATCTAGGTATTGCAGACCTAGTGGAAGAGAAAAAAATTGAGGAGGATAAATGGGTCTTTGTTGAAGGTTGTAAACATCCAAAATCAGTAACAATTCTTCTCCGTGGTGGATCTCAAAGAGTAGTAGATGAGGTTGAACGCTCAGTTCATGATGCATTAATGGTAGTAAAGGATGTAATTGAAAATCCCTTAATTGTTGCAGGTGGAGGTGCACCTGAGACTTATGCTGCAACAAAAATAAGAAGTTGGGCAAAAACTCTTGAGGGAAGAGAACAATTAGCAGCAGAAAAATTTGCCGATGCCCTAGAAACTATTCCATTAACACTTTCAGAAAATGCAGGAATGGATCCAATTGATACACTAACTGTTTTACGCTCAAGACAAATGAAAGGAGAAAAATGGACAGGAATTGATGTTATGAAGGCAAAGATTGCAAACATGAAATCAAGTGATATTATTGAACCATTATCAGTTAAACTTCAAATTGTTTCTGCCGCAACAGAGGTAGCTTGCATGATTCTTAGAATTGATGATGTAATTGCAACACAAAAATCTGCAGGACCTCCTCCAGGAGGTGAAGGTGGCATGCCTGGAATGGGTGGAATGCCAGACATGGGCGGCATGGGAGGCATGCCTGGAATGGGTGGAATGCCTGGAATGATGTAATTTTAGTGAAAAATTATTTCTCAAAAGTTTATTTTATAATTAAATTGAAAAACAATGTTGAGTGAGACTTTATCAAAGGTACGTGCAGGTTTCAAATACATCTATTTAGTAATGTTTTTCACTTTACTTGCAGGATTTTTTCAACCTCTAATTACAGGTAGTTCAGGTGAGAATACGGTTAGTGGAGTCATTGTATTATTTGTGGGTCTTGTAGGCGGAATTTTATTGTACAAATCTGCAACTTCAGAAAAGAATAGGATAATTTACTTTGGTGGGGGGGCTGTTCTTATTGCCATATCATTAACCCTAATCTTTCAGATGACTGGAAGAGTTTAGTAATTACACATCAAAATATAGATAAAATTCATGAGGATGAGGTCTAATGGCAATCTCTCTTTGATCCCTTCTTTCTAACTCTATGACTTTATCAATAACATCATTTGTGTAAATAGAAGTTAGGAACTTTCTATCACTTTCTAATTCATCTAATGCTTCTCCAAGACTTTTTGGTAAAACACCTATTCCTCTTTTTGCTCTATCTGATTTGGTCATCTTGAAGATATCATCGTGTACTTGTTCACCAGGATCAGTTTTTTTCTTTATTCCATCCAATCCTGCTGCAGTAACTGCTGCAAATGCAAGATATGGATTTGCTGAAGGATCAGGAGCTCTAAATTCAAGCCTTTTCAGATGAGAATAGTTTTTTCCTGTGAGGTGTTTTGGAACTCTTACAATTGCAGATCTATTTCCTGCACTCCAGGCAATATATGCCGGAGCTTCATAACCAGGAACCAATCTATGATATGAATTTGTAGTTGGATTACAAATTGCAGATAACGCCTTGGCGTGATTAATAATTCCACCACAAAAATATCTGGCAGTTTGACTTATCTCATCCTCATCCTCAGAATCATAAAAAACATTGCTTTTGCCTTTCCACAAACTTACATTAATGTGCATTCCAGATCCAGAATCCATTGCAATTGGTTTTGGCATCATAGTTGCAACCTTTCCATATTTTGCGGCAATGTTTCTTATCACATATTTGTAAGACTGAGCAGCATCAGCAGCATTTGTCATGTAATCATATCTGATATCAATTTCACATTGTCCGGCAGTTGCGACTTCGTGGTGATGATTATCACATAAAATTCCAAAATATGTATTTAAAATATTTACACATTCATTTCTAAATGGAGTAAGAGTATCAGATGGTGTACTAGGATAATATCCCTCTTGTAGACCCATAGGATAGCCAGAACCTTCCTGACTCCATGGAGCCTCTTTTGATTCAATTGAGTATGATTGTCCTTTGTATGGAGTAAGAACATCCCAATGAACTTTATCAAACACAAAAAACTCTACTTCTGGACCCCAGGCGCTATAATCAAATCCTTGAGATTTGACATATTCTTCTGCTTTTTGGGAGATTCCTCTAGGGTCTCTACTTAGTCTACCTCTATTCCCTCCCCAATAAACATCACACAATAATCGTGCAGTTTTGTTTTCAGTCATCCAGGGAATAATTGCAAAAGTATTAGGATCTGGTTTTAACAAAAGATCTGAATCATTAATACTTGCAAAACCAATAATTGATGAACCATCTAACTTTGGTAGTCCATCTCTCATTTGTTCAGGTGTAAACGTATTTGCAGAAATAGTTGTATGATGAAAACGACCAGTTAAGCCAGTAAATTGAAGATCTATAAATTGAATATCTTCATGTTGAATTCTAGAGAAAACTTCATCAGGTGAATATGTTACCTGAAGTGCTTTTCCATGACTCACTTTATATGGCAATTTTAGACTTCAAGCTAACACAAATACATCCATCATTTAAGGATTAGGTAACAAATGTCTGAATCAAATCAAATCAACATCAACTCTTTGCATGCAATTGTTCTAAGAGAAACAGAAAGTAATTCAATTCAAGAAATCGATCCTAATTTTTATAGAAATCTTTCTGATTTTATTGGAAATTTAAAAAAACAAGAATTCGATGGAATTGAGAGTAAAATCAAACAATCATTAATTGATATGGCCTCAGAATTAACTTCTCTTTTACTCCATAATAGACTAGAAAAAACTCTTACATCAGAGAGTATTGATTTTACTAATCTATTAGATGAAGAAAAATTTATTCTTGATGCAGAAGAGCAAAAAAGAGAAAGATTAGAAATGATTCTTTCAGCAACAATTAATGGAAAATCAAAATTTTTGGAGTCTTTATCTCAAAATCATAAAACCAAGACAGTTGTTCTTAGGTTTCTAAAAGACGTAGATGAAATTGTAGGCGCTGATTTGGAGAAATATGGGCCCTTTAAACCAGAAGACATTGCAACCATACCATATGAAAATGCCCAAGCACTAATCACAAAAAAAGTGGCCACCAAAATTCATTGGGAAGATTAGGTAAAAATTACACCTATGAATATTTTCATTATACATGTCTCATACAGGAGTAGATGTAATTGATTTTTTATTATATACAATTTACCCTGTAATTGGAATTTTTCTAGTTGAGGCAATTAGTAGAGTAGTAAAAGCTCCAAAATGGATTAAGTTATGGACACAAGCACTAGTTTCAATAGGATTTGGAATCTACTACTGGTTTATTTTACCTGCACCACAAAACTTTCCATTAACTGCACTAGTAATGTTTGCCTTAGCTATAGCGTTAATCTATCAGGGAAAGCGTGCAAAAATATCTCCTGATAAAAGTCCATACTAAATTTTTTTAACCCTTGAATTTTCTAAAAAATCTTTTGAATGCACTTTGCTTACCTATACCACCATCTCTAATCACTTTACTTTCTCCAAATTTTCTAGCTCTAATTTGAGTTAATTTAACACATCTATGTTCTTCTGGAAGTCTATGTTCTGAACAAAATGGATCCTTGCAATAATTGCAATGAAAAGGCATATCAGTCATATCTCCACAATATGCACAGTTTTCAGGCTTCATAACTTATCTTGAAATTTTAATTCTAATAAACCTGTTTTATTCAAATTTTTATTTTAGTATAAATTTCACAAACATTTTTACGCTTTATCCATTGAGACCAACTAAGTGAAATTAAATGATTAAAGATAAAGTGGCAATAATTACAGGTGCAAGTAGTGGAATTGGCTATGCCACAGCTCTGGCTCTTTCAAAAGCAGGAGCTAAAGTTGCAATAGGTGCAAGAAGAACTGATAAACTTGCAGATTTAGAAAATAAAATTAAAGAAAACAACGGCGAAGTTTTTTCTCAAAAACTTGATGTTACAAAAAATGATGAATGTATTTCCTTTGTTAACAACGTTTTAGAAAAATGGGGATCTGTAGATATTTTAGTGAATAACGCAGGTTTGATGCCTCTTAGTTTTGTCAAAAATTTGAAAATTGACGAATGGGATCAAATGATAGACGTAAACATCAAAGGAGTGCTATACTGTACTGGTGCGGTCGTAAGTCATATGCTTGAAAAGAAGTCAGGCCACATTGTAAATATTTCCTCAGTAGCAGGAAGAATTGTCTTTCCAGCAGGTAGTGTTTATTGTGCTACAAAGCATGCAATTACTGCTTTTAGTGAGGGATTAAGAGAAGAACTAAGTGTTAGAAAAAATATCAGAGTAACTTGTATAGAACCAGGAGTAGTTTCAACTGAATTAACCAACACAATAACAGATGAATCTCTACAAGGATTTGTTGAAAATGCCAAAAAAATGCAAGCATTACAAGCAGATGATATTGCAAATGCAATTCTTTATGCTGTTGAATCACCCAGTCATGTTAATGTAAATGAGATTTTGATTAGACCAACTACACAAGATCGTTAAATTGTCTGAAAATATTCCTCATGTCTTAATTCTAGGTGGTGGATTTGGTGGTTTATCGGCTGCAAATGAGATAAGAAAATCACTTTCATCATCACAAGTAAAAATCACTATAATTGATAAAAAAAACTGGTTTATGGTAGGCTTTGCCAAACTTTGGATCATTAAAGGAACAAGAACATTTGAAAACTCAACTGGCTCCTTAACTGGATTAGCTAAAAAAGAAATTGATTTTCTCAATGAGGAAATTCTTCACATTGATTTAGAAAATAAAAATGTTAAAACTACAACAAAAAATCTTTCATATGACTTTTTGATTGTTGCAATGGGTGCAACATTAGCTCCACAAACAATTCAGTGATTAATTGAAAACGGATTGAATCTTTATGACTATAAACAGACTGAGGAAATTCATAATAAAATAAAGGAACTAAAATCAGGCACAATTGCAATTTCAATTATGGGAATGCCTTACAAGTGTCCCCCTGCTCCATTTGAGGCTAGTTTAATCATAAATTCTATGTTAAGAGAATATGGCGTTAGTGACTCCATACAAATTCATTTCTATAGTCCTGCTCCAATTACATTACCAGCTGCAGGACCTGAAATCAGTAAACAAATACTCGATTTGATAAGTTCCGAAAAAATTATTTTTCATGATTCTTGTAAGATTAAATCGGTAGAACCAAACAAACTAATTTTTCAGAACAGTGAAGCTGATTTTGATTTGCTTCTTGCTGTTCCTCCACATGTTGTACCTGATGTAATTTTGGAATCTGGATTAGCTAAAGAAAATTATTTTATTCCAATAGATAGAGATTGTAAAACACCTCATGAAAATGTCTATGCCGTAGGAGATGTTACTAGCTTGAAAGTAACAGAAACTATTGCAGTCCCCAAAGCAGGAGTATTTGCTGAAGGAGAAGGACTTGTAGTTGCACAGAATATTGTCTCAAAAATCCAATCAAAAGAAGAATCTGTATTATTTGATGGGAAAGGTGGATGCTTTATTGAATCAGGTAGAGATACTGCATCTTTGATTGAAGTAGATATGTTTTCAGGACCAAACCCTTCAACTAAATTAACTGAATCAACTTCTGAGCATCTTGATGAAAAATTGCAATTTGAAAAAGATCGACTTTCTAATTGGCTCTAATCATCATCTGCGTCTTTATCTCTTGCCAAATGTTCAAGAATAGCTTTTATTTCTACACCTAAATCTTGAGAATTATTTGAGAGTTGCAGATTTTCGGTAATTTTTTTCTTAAAGTCTTCATCTTGTAGTTCTACTCTTTGTTTTTGTAAACAATCAAGATGATCTTGACCCGAGCCAGAAATTTTATGACAGATATTACAAATTTTCATTAATTACTTTTTTCAATCCTACGATTTAATAATTTCATTTTGTGCCTACCACATAAGGGATCGTCGTCTAGCTTGGTATGATACTAGTCTGGGGGACTAGTGGTCGCAGGTTCAAATCCTGCCGGTCCCATACTACTTTAGTGGTTAAAAAAGTACAACTTCGCCTACTGAATCCAAAATAATTACTAAAACAAGTCCAGTCTGTTGAGACTTGAATCTTTAAAATTATTTTTTG
>PVMK01124861.1_pt1 | contig 15246 bp, 10 predicted proteins | sample 1853481 | NCBI WGS metagenome assembly PVMK01 (sample SAMN08533507, study PRJNA380276) | Marine sediment metagenome, whole genome shotgun sequencing project.
GTCAGCGTATCGGGTGTGCGTATTGGCCATAGATTCTCAAGGATAGCGACATCCTCGGCTGCGATTTTCACATAGGTTTCATGAATCCAGTCATCATTTTCCGCCCCCAACGTATTGTTACGCGCACTGACCAGATAGATGCGTGTACGGGTTGAACTGAGCGGCGCTTCATAAACATACTGGATGAAGCTGTTGTTTTCCGGCAGATGGATCTCGGTCATCATTGTATTTGGCCCGTGGTGCCAGGAGCCTGCGTGCAGTCCTTCAGTCTCGGTGTCAGAAGTCTGGGCCACCTTTAGACGATTTTCTGCCTGGGTGTAACCGCCGAAATTCACCACGAAGCGGCTGCCCCATTCAGCATCTTCAACCTCAATCTGATCTGATTCGATTCTCGGCGCGCCTTGTCTCGGGTGCACGAATTCGTTATGCAGCGGGTCCAGCCCGTTTTCTATCGAGCGTTCAAAATAGGTGTCAATCTCAAGCACAACCGGGCCACTGATCTGCCAGCCCTCCTTACCGAGTTCTGCAACTTCGTACAGAGGCGGGCGCTCCGATTCGGGCAGGTCGCCAAGAAAGGCAAACACCACACCGTATTTTTCGTCAACCGGATAACTGTCTACCTTGGCGCGTGCAGGGGGTTTACTGTCACCCATAGGCGGAATCTTTGTGCAGTGGCCATCGCCATCAAATTCCCAGCCGTGATACGGACACTGTACACAGTCACCTGTTACCTTGCCTTCACCTAAAGAACCACCCCGGTGAATGCAGATATCACTGAGGACGTGTGCACTACCACTTGAATCGCGAAAGGCCACCAGCCGCATTTCAAGTAATTCGACGCGCCGCGGATTGTCCTTATCAAGTTCTTCACTGGTGCAGACCGGGTACCAAAAATTTATATACATTTAATTATTTCTCCCTGGGCAAATTTGAATACTGATTACCTGTACGTCTGGAAGGTTTTTTTTGCCAACTCAACCAGCACGGGTTGCCCGTAAGTAATAACCCGTATTGCACCGCTCTATAAATAGGGTTTATACGTATAAGCACGCCGATCGGGGGGAGGAACCGAGACCCGACCGGATTGTCGAAAGGGTTATGGGTGCTTGTGTTGTGCGTTGGGCAGTTTTTGGGTCTCACCGTCTTTAGCGGGCTTGCTCCCCGGTAGCTCTGTCGTCACTCGCAGTTGGCTTATCTGTTGACAAGGATTTGCTGACAAGGAAAAACTCGGTACCACTACGAAAGTCTTGCTTCTCAGTTTTGGGGTCGGCGGATATGGTTATTAGTGGTTTCTCTGCACGCTGGCGAACCCTCGCCCAGGGGGTTCTGATATTGCTTGTCTCAATGGCCATGTTCAGCCTCAGTTTCAGCAATAGTTGGGCACAGTCCTCCGGTGAACAGCTATTTCAAACCACCTGTGTCGCCTGTCACACGATAGGGAGTGGCCGGCTTGTTGGCCCCGACCTGGCTGGCGTACACGAATCAAGATCCCCAGAGTGGCTTGAGCAGTTCGTTAAGTCGTCGCAGACGATGATCAAAAACGGGGATGCAGAAGCTGTTGCCCTCGCGGCGGAATACAGCGGAATCGTGATGCCGGATGCCCTGATTTCCGAACAGCAGATCCGTGATGTCCTGACTTACATCAAAATCATGAGTGCCGGTCTGAATTCAGCCGGTGGCGAGAGTGCGACAGCGGCCGTTCAACCGCCCCCGGCTGCCGTACCGGCATCAGCGGAAGATATCGAAGCCGGGCAGGCGATGTTCCAGGGTGCGACTCGGTTTATGAATGGCGGTGCTGCCTGTAATGCCTGTCACGACGTCCGTAACGATGCCGTTATCGGCGGGGGTATTCTGGCCACCGAACTGACCACGGTGTTCTCGAGAATGGGTGTTGCCGGTCTTACGGCGATCCTCGGTCAGGCGCCGTTCCCCGTCATGCAGGCCGCTTATGTGGATAAGCCGTTAACCGATGCAGAAGTCACGGCCCTCGTTGCCTTCCTCGAATATGCCGATTCTGAAGAATACAACCAGTTGCCGAGGGATTACGGGATCGGACTTTTCTTAAGTGGTGCTGTTGGTGCTGCAATTCTGTTTCTGTTTTTTGGGGTTTTCTGGCGAAGTCGCAAGAGCGGAGCTGTTAACCAGAAAATCTATGACCGGCAGGTGAAGTCTGTCGTGGAAGACCGTATTTAGCTGGAAGGTAATTTTGCGAACAAACTAAAAGGATTTAGCAGCTAACAGTTACGCACAATCAGAACACAGGTAGAAATTATGAGCTGGATTAAAGACATCATTTCACCGGAAACCCGGAACTGGGAAGAGTTCTACCGTAATCGTTTTCAGCATGATCGCATCGTCAGGAGTACCCATGGTGTGAACTGCACGGGTGGTTGTTCCTGGCAGATCCATGTCAAGGACGGCATTGTCGTCTGGGAAACGCAGCAGCTCGACTACCCGTTACTTGAAGATTCCCTGCCGCCGTACGAGCCTCGCGGATGCCAGCGCGGTATCTCTTTTTCCTGGTATCTGTACAGCCCGCTGCGCATCAAGTACCCGTTGATCAGGAGTGCACTGGTCGATGCCTACCAGGCGGAGAAGAAAAAAACCGGCGACCCCATGAAAGCCTGGGCAGCCCTGCAGGCTGATCCCGAAAAGCGCAAGAGCTATCAGAATGCCCGTGGCAAGGGTGGCTTCCGCCGGGCCAGCTGGGACGAGGTCATGGAGATCATGGCCGTTGCGAATATCTATACGGCGAAGAAATACGGTCCGGACCGGGTCATCGGTTTCTCACCAATCCCGGCGATGTCGATGCTGAGTTATGCGTGCGGTGCACGCTTCCTGCAATTGTTCGGTGGTGTCTGTCTGAGTTTCTACGACTGGTATTGCGATCTGCCAACGGCATTTCCGGAAATCTGGGGTGAGCAGACAGATGTTTGCGAAAGTGCTGACTGGTACAACTCGAAGATGATTGCCGACATGGGTGCGTGCCTGAACATGACACGTACGCCCGATTGCCACTTCTTTGCCGAATCACGGCATAACGGTACGAAGGCAGTGGTCTTTTCACCCGACTTCTCGCAGGTCTGCAAATATGCAGACCAGTGGGTGCCGCTGCATGCGGGCAGCGATGGTGCGTTCTGGATGGCTGTCTCTCACGTGATCCTGACAGAATTCCATTACCGGAATCCAACAGAATATTTTATTAACTACGTCAAGCAATACACCGACAGCCCGATGCTGGTGAGGCTGGATCAGGCAGACGGCCACTATCGGCCGGGCCGGTTGCTCCGTGCAAATGAACTTGCTGAACACAAGGACATGCCCAACGGTGACTGGAAGTTCGTTAACGTTGATACCGACAGTGGTCGTTTCGTCATTCCTAAAGGGGCTATGGGCCACCGCTGGGACAAGATACCCGGCAACTGGAATATGAAATTTGAGAATGCCGCGGATGACAGTTCTTATGATCCGCTCCTGACCTTCCTGAACGACAACGATGAAATTGTGCAAACAGAGTTTCAGGAATGGGGTCTCGATAACCAGGCCCTCAGGGGTGTGCCGGTCAGGCATGTGCAGACGGCATCCGGTGAGACAGCGATCGTGACCACTGTCTACGACCTGATCATGGCGCAATACGGTGTCGATCGAGGCCTCGAGGGTGCGTACCCGGCGGACTATACGGACAAAGATGCTGCCTATACACCGGCCTGGCAGGAGATCTTTACCGGCGTCGACTCAAATACGGTATTGCAGTTCGCGCGCGAATGGGCCAACACCGCCAACATCACCAAGGGCAAGTGCATGATCATTATTGGTGCTGGTATTAACCACTGGTACCACGCCAACCTCATGTATCGCGCCGGTGCGATGGCACTGATGTTGAGCGGCTGTGTCGGTCGCAATGGTGGTGGTCTGAACCACTACGTCGGACAGGAAAAGCTGGCACCGATGGATTCGTGGAGCGGTATCGCGTTCGCCAAAGACTGGCAGAATGTAACCCGGTTGCAGCAGGCACCCATTTGGCATTACATCAACACCTGCCAGTATCGTTACGACGGCCAGTATTCCCGGTACAACACCGTGCCCGATAACGAGATGACCCGCATGCATACGGCGGACACGATCTTCAAGTCGGTGCGCAATGGATGGATGCCGTTCTATCCACAGTTTAAGCAGAACACACTCGAACTCAGCAAGGCGGCAATAAAGGCCGGTGCAACGGACGATGATGCGATCAGGAAAGATGTCCTCGAGAAACTGAAATCAAAAGAGATCGAATACTCAGTCGGTGATCCGGAAGCCCCGGAGAATCACCCAAGGGTCTGGTACATCTGGCGAGGCAACGCGATCGTCGGCAGCATGAAGGGCCACGAGTACTGCCTGAAACATTATCTCGGCACCCATCACAATTCTATTGCAGAGGATTCCGAGGAACACACCAAAGAAGTGCAGTGGACCGAGGTTGCACCCGTCGGCAAGATGGACCTCATTGTCGATTTAAATTTCCGCATGGATTCCTCGGCGCTGTATTCCGATATCGTCCTGCCGGCGGCATCCTGGTACGAGAAAGCAGACCTGAACAGCACGGACCTGCATTCCTTTATCCATCCGCTGTCCGAAGCCGTGGCACCTGTCTGGGAATCCAAGACGGACTGGAATATTTTCCGGGATCTCGCCAACGCGACGAGTGAAGCGGCAAAGAAATATCTGCCTGAGATACAGAAGGACATAGTTACTGCACCACTGGCCCATGATACGGCTGACGAGATCACACAGCCGAGAGTTAAGGACTGGTACAAGGGTGAAGTCGAGGCGATCCCCGGCAAGACGATGCACAAGATTGCTGTGGTTGATCGCGACTACACGAAGATCTATGAGAAGTTCATCACACTCGGTGATAACCTGAAAAATGTCGGGCTTGGCGCGCACGGTAATCATTACGCCTGCGACGATGTCTATGATGAGATGGTTGCTTCCAACCATTTCCCGGTCCGGGAATTCGACGGCAAGGTCTATCCGAGCATCGAGGAAGATATTGATGCCGCGAATGCCGTGTTGCATCTGTCGACACTGACCAATGGCAAGCTGACGGTTCGTGCCTACGAGAATATGGAGAAGAAGACCGGCCTCGAACTGGTCGATCTGGCCAGGGGTAGCGAGGACGTCAAGCTCCGCTATGCCGATCTGCAGGCGCAGCCGCGGCGCTACAACACGTCACCACTTTGGTCTGGTCTCATGAATGAAGGCCGGGCCTATGCACCGTACACTTACAACTATGACAAGCTGGTGCCATGGCGCACGCTGACCGGCCGGCAGCATTTCTATCTTGATCATGACATGTATATCGCCTACGGCGAGAACCTGCCGACCTACAAGCCATCGCCGAAACCGGAACTCTACGGCGATCTCAAGGAGACGCTCAAGGACGGTGATGCGCTGGTGCTCAATTATCTGACACCGCACGGTAAATGGCACATTCATTCCACCTACATGGAAAACCTGCGCATGCTGACGTTATCGCGGGGTTGTGAGCCATGCTGGCTCAGCGAGGTTGATGCCAACAAGCTTGGAATCCAGGATAACGACTGGGTCGAGGTCTACAACGACCATGGCGTGTACTGCACCCGGGCTGTCGTGAGTTCAAGAATCCCGCGCGGTGTCTGCATTGTCTATCACGTGCCCGAGCGAACGACGGGCATACCGAAGTCGCAGGAGCGGGGTAACAGGCGTGCCGGTGGGCACAACAGTTGCACGCGGGTGCACCTGAAGCCGAATTACCTGGCGGGTGGTTATGGCCAGTTCAGTTATCACTTTAATTACTGGGGGCCGATTGCGCCCAACCGAGATACCCACGTGACCGTCAAGAAAATGAACAAGGTCGTTTGGTAGGTATTTAACCGGGACTAACAGAGAAAAACATGGATATACGATCACAAATCTCAATGGTCTTTCATTTAGACAAATGCATTGGCTGCCACACCTGTTCGGTTGCCTGCAAGAATATCTGGACGGACCGCAAGGGTGCTGAATACATGTGGTGGAACAATGTCGAGACCAAGCCCGGTACCGGTTACCCGAGCAAGTGGGAAGACCAGGATATCTACAAGGGTGGCTGGGAAAAGAAGGGTAACGGCAGTGGTGACAGCATTACCCTGAAGGGCGCTGGCAAGGTTAAGGGGCTGGGAAATATTTTTCACAACCCGAACATGCCGGTTATTGATGATTACTATGAGCCGTTCACTTACAAGTACCTGGACCTTATCGAAGCGGAGGCGGGTGATGACCAGCCGACCGCGCGTCCTGTTTCCCTGATCACGGGCAAGTCCATCGACATCAAGTCGGGACCGAACTGGGATGATGATCTCAGCGGCACGCCGGATTATGCGCGTAACGACCCCAACCTGGAGAATGTGTCGCCGGCAGAGAAAGAGGCGATGTTCCAGCTTGAAAAGATGGCTTTCTTTTACCTGCCGCGAATCTGCAACCACTGCCTGAACCCGGCCTGCGTCGCATCGTGTCCTTCAGGTGCTTTATATAAAAGAGGCGAAGACGGCATCGTGCTGGTTAATCAGGAAGTCTGCCGCGGCTGGCGTATGTGCGTCACGGCCTGTCCGTACAAGAAGACGTATTACAACTGGCACACCGGCAAGTCCGAGAAATGCATCCTGTGCTTCCCGCGCCTCGAAGCCGGGCTGGCACCTGCGTGCATGCATTCCTGCGTGGGCCGCATTCGCTACCTCGGTGTCGTTCTGTACGACGCGGACAAGATCGAACAGGTTGCATCCTCGGATGAAAAAGACCTGGTCCAGAACCACATGGACATCATGCTGGACCCAAACGATCCGGGTGTGATTGCATCGGCAAAGGCGAATGGTGTGGCTGATTCGACACTCAGGGCCGCACAGAAGTCGCCGGTATACCGGTTCGTCAAAGAATGGGGCCTGGCCCTGCCGCTGCATTCGGAATTCCGGACCCTGCCGATGCTGTTTTATGTACCGCCGCTGCTGCCGGTCATGGCAACACTGGCAACCGGCAAGCAGGCTGAGCAGGCCGCCAAGCTCGGTGATGTCGTTAAACACTGGGATGATGACTGGCTCTATGACACGAGTACAGATGACTTGTTTGGCACGATCGATCAGGCGCGCTTCCCGCTTGAGTACATGGCCAGCCTGTTCAGCGCCGGCGATACGGAGATGGTTGCGGCCAGGATCAAAAAGCTTATGGCTGTCAGGATCTACCGGCGCTTTAAGACGGTGGGTGATATCTCCGCGGAGAAATCGGCAGAAGCGTTGAGCCAGGCCGGGCTGACCGAAAAAATGGCTGATGATATTTACTATTTGACGGCACTCGCGAAGTTTGATGACCGTTTTGTCATTCCGGCAGCCCACCGTGAGCAGGCCATCGAGATGATGGAGTTCACCGGTGACAACAAGGGCAGTACCGGCTTTGGCTTCAAGAATGGCAGCGCGCAGAGGGGACTGTAAGGTGGAAAATTACAGCCATTATCGTCTGATCGCAGCGTTATTCGAGTACCCGGATGCGGGTTATCCAGAGCGGGTCGGGCAGATCAGGGGATTTCTCGACAGTAAATACCCGCAGGCGGCCGGGGAACTCGGCAAGTTCCTGGCCTTCCTCCCGGCTGGCGACCTCGTGACCATGCAGGAGTTGTTTACGCGCTCCTTCGACGTGCAGGCGATCGCAACGCTAGATATTGGTTATGTCCTGTTTGGTGATGATTACAAGCGAGGTGAGCTGCTGGCCAATCTGAATCGTGAGCATATCGCAGCCGGGAATGACTGCGGGACCGAGCTCGCGGATCATCTGCCAATATTCTCAGGCTCATGAGCGTCCTTAAGGATGAAGAGTTGCTGGAGGATATGGCCTACGCGATCGTCGGCCCCGCGTTACTGGAAATGATTGGTGAGTTTGCCGCTGACCGGCTCAAAAAGAAAAATGAGTCGTACGAAAAGCACTACAAGACACTGATAGAAACACCGGGCGTGCGGGTTAAAGAGGTGAAACTTTATAAACTGGCCCTGAGCTCCCTGTATGAGGTCCTGAAGCAGGATTTCTCGCGTATTGAAACGATGCCGCTGCAACGCAAGAGTGATTTTCTTGGTTCGGTTGGTCTTGAAATTGAAATTGAGGAACGCGCAGGTGCGCAGAATTAGATGAGCTGAATGACGAGTAATTTTCCTGGCCTGGTGGGTTCTGGAATAGACATAGAAATTGAAATTAAGGAACGTGCGGGCGCACAGAATTAGATGAGCTGAATGAATAGAGAGATGATCAGATGAATTTCCCGAATTACTTCTTTTTTGTCGTATTTCCGTACATCTCGATTGCTGTTTTTCTCGTTGGGACAATCTACCGATACACCCGGATGGGGTTCAAGGTGACCAGCCTGTCGGCTCAATTTCTCGAGGGGAAACAGGGGTTCTGGGGCACTGTCCCGTTCCACTGGGGCATCCTGATGGTCTTTCTTGGGCACCTTGTCGCATTTCTGTTTCCGACATCCGTGCTGACATGGAATGCCGATCCCGCACGGCTGATCATCCATGAAGGCCTCGGCTTTACGTTTGCTATTGCTGTCTTTGTTGGACTTGCTGCATTGATTCTGCGGCGCCTGACCAATGCACGGCTCAAGGTCGTCACAACGCGCATGGATCTGTTTATCGAATTCGTACTGTTGTTGCAGGTTTTCCTCGGTTGCTGGATCGCGCTGGGTTACCGCTGGGGTTCATCATGGTTTGCAGCGGACCTTTCGCCCTATCTCTGGTCGTTAATCAAACTGAATCCGCAGCCCGAAGCGGTTATGGCGATGCCGCTGGTGATCCGGGCGCATGTAGTCTGTGCGTTTTCAATCATGCTGGTGTTCCCGTTCACGCGCCTCGTGCACCTGCTCGTCGCGCCATTGCACTACATCCTGCGGCCTTACCAGGTCGTGATCTGGTACTGGGACAGAAAGCGGGTGCGTCAGTCGAGCACGGCATGGTCTGACTCCCGGCCACGAAACAATTGACCGACGAAAGACTATTGCGGGTGGTTTTGCAGGACCAGGCAATTGTTTGCAGGAGCGTATGAGCGTGCAACAGGAAGCCAATTCACAATCTCACAAGACACTGGCCCTCAATACGATTGCATTCACGGTCTGCTTTGCTGCGTGGATGATGAATGGTGTACTCGTGACCTTCCTGTCTGCCAACGAGGTATTTGACTGGGGCCCTGTCGAGATTGGCTGGCTCATGGGCATTCCGGTGCTGACCGGCGCCCTGTTCCGACTGCCGGCTGGCATGTTGACTGATAGATATGGCGGTAAACCTGTTTACGGTGGTCTGCTGTTGTTATGCGCCATACCGATGTACCTGCTTTCCTACGCGGACAGTTTCCTGTTTTATGCTCTCTGCAGCGCGGGCTGGGGGCTGGTTGGTGTAAGTTTTTCGATCGGCATCGCGTATACATCGGTCTGGTATCCGAAGAAACGGCAGGGGGCAGTACTGGGGATTTTTGGGGCTGGTAACGCGGGCGCCGCATTGACGACTTTATTTGCGCCAACGTTGCTGAATAAGCTGACGGACGGCGGTGCAAATATCGAAGGTTGGCGACAGCTGCCTGTTTTTTATGCCGTGATGCTGGTGATCATGGGTGTCATATTTTTACTTTTCTCGACGAACAAGAAGCCTGCGTCAAGCAAGAAAAATTTTATCACCATGTTAAGCCCGCTAAAAAATCTTCAGGTATGGCGTTTTGGACTTTATTATTTTCTTGTCTTCGGATGCTTCGTGGCATTTTCCCAGTGGCTTGTGCCGTATTTTGTCAACGTCTATTACCTGCCTCTTGTTACTGCCGGTTTCCTCGCGGCAGCATTCAGCTTCCCATCAGGTATCATTCGCGCATTCGGCGGGTGGCTGTCTGACCTGATGGGTGCACGAGCAGTTATGTACTGGGTTCTGGGCTTGTCGGTTGCGATCAGTTTCATGCTCGTGATACCGAAGATGGAAGTCTACTCACCGGGTAAGGGCATCATGGCTGCAAAAGCCGGTATGGTGACTGAGGTATCCCCGACGGTCATTGTCGTGGATGACAAACGCTACGTGCTCCAGAAGCAGGACCGGTCGTTCGATGATCTGGATGATCAGGTGGTGGTGTTTCCGACGAAGGCGACCTGGCAGGAGCCCGTCGTCAAGGTCGGGCAGCAAGTCATGCGGCGTGAGCTGCTGGCCAAGGGTGTCACGAAGATTTATTTTCAGGCCAATGTCTGGATATTTGCATTCTTTGTCGTGCTGCTCGGTAGTGTTTGGGGTATCGGCAAGGCCGCTGTATACAAGCATATCCCGGACTACTTTCCTGATGAGGTTGGGTGTTGTCGGTGGCATGGTTGGCGTAATCGGTGGCCTCGGCGGATTTGTCTGCCCGATTATCTTCGGCTACCTGCTGGAAACCACGGGTCTTTGGACAAGCTGCTGGATGTTTCATGTGGGTCGTGTCCTGTATCTGCCTGTTCTGGATGCACAACGTGATCCAGAGGATGGAGCGCCTGACCCATCCGGAGGTGATGAGACGCTTCTGATGCCTCATGTCCGTCTTCAGGTAAATGGGCCAGATGAGCTGTAAATCTTAAGAGAGAGGGCTGCGAGATAATGGCTGCGAATATTAAAGACTGGAATCCTGATGAGCCGGGTTTCTGGGAGAATACCGGCAAACGGATTGCGACTCGTAATCTCTGGATCTCCATTCCGAGCCTGCTCTGCGGATTTGCGATTTGGCTTTACTGGGGCATCATCTCGGTGCAGATGTTGAACCTCGGCTTTCCGTTTTCTTCGGATCAGTATTTCACACTGACAGCGATTGCCGGGTTGAGCGGGGCAACGCTACGAATTCCAAGTACGTTCTTTATACGGATTGCCGGCGGCAGGAATACGATTTTTTTTACGACGGCATTGCTGATTATTCCGGCTGTCGGCACAGGAATCGCACTGCAAAGTGCCGCAACGCCATTCTGGGTATTCCAGTTCCTTGCTCTGTTGTCCGGTTTCGGCGGTGGGAACTTTGCCTCATCCATGTCCAATATCAGTTTCTTCTATCCCAAAGCACAGCAGGGTGCGGCACTGGGCATGAATGCCGGTCTCGGGAATTTTGGTGTTACAACGATGCAGATCCTCGTGCCACTCATCATGACGATGGGCGTCTTCGGTGGCGAGGCGATGATCCTGGCCAGCAGCAGTGGCTGGATCTTTGGCAAGATTGCGGCCGGTACCCCTACCTACCTGCACAATGCCGGATTTATCTGGCTGTTCCTTCTGATCCCGCTCGTATTTTTTACCTGGTTCGGTATGAATAACATTACGACTGAGTCTGTCACACCAGATCCCGGTAGCCTGTCTGGTGGCATACTGAAGATGTCGATGATGCTGTTGATTAGCCTGGTGACTGCGGCGGCCGGTTTGTACCTGCTGCTTCCTGCGCCGACTGGTATCGGGTTGTTGAGCAAATGGGTTGTCTTACCGATGGTCATTATCGCGACGGTTTTGTTGCTCAGATATCTGACTACCGGCGAGCTGCAGGAGAACCTGAAACGCCAGTACCGGATCTTCAACGACAAGCACACCTGGGCGATGACACTCATCTATACAATGACCTTCGGTTCGTTCATCGGGTACTCTGCGGCATTCCCACTCGCGATCAAGGTTATCTTCGGCTTTTCGCACGTCCCCGGGCCGGACGGTACGATACTGCATGATGTGGTGAACCCGAACGGGCCGAGCGCATTGGCGTTTGCGTGGATGGGGCCGTTCATTGGGGCGCTGATCCGCCCGGTTGGCGGCTGGATTGCTGACAAGGTCGGCGGCGCACTCGTCACACAGATTATCTCAATCATCATGATCGCATCGGTGGTTGGCGCGGCATATTTTATGGCTGCGGCCTACCAGTCGCCGACACCGGAAGAGTTTTTCTGGCCGTTCTTCTCCCTGTTTATTATCCTGTTTGCAGCTACCGGTGTCGGTAACGGCTCAACATTCCGGACAATCGCAATTGTCTTTGAGCAGGAGCGTCGCGGACCCGTGCTTGGCTGGACATCCGCCGTGGCTGCTTACGGGGCATTTTTTATCCCGAAGGTTATCGGTGAGCAGATCAAACTGACGACACCCGAAGTTGCGTTGTACGGGTTCGCAGTTTTCTATGCCATTTGTATTGTGGTCAACTGGTGGTTCTACCTGCGGCCAAATGCGTATGTGAAGAATCCCTGAGGGATTGAAAGCTGCTTCTGCAGGTAAATATTTCAGGCATATGTCCGAGGAGGGCTTTGCGGGCTCCTTCGCAAGTCTGTAATGCCACTTATCATTGAATCTGATCCAAAAATTTATGAAAAGATACAAGAATACGGTTTAACCTCAGGTGTATAAAAGGCGTATGCCTAAACCTGTTTATAACCTTCAACTGACTCAGCCCGACCGCACCGATGTGACAGTTACCGACCCCGACGGGCACCGGGTTACGCTGTTCGAACTTCACACCAAAAAAAGTAACCGGTATCAGATACCAGAATTAAATCGCTTGTTTCCTATGCAAATGCCGGCATTACTTTTTCGCCGATCACTTTAATAGAGTTATCCGGCTTGTCGTAGAGACGCAGCACGATATCCGTCAGGCCCGCGGCTTCAAATTTCTTGATGCGTTCTATCTCGTGATCAATATTGGCCAGGCTGGAAGTGGAGGAACACTGGTCAACCAGCCGATCCAGTAACTCCATCGGAACGGCGGTGATATTTGGATCACGCTTATAAAAAGCCTGGTTGATCTCCATGATGTTGTCATAAATAATTTGCATTTCTTCAGGCTCAAGAATGTCATGGTGATAGTACTGTGGCCACGGGGTAGCCCGCATCGCCAGCCAGATACGTGCTTCGGCACGGGCTGCCTCCTGATCTTCTTTTACATGCCAGGCCCAGAAGTTCAGCAGCCGGAAATTTGGGTCAGAACGACCAATTTTTTCATGCTCTGTCTTAATAACTTCGGTAACACGGGCAACGTGATGCGGTAGATGATCGCCTAAGTAAATACCCTGTGCATATTTGGCACTTGATGCAATCATCTGTGGACCGCCGGCGCAAACGTATACATCCGGTGGTGGTTGGGTAACCCAAGATGAGTGGTAGTACATGACGCTGTACATTTCGCCCTTGTACTTTACCGGCTCACCGGTCGCGGCCGCCTCAATAATCTCGACGCATTCACGTGCTGCTCGCACCCTGCGAACTGCCTTGATGCCCATTGCGGTGGCAGTACCGCCATCGCCGGCGCCCACGCCAATCTGCGCCCGTCCGCCCGACACTTCATTAAGCGTAAGCAGCGAGTTAGCCATCTTCAGCGGATGCAGTTCATAAGGTGATACTGCAACCGGGCCAAATTTAATTTTTTTGGTTACACGCGCAGCTTCAACAAAATTGATGAAGGGATCGCGCGAATCATGCATGTTGGAAGACCAGATACCGGCAATGTCGTAGCTTTCAGCGAGTTGTGCCAGTTCTGCAATTTGATCGGCCGTACTATTCGCTTCGAGAATGATGTGAAATTTCAATGTTTATTCCTCAATAAGAAACGCACCTGGCTCTGCAACAGGCCATCTATACGCTAACCAACAAGTGATTTACTTTTTCGCGCGGGCAGTGTGCAAGTGACGAATCTTCCGGTTATCGCCCTATTTTATCGGCACCGCTATATTACTCCCACTCATATTAACAGGGTGCCGAGCAAATAAGGGGTCGAACCGATTTTCCGGTTGTCCAGGCTGGCTTTTCCGATCTGCCCCGTTCCCCGGTCGGTATTGCGTACCTAAATGCGGTTCGACCCCATTTAGTAACCGGGCTTTGCTACCCAACTATCGTCAATAGCATGGAAGGTCTTGTTCATGCAGGACTCATTGCCGAGGCAGTGCATGGTTAGCGCGGCCAGATCCAGCCGGGTTACTGTGCCCATCATGGTCTTATCCTCGGTTAGTTCCGCCGTACCGGTTGCGGGTGTTCCGTCCAGTTTGATGACACCGTTACGGATGATTGTGTAGCGGATTTCGCTGTCTTTTAGCAGGCGTTCCGCCTGCGTTTTTTCCTGCATCACCTTGCGTACTTGCTGGTAGGTAGCGTTGCTAAATACCTGGGCGCTATCACCTGCACCTATCGAACCGTGCAAAATAAACTGCTTAACTTCGCTTGCCTCTAATGCAGCCAGTATATTTTGCATGGCCTCCGCGTAAAACGGATCCGGGTTTGATCCGCGTGCTGACGCATCGATGACGTAAGCAAAAGTCTGTCCGTCTATGGCGTCAATTGCGCTGGGTCCATCCAGCAAATCGCCGACGATATACGCCACCGGTAAGTCGGTCAGCCGGGAGCGATCGGAACTTGATCGTGCGAACACGGTGACGGTGTATCCCACTGCTGTTAGTGATGCAACAATCGGTGCGCCAAGCCTGCCGGTACCACCCAATACAAGTACGTTCTGTTTAACATCCATGCCTTGAGCCGTTGCCGTAAGCCCGATCGCGAGCGCGAATATCCAGTGTCTTATTTGAATCATCATATGCAATCGGCTGCCACTTTAATTGAACAGACTGGTCGTTAGCTATTTGCCTCAACTTTAACAGCGCAGGGTGAATGTCAGCACCTACCTCATGCTTAAGCCGATCTGTTCGCACCTCGTAAATCCATGAGAAACTGCGGCACGCGACTTTTTTAATCCGCTTTTCCGCAAAAATAGATGTAGCACTGGCAGCAGGCTTGTGAACTCTGATTGCAGCTGGTGTCGGTGCTATCCAGGCGCTGCATTTTTGTTTGACATCAATACACTGTTTTTTCATGGAGTTGTCAATTCTAGTTAAACAATTCTATTGAAACGTGTCAGCAACTATCTTGGAATTAATCTAAAAAGTTTAGCGGTGCTATTTGCAGCGCGCGGTCGTTACTGCTATGTATTGTACGTACGTGGTATATACGTACTACGAAGAAGATTCAAAAAAGCCCTGTTGCATGCATTGCTTCAGGGCTTAGGGTTCAGACCAGAACTTAAAATTTGCCAGGGACGGTGCTCGTCAGGGGGAAGTACCATGAATTCGTCCTTTGCGCCCATTGCGTACGTCGTTTCTTTACTTGTGGCTGTCCCGGCCTTTGGTCAGTTCATTGAAACACCGACAGATCCGCCGCCCTCGGCGAAGGATCTGGAGGTGTTTCAATGAACTGACCAAAGGCCGGG